>ERZ808242.1933-NODE-1933-length-10186-cov-4.983812_pt1 | contig 10186 bp, 8 predicted proteins | sample MGYA00521244_ERZ808242 | MGnify/ENA primary metagenome ERZ808242 (study PRJEB31516, sample SAMN03275573) | gut metagenome | biome: mammalia-associated habitat; material: feces | host: Papio cynocephalus | place: Kenya | collected 2012-07-27 ... | reverse complement strand
ACGTGTGCAGTATGTTGAGTATGAGATAATTTCTCGCTATGCCTCTGCTGCATTCCACGACACCGGCCTCATCGATGGCAGGGAAGCACATCACCTGTCTTCAGGCATTAAGGGACATAATACACGATCCGGAAAGGTATAGGGGCATATTCGAGATTTTTTATGAAGAGGAGAGATAGCAAATGATACGCACATTACTCTTAATTGGTGGAGGAAGTTTCCTCGGGGGAATCGCAAGATATTTGGTGAAAGTAGGTTGCTGCAAGTTATTTCCTGCCGCGACACTTCCGCTCGGCACAATGGTGGCCAATGTCGCCGGCTGTTTTATGATCGGTCTTTTTTACGGAATAGCCTCCCGCCACACCACGATGTCGCAGGATATGCTTATGTTCCTTACCGTCGGCTTCTGCGGCGGTTTCACCACATTCTCGACATTCATGAACGAGAATATGTCCATGCTTCAAGGCGGAGAATTTTTCAGTTCGTTGTTATACACAGTGCTGGGCTTGGCCCTCGGCTTGATATTCCTGTACCTTGGCACTCTCACCTCAAGGATTTTCTGATGTAGGCAAAAAACAGGCTAGCCAGAAACCTGACCAGCCTTTACAAGAGCCTTGCCGGCCACGTGGGACTCGTACTTCTTGAAGTTCATTATGAACCTTGCAGCGAGATCCTTCGCCTTCTCCTCCCACTGCGCAGGATCAGCATAGGTGTCACGTGGATCAAGGATGTGGGTGTCAACGCCCTCATGTTTTTAGGAACTCAGCAAATCTCATGAAAATTTGTTTGACTGTCATTTTCGGATTTAGGTGGTTCTTCCGCAATTTAGTTGAAGCATAGGTCGCTGAACACCATTTTCCTCTTCAAGAGTGCAAGGGAGGCGCGCCCATACATAGTCCGCTTTACCGCTTTCAGTTTGTTTACATACCCTTCGACGATGCCGTTTGATATGTTCATAGTAATGGCGTTTTGGACAGCTTTCAGATCCATTTGGACACCATAGGCAAATGATCGTAGTTCACGTAGGGGCGATTGTGCGTAAGTTTTTAGCCACAAAGTCAAGTTGTCCACACTGTCGCCCATTATCGTGTCATAAAAGGTGGCGTCTGCGTTGTATATGTCTCTGAACCAGCCAAGAGGCATTAGCCTCTCTCCTATCGAAGCCTCCTCGTCCTGCATTTTCTTCTTGCGTATGCTCTTGTCAACGATATGGGCTATCTGGCGTATGGATAGTCATTTTCACAGACACAATATGCAGGCAGATATAAGAGGGTTGTCTCGGTAGAGATCAAATATTGAAAACCCGTATGTTACTAATTGGAGCACATATATCACTTGCTAAACTTGAGGTATCAAATGTTAAGATTTGATATAATAGACGAATTCTTTCTTTGACGGAACAAGCGGCTCGGACTTCAAGTCCATCATCATGAAGTCAATTTCTTTAAGATCAATGCATCTGATGCCTCCATCATACATAGAGCGATAATAGAACTTCAAACCTGACATGTCGGTGACACAAGTGCATTGGGTTGCTGACGGGATATCAGCCGGCGTCTCGTCAACCGAGAATTGCGCCCCAATCGGAATCTCCATCGAACCAAGAATATGAAAGGCCGTGAACACGGAACCCTCTGCGTCAGGCTTTTGTGGTGCGGTGCTTTGAAAGAAGGCCGCGCGTACAAACCTTGAAGGCGAGGTGAAATCCCCTGGCAGACCAATCATAGCACTTCCGCCACCGAAAGATGATAGGGACATATTTCCAAGCGTATGTGGTTGGGTGCGACCAGGCATGAGATTTACATAGTTATTGAGATTGGTGAGCTGCCAGTCGAAGGATGGAGAGTTGGTCAGCACGCCTAGATGGTTCTCATAGAAAACGCACTTTCCATCGATGATCTCCAACACTATCTGGCGGCCCGACGGCTCAGCAAACCTCCAATGCACAGTCGAGGAGCGTGGATCGAATCCATGAATATGCACCCTTGCGATCTCGTCCTTGACCTCATCGACAGTGGCGCAGCATCCGAGAATGTAGGAGACAAGCTGAAAATCGGAGATATTAGTCTCATAATTCGCTTCTGAATACTCCTCGTACTTTCCGTAGTCAGGGAAATAGAAAAGGCCGGCAGAGAGGCCCTTCTCATTCATACCCTCCATCATCAGCTCGTCCTGAACCACCGCGACACCCACGTAGCCATATTCATTGGTGAAACTTCTGCCTGTTCCTCCACCCGGGATGAAGGATTTCCATCTGTGCCCGCGAGGTACGATAACCCAACGACAGTCATTGTCGGAGACGGCCCACTCGATCGTACGCGCCACTACGGTGCTTCCGTCTTTGGCTTTGAGGGTGATGCCTGTGCAGGCATAGCCGTACTGGAATGATGCCATTAAGGCCGCTGCGGCCAGAATTATGGCGGTAAGAATCGATAAGCGTCTCATAAATCATGTGGTTAAAATATGTATATATCAGAGTGTTAACCAAGTATACTTCAGTAGGTTAATGAAAAGAATGGCCCGCAAATTGCGAGCCATTCCCCCCATATTCATTGAGAAAAGTCTTTCTGGCAAATTGATTTTTCAATAGTATATTCCATACCGCAATAGTATATCCATACCGTTTATTATCTCAAACAAGTCGTGCAATCCGTTTTCACGCTTCGCGTGCTTGCACATTAATTCGAGAATTTGTTCCTTTGTGAACTCCATGGTCAATAATTTTTAAGATTTTGTTGTTTGTCTTTTACAAATATCTTAAAAGTTGTTGACCTTTCTTCTTTTTATCTATCCAGACACACTTTTTGGGACACTATCAATGCGCCACTCAGAAATTCTTCCCCTTCAGCAGTTCAAGACAAACTGAAAGAGAGGCCTCACGCATAGCGTTGTGCGCTATCTTCACGGGCAAGGAACGGACGTTGTAATGGCAAGGCAACTCATACGAGGGGCTATGCGAATATTTGGATGGGAAAATATCTCGTACACTAAGGAATCACTTTGCGTCCGACGAAACCACAGAAAACGGTGTGTCTTTCACATATATTCTGAAATCCTTGATAGATCCTGGGGCATTGGATTCCATACGTGAAAGATACTGGTAACCTGAGATGTTGTGAGAAGCACCGAGGTCTATGACGATAGCGTGAGGGAAGGCCACACCGGGAACAGTCTGCCAGAAGGTAGATTCCTGAAGATCAAAAGCCTTATCGGCGGAGCGGTTCACACCATCAACACACTCGCTGTCGGCATACATCACCACCCACGGTTCTCGCGAGAGACGCTCGCCCTTGTCATCAAGCAGATACATCTCGGCCACGGCAGCCACATCGTTGCCGTCCGATGAGTTGAGAGCCTCTATGCAGACATAGCGGCCACGAACAGGAGCAAACCTGATTTCCTGCCAAGTGTTATCAGGACTGAAACTTCCTTCGAACACAGGTTTTTCGTCCGAAAGGTCAAGACTCTGTCCCAGATCACGGTGAGTTTGGCGTTTCTTTACGAGAAGATTGTCAAGCAGTGGTTCCTTAAGACCCTCTGTTCTGGCCTCACGCGGGCCGATAATATCGAACACTATAATTTCGTTCTGACCTTTTTTCAGCCAGCAGCCCGGCATATACAAGGTCTGCTGCGGACCTATCTCCCAGATTCTTCCCATCGGATGGCCGTTAACGTACACAAGTCCTTTGCCCCAAGTCTCAAAATTCAAAAAGGTGTCTGACGGTTTGCCTTTGATGTTGAAAGTAGCTTTGTACGCTCCCATAGGCAGACGCCCACCGGTTTCCTTGAACCCAGATATTGGTTGAAATCTCATCGAGGAATATGTATCATATTCATCCTCAATGTTATAGACCTTCCAATTCTTGAGATCGGAGACCCATTTGAAACCTTCCTTGGAGACAGTCAGCGTGACATTGCCGGTGATACCTTTGAAATCTTTTATTGCCCGTCCGAAATTGATGCGTCCCATCGCTTCCACAAGGATGTCAAGGCGAGTCCCTTTCTCCACGGCTTGAATCATCAACTCTTTTTCACCGTTGCGGCGGTCAAGCTTGCCGACATACTCGCCATTAATGAATATCTGAGCGTAATCGTGCGCCTCATCAATCGTCAGCAGAGCCGGAGTGTCCAGTTCCGGAAGTACGGTACTGTAGAGTATCGAGCCGAACCCTTGGTCATATTCCTCCATTGTCCTTATTTCAGTGTCGATCTTCGCCTCCGGCAGGTTCGACCAGAGCGGGGCTACCTCGGTAAACTCAAACGCTTTTATCTCCATAGGCTTTATGGTGGCTGGAACCTTAGCCTGTTTTTCCCCGTCCATATATTTGGCCATGGCATTGCGGAGTTCCCAGTACTTAGGAGTGGTCTGCCCCGATTCCGAAATTGGAGCATCATAGTCGTAGGATGTCACATCTGGAGCGAATCCCGGAGAGTTTGCCCCAGCCCAATGTCCCCAGTTCGTACCACCGTGAGTCATATAAAGAGAGAATGATATACCTTTGGATAGCATTTCCTCGATACCCGCAATCATGTCAGCGGCCGGACGCGTCTCGTGGTTTGCTCCCCATTTGTCAAACCATCCGCTCCAGAACTCGGAACACATAAGCGGTGAACCAGGACGGGTACGCCTTAGCGACTCAAACTGACGGTCTATGTCAGCACCTGTACCAAAGTTCATTGTCCAGATCAGATCGTCAAGGCCGTTATTGAGGTAGTTCGAGGACCAGTCGCACTGGAACAGCGTGACATCATTACCAAAATTCTTGCGAAGCATATCCCGTATCGCCGAGACGTAGGGCTTGTCTGTACCGTAAGCACCGTATTCGTTCTCGACTTGGATCATAATTATAGGGCCACCATCGGCTATCGTCAGATCCCCGACCTGCTCGGCCACCTTACGCTGGAACTTGTCGACTCGTTCAAGGAAGAACGGATCCCGCTCCCTGAGCCTTATGTCTTTCTTCTTGAGCAGCCACCACGGAAGACCACCCATCTCCCACTCAGCGCAGACATACGGCCCGGGACGGAGTATGACCTTCATATCGTTCTTGGCGCACAACTCAACGAATCCGCGCAGGTCATTCTGCCCTGTGAAATCGAATTGATCCTGCCTCGCCTCGTGTGAGTTCCAGAATACATACAGGCAGATGGTGTTCATACCGAGCGCCTTGCAAAGTTGTATCCGTTGTTCCCAATACTCTCTCGGAATACGCGGATAGTGGAGCTCGGCTGCTTTCACTATGTATGGCTTGCCGTTAAGCAGGAAAGTCCCGTTCCCGGCCTCGAACCGTGACCGTGCTTCATACTCATCTTGACCACGTACCCAACTATGATGTGGGATACCACCACTGTTGACATTAATCGGATTACCGAAAGTGTCCGCCTTGACTTCTCTGGACTCGATTTCCCTCGCATTGGCATCACACAGTTGGAGCGGTATGGCTAAAGCGGTGATAGCTGCCAATAATATATTGAATCTCATATTCGTTATATCACAAGGCTTAGAAGTTGTTCTGATTCTCAGTCTTCTTTGTACTTATCCGGCATACTCTCGTAATCACTCAAGCCTGTACACTTCGCGAATGTCCCCTTGGCATCCTTTGCAAGAATCTTGGTGAAGACATCAAGATGGTCGTTCCTCTCGTAAAGGTGAACCTTGACTCCGTCAACCAAAGTATAAGGAGACTCTCCGGTAAGACCCGTACATCCCATGAACATATACTGGGTGATGTTGATATTCTTGCAGTTGTCGAACAATGCGGTTGGGATGGAGTTCAAAGAGGTGCAGTTTAGAAACGTACTCTGGAATCTCGTCACACCTGAGAGCTTGTCAAAGAGACCCGCTGGTATCTCTTTGAGTTTCTCGCAACCGGCGAAGACAGTGATCATCATCTTGATGTTCGTCCCAAAATTGAAGAACCCGGCTGGAATTGTTTCCAGTCCAGAATAAGAGAAGAGGGCTGAAACCTTTGATATAGCCGTATTGGACTTAAACAGGTTTTCCGAAACTGAAGTAAGAGCCTGACAGTTATAGAACATATTGGACACGTCTTCGAGTTTAGGCATACTGGTAAAAAAGTCTTCCGGCACATCCACAAGAGCCTTGCAGTTATAGAACAGATATGAAGCATCGGTCACCTTGACCGCCGAGTCAAAGAATCCTTCAGGTGCGCTTGTAAGCGAGGTCATATTCTGGAATGCTCCGGAAACACTTTCCACATCAGCAAAAAGGCCTGACTCCTCTGGAAGAGGAATCTGCGTCAGAGATGTCCCCTTGAATGCTTTTTCAAGAGAGTTGATCTTCACGCCTCCCCACGAACGTATGGCCTTGAAGTAAGCGGTGACTTTGCTGTCATCGGAGTTAAAACCGCCCACCGTCCCGGAGATTGAGACTATATATGTACCTGCCTTGGCATACTGGTGGTCAATCCTTGAGTAGCTGGACACCCTACCTTTGACCGATATCTCATCACTCCCGTCTCCCCAGTCGATCGTACAGTCCACATCGTCACCGCAAACAGGCAGTGAAGCATACTTACCATCTTCTGGTATGACGTACTCAAGCTGCATACGGCCATTGCCCTGCTTGAAAGCGTATTCTGCGGAGGCGGCTTCAGAGCCACTTACGGCCGAAACAACAAGAGTCGCGCGCATATCCTCACCGGTGATGTTCTTGCCGGCCTTGATGGTGATTACGCTGCCGTCCACGGAGAACCCTGCCCAATTCAAATCCATATCGCGCAATTCAACTTTGTATGACGGAACGTTGCTAGAGACATTGACCTTTAGTTCTCCGCCCTTATATGATATGTAAGGATCGCCATCCGAAACCAATTTCACATAAGGCTTGGCAGATGCACTCTGTGTCAGATTGATGACCACACGAGCCACCCCATCCTCGAGGATATGAACCTTGGCGGTACGGCTCTCCACCTCATCGGATGAAAAATCGTCAACGGCAAGACTGAGCTTACCGTTGGCTTGGTAGGTATGACACCACTCGCTCGCATCGCTAAGAACAGCCACATCCCAACCATAGGTACGACTGAGTGTGAACGGCACAACTCCTCCTGCAGACGTCAACTCTACATTTGCTACTCTCCCGTCTATTATCTTCACCGCCGGGCTGTCCGAAGATATCCTCAGCACATCATCCTCATTGTTTTTAGAGCACCCTGCCACGGCTAGAACACTCAGGGCCATAGCAAGTATGGCCTTTGAAATATGTAATCTCATCTTATTTCCGTATTATCAGTTCCACGAATAAGGAATATTATTGTAATCAGATAGTTTCTCGCATCCAAAGAAGCAGTACGAATAAGAGTACGGCTCTGTGAACACTTCTGGGAATTGCTCGCGTTCATAGAGATGAATCCTCTTAATAACCTTGCTGACGCTGCCGTCATCGGCGGTGACATCAACTTCCACCTCGGCATACGGCGACTCTCCTGTCAGACTGCGGCACTCATCGAAAGTACACTGGAAGGATGTAACTTTCTTGTTGTTGGAGAAACTGTGGGCCGGTATCCGCTGAAGCGAAGAGCAGCTCTGGAACACATATCCGAAATCCTCGGCGTCAGGTGCATATTTAAATATGCATCCGTCCGGATCATCTGGATCACCTACCGTGACAAGTTTTTCGCAGCCTTTGAAAGCATACTGGAAATTCGTCACTTTAGTATTGTCCTTAAAGAGTCCAGCTGGCACGCTGACAATGGAAGTACAATCTTCGAAGACATTGTTGAAATTAATCACTTCAGTAAGGCCGCTGAAAATATCCTCCGGAATGGCAGCTAGAGATGAACAGCCAGAGAAGGCCGACGACAGATTCTGGGCGGAGGCAGAGAACAACCTGCTACCCAAAGTCTTTATGCCAGAGCATCCAGCGAACACATTTGAGAAGTCAGTCACTGCAATGCAGTTGGCAAACAACCTGTCAGGCACCATTACTATGTTCACGCAGTCCTCAAATAGGCTCTGCACAGAAGTCACTTTCGTGAGTTTGTCAAGGATGCCCACAGGGATCTCTGCCAGCCCAGTATCCTTGAAGCACATTGCGATATCATCAACAAGAGGGCAGTTGTCGAACAGGCCAACAGGCACTGCCTTGAGAGCAGCGCAGTGGTTGAAAAGCTGATTGAAAGTCGTGGCTTTCACGCACTTATCGAACAGGCCGGAAGGCACGGAAGCAAGGTTTTCGCAGCTGTAGAAGACGGATATGAAGTTCTTTGCGTTGACGGCTCCGTCGAAGAGGCCAGCAGGGATCTGAGTAATGAGTGTGCGGTTGAACGCAGACTCGAAGGTCTCCACCGCCCCATTGGAAGCAAAGAGCCCTGCAGGGATCTCCTCGAGACTGCTTTCATAGAAGACAGAATTAAAGTCCGTCACCCTGGTATTGGTCGCGAACAAGTTGGCGGGAATCGTCTTAAGTCCGGAACCAGAGAATGTGGAGTTGAACGAGATAACCTTGGTGTTGTTCTTGAAGAGACCCGCAGGAACACTCTCAAGTGCCGAACAGTCCGCGAATGCGCTCTCGAACGTCTGTACTTCAGTATTCTTATCGAACAGTCCCTCAGGGACGGTCTTGATGCTGGTACCCTTGAAGACAGAGACAAAAGAAGTTACGGCTGTGTTGTTGTCAAACAAGCCGTCAGGAATCTGCGCCAACGATGAGCAGCCGAAGAACACGCTATTGAAGTCTGTAGCCTTCACCTCACTGAAAAGGTCGCCCGGCACGGACTCAAGATTTGAGCACTCCATAAAGAGGGATTTAACATCGGAGACTTGATCCAATGCGTGATATGTGTCAGAGGCTACCGTCTTGAGCCCAGCACCGTAGAATGCAGAAGTCAGGAGAGAGAACTTCTCCTTGCCCCAAGACTTTACGCCTATGATCTTTCTCATATACTGGCTGTCCATCAGAACATTGTCAAGATAGGCCGTGATGATGGGAACACGTCCGTGAATCGTGATGTCATACTCGCCAGCGCTCTTGTATGTATAGCCAAGAAACTCTTTCATCTTGCTGACAGATGCGATCGTACCTTGTATGTGTGAAGGATCGAAGACCTCTCCCTCTCCCCAATCTATCTTCAGATCCATATCCTTGCCAGCAAGCGGAAGAGCTACCTTGTCGCCTGCTTCTACTTTGACAGTGAACACCAGACACGGCCCCCACTGCTCCACAGGGAGATGCTCTGAAGCAAGCACCTCATCATCCTGCCGGCAAGTGAAAGTCAACTGTGTTGTACGGTCAGCTCCGGTAGCATTGGCATCTGAAGAGACCGTGACGGTGTTTGCTTCATAGTTCGGGGTGACATTGAGCCACGAAGCTTCCTCAGGGGCAGAGACTTCCCAATTGGAAGTGTTGGTCAGAACTGTGAATGTAACGCTTTGTCCTGCCTCTGGGAAAATAAGGGATTCATACTCGAGTTTGAGCTGAGGCTTTTCGGATTTACCTGACTGACTGACTGACACGTATGCCTTAGCCTTCTCTCCACCAGAGATTGTCACAGTCGCGGTACGCTCCTTAAAACCATCATTGGATTCCACAAGGATACGAACTCCGCCACCGACTGGCTCTACTTCGCACCAGTCGGCTGCATTCTCATCGACCGTGCAATTCCACTCCAGTACGGTTTCGACATCCACTATGGCGTAAGAGGTATATGGTCCAAAATTCACAGAAGCAGATTTCTGGTCCTCATTGACCGACACTTTGACTCCGCCTTTATCCGAAGTGGAGAGATACAGACTCTCTTCCTCCACCGCTGGCACATCTTTCTCAGCACACGCCGCCAAACCCAGCAGAGCGGCCAGTGAACACAACAACATACTTTTGCACTTCATTGCACTAATATTTAAATATTTACTCGTATCCAAGATAATTATATCTCTCAAACCACTACTAAGAATAAGAAGCTGTTTGAAATGACTCGTCTCTTCTCATATGGTCCCATCCGGACATTTTCATCTTTATCATCAGCCCGATACCTCCAGTACACGTCTTCTTCCAAAGTCGAGACTGCCTTGAAAAATCCTCATAATAAAATTCGGAAACCATTTCAAAACAACTTCTAACTTAAGACAATTTATGAAAAAAAACAAATAATAATCGTCTTCATCTTCATCGGCAGAGTCAAAAAGCAAGTGCAACATTACAATAATAATTTGAAAAACTCATCTT
>ERZ808242.1932-NODE-1932-length-10188-cov-5.999803_pt1 | contig 10188 bp, 6 predicted proteins | sample MGYA00521244_ERZ808242 | MGnify/ENA primary metagenome ERZ808242 (study PRJEB31516, sample SAMN03275573) | gut metagenome | biome: mammalia-associated habitat; material: feces | host: Papio cynocephalus | place: Kenya | collected 2012-07-27 ... | reverse complement strand
CGAGGTCGACTTCTCTCCTTTTATTTGGGTCACTTCATTTTAGCACATACATTTTTAGGGAAAAATAAAGGAAGAACCCCACGAATTGCCGAAGAACGGGAGGGCGGCGGAAGGACATTTGTATTTCCCGGAAAGAGTCATGGACATACCCCCTGCATCGGGGATTTTTTGGCCTGTCTTTTTCGTCAAATTCCTTCTTGACCGCTGAAATAACCTATGTTAAAATCCATTATTAAGCAACACTCGACAGCCCGGAAAAAAGGGCTGCCGTCACAGGAAGGTACCTATGCACACTGCGAAAAAACTTTGGACGTATCTGGTCATTGCCGGTGTGGCGATGATCGGCGCGATGAACTATCAGCTGTTCGTCTTTCCCAATCAGTTTGCCCCTTCCGGCCTGAACGGTATCTGCACCATGATCCAGTACATTACCGGTATCAGTGTGGGCTATCTGAGCCTGCTGGTCAACGTGCCACTGGCCATCTGGTGCTATGTTGACGTCAGCAAGCCCATTGCCCTGCGAAGCATGGTCTACGTCATCACCTTCTCCCTGGGACTGATTCTACTGGATCATGTGGATCTTTCCGCCTTCGCCTACTCCACGGAAAACGGCACCAGCAAAATTCTGGGTCCCCTGGTTGCCGGTGTGATCCAGGGCTACGTCTATTCCATCCTGGTCAAGGCCAGCGCCTATACCGGCGGTACGGATTTCGTTTCCGCCATTGTCCATAAGCATTCCCCGCAGATGGGTTTTTTCGGAGTTACCTTTGCCCTGAATGCCTGCGTGGCCGTGTGCAGCTATTTTGTCTACGGCTATCAGATGGAGCCGGTAATCCTGTGCATTCTCTACAGCTTTATGTCCACCACCGTGGGCGAGCGGCTGATGAAGTCCGGCCGGTCTGCCATTGCCTTTGAGATCATCACCGACTATCCGGAGGAAATCTCCGCGGAGATCATCAGGAACATCCACCACACCACCACGCTGATTCCCGGCAAGGGCATGTATTCCGGCCGGGAGACCAGCGTGCTGCTGTGCGTGGTGAACAAGACCCAGGTGGCCGCGGTGAACCAGATCATCCGCCAGTACCCCAAAACCTTTGCCATCGTCAACCCCGTCAGCGAGATTCTGGGCAATTTCCGCAAGCTCAGCTCCTCCGGCAAGGAGGTTGCGGAGGTGCTGGACTCCGGCGACGGAAAAACACTGTAAAAGATAGGGCGGCCATTGGCCGCCCTTATCCTAAAATTCAGTATGTCAAAAAGCTGAAAAATCCGCTGTCATTGCGAACCAGCGCGTACGCTGGTGTGGCAATCCGTGACTCCTGCCTTCCCCTCCGGGGACGGTGGCACGGCGCAGCCGTGACGGATGAGGGCAACTTGCCCCTCCCTATGGGAGAGGTGCCCGGTCGGGGCGGAGAGGGCGATTTTTACCCTCTCAGTCACTTCGTGACAGCTCCCCCAAAGTGGGAGCCAAGGGGGAACGAAGGAAACGGATTGCCACGTCGGCCACTGGCCTCCTCGCAATGACATGGTTCCATGACAGTCTCCCTAAATAATTTCAGTCATCCTTACATAAATTATTTCAAAGAAACAGGAGGAACTCCCCAATGGCTTACTATTATCCGGAACCCAGCCACACCTTCAGCGAGTACCTGCTCATCCCCGGCTACACCTCCGAGGATTGCGTCCCCGACCGGGTCAGCCTGAAAACCCCCCTGGTCAAGTACCGCAAGGGCGTGGAGGAGCCTGCTCTCAGCCTGAACGTGCCCCTGACCTCCGCCGTCATGCAGTCCGTTTCCAACGACACCCTGGCCATCGCCCTGGCCAAGGAGGGCGGCATCAGCTTCATTTTCGGCTCCCAGAGCATTGAAAATCAGGCCGCCATGGTGGCGAGGGTCAAGGGCTATAAGGCGGGCTTCGTCACCTCCGCTTCCAATCTGACCCCGGAGGCCACCCTGGCGGACGTGCTGGCATTGAAGGCCAGAAACGGCTTCTCCACCGTGGCCATCACCGCCGACGGCACCGCCAACGGAAAGCTCCTGGGCATCGTCACCAGCCGGGACTACCGGGTTTCCCGAATGGAGCCGACGGACAAGGTCTGTGACTTCATGACCCCCCGCGCCAAGCTCGTCACCGCCCCCAAGGAGACCACCCTGAAGGAGGCCAACGACATCATCTGGGAGAACAAGCTGAACAGCCTGCCCATTGTGGACGAGAACGATCATCTTCTGTATTTCGTCTTCCGGAAGGACTATGCCTCCCACAAGGCCAACCCCCTGGAGCTGCTGGATAGCAAGAAGCGGTACCTGGTGGGCGCGGGCATCAACACCCGGGACTACGCTGACCGGATTCCCGCTTTGCTTCAGGCCGGGGCGGACGTGCTGGTCATCGATTCCTCCGAGGGCTATACCTGCTGGCAGGAGAAGACCATCCAATGGGTGCGGGACACCTACGGCGACACCGTGAAGATCGGCGCGGGCAACGTAGTCGATCGGGACGGCTTTTTGTTCCTGGCCAAGGCCGGGGCGGACTTCGTGAAGGTGGGCATCGGCGGCGGCTCCATCTGCATCACCCGTGAAACCAAGGGCATTGGCCGCGGTCAGGCCACGGCTCTCATCGAGGTGGCCGCGGCTCGTGACGCGTACTTCCGGGAGACCGGCATTTATGTGCCCATCTGCTCCGACGGCGGCATCGTTCACGACTATCACATGACCCTGGCGCTGGCCATGGGCGCGGATTTTCTGATGCTGGGTCGGTACTTCGCCCGGTTCGACGAGTCTCCCACCAATAAGGTCATGGTAAACGGCGCGTATATGAAGGAGTATTGGGGCGAAGGCTCCAACCGGGCTCGGAACTGGCAGCGTTACGACCTGGGCGGCTCCACCAAGCTGAGCTTTGAGGAGGGCGTGGATTCCTACGTCACCTACGCAGGCTCCCTCCATGACAATGTGGAGGGTTCTCTCTACAAGGTCCGCTCCACCATGTGCAACGTAGGCGTGACCACCATTCCCGACCTGCAGCGGGAGGCCAAGCTGACCCTGGTGTCCTCGGTGTCCATTGTCGAGGGCGGCGCCCACGATGTCACCCTGCGCTCGACCTCCAATGTGAAGTGATTGTTGCGCAAACGATAGATTTTCCTGTGCGGGCGGCCAATCGGCCGCCCGCTTTTTCCGCGCAGAAATAGAAGTATGTCATTGCGAACCAGTGCTCACACTGGTGTGGCAATCCCCCGGTCATTCCGGAATCTTGAATATATCGCATGTCATTGCGAACCAGTGTCGCAACACTGGTGTGGCAATCCGTTCCCCTTGGCTCCCTTTTGATGGTTCCGGTAGTGAACTCATCCGACCGACCGGCACCTGCACATTATGGTATGATTGCCACTGGCAATCATTTGGATTTTGATTCGCTGTGCGGAGCACCACTCCTCTCAGGAGAAGGCAGGGATACGGATTGCCACGTCGGCCGCTGGCCTCCTCGCAATGACACATATTAATCACAGCCTTCCAAACAAAAAAACACCCCCTCGCCGGAGGCTTTCCGGAGAAGGGGTGCTTTTTATTCCTTACCGCCTCAGAACATACTCCGTTCCGTCTCTACGGCATCGGATTCTGTGACTGTGTCGTAGTAGCGGTAGTAGACGGTGGTGCCGCTGTCAATGCCGGAGAGAATTTCCACGTTCTCCCCGTCGGACAGGCCGGTGGTGACCTCCACGGGGTTCGTCAGCTCCCCGGTTTTCTTGTCCTTGCCGGTGTAGACCAGGGTCTTGCCTCCCTCGTCCTGGAGGGCGGCCACGGGCAGGGTCAGCACGTCCATCTTTTCATAGAGGGTCAGCTGGGCGGCAACGCTCATGCCGGGCAGCATGTCGCTTTCCCGGGACAGGGTGATCTCCACGTCGAACTTGCTGCTGCCGCCGCTGCCGCTGCCGGTCTGACCCACCCGTGTGACCTGACCCTCGAAGGTCTCGTCAGCCAGGGCGTTCATGGTCAGCTGGGCGGTCATGCCGGTCTTCACGCTGGCGATGTCCTTCTCGTCCACGGCGATGGTGACGGTCATGGTGTCCAAGGGGGTGACGGTCAGAATCACATCCCCATCCAGGCTGTACAGCTGACTGGAAGTGCTGCTGCCGGTGCCGCTGCCGCCGCCCATGGAGAAGCCGCCCATCATGCCGCTGAAATTAAAGTTCGGCATCTGGGAGCCGCCGGAGGAACTGATTTTTACCAGCCCCAGGGAGCTGCTTTCATCCCCCTTGGTCACGGTAATGTCCAGCAGCACGTCTCCGGCCTGATAGCTTCCGCTGCCGGCGGAAATGGTATCCGACTGGACACAATTGTTGGTGGAGAAGGGCTGACCATCCTTCCGAACCCAGCCGCTGGCGGTTTTTACCACCTCATAGACGGTGGAATCCCAGTAGCCCACCAGCACGCCGTCGCCCACGGAGACCACCTTGAAGATTTTACCGGTGTAGGTGGCATTCTGGAAATAGCAGCCGTCCTTGTGCTTGGTGGCGGGACAGGGTTCGTCGGCGGAGTGACTGACAATACAGCTTTCGATGCAGTCGGCCTTGTGATGGCCTGCCGTACATTTGCCCACGGTGTCCGCGCTGATGCAGGACTCAATACAGCCCTTTTTGTGAACATGCGCCGGGCACTGGCCGCTGACGGAAGCCTCGATACACTTTTCAATACAGCCGTCGTAGTGGTACTTGGTTGCCGGACACTTGCCCTCCTGATTGGTCTCAATACAGGATTTGATGCAGTCGGTGTGGTGCGCGCCGGTGGCCGGGCAGTCCTCAGGATTTTCCGCCCGGGTGCAGGCCATGATGCAGTCGTTAAAGTGTTCGTTGGCGGTACACACCCCCTCGGCGGTGGCGTGCTGACAGGCCTTGGGACAGCCGGGCTTGTGATTCGGATCCGTGCCCTTCAGGGGGCAATTTTCGTCGCCGGTGCAGGTCTGGGTCACGCTGCTCAGAGGCACCAGCCGGAATTCCCCGCTGCCGTCCACCAGAAGATCCGCGGTAAGGCGTTCTTCCTCCTGCGCCGCCAGCAGGTGGACACTGTCCGTGTCAATGCCGGAAATCAGACCGTCGCAGGGGGCGGTGATGAGGCCCGTGTCCTGCCAGGTCAGAAGATTTTGCAGAAGCTCCTCATATTCCCGGTGGGTTTGCGCCAGCAGCTCCCGCTGGGCGGTGTAGTCCGTGTCCTTCAGGGTAAACAGGCTTGCCCCAGAGGACACCGTCTGCTCCAGGCGGACACTCACAGAGGACACCGTGCCGTTGAAGGCGGTGGCCAGCCACGGATCGTGGATTTCCAGAGACCCGGAACCCAACCCCTCCAATGTCACGGTGTCGCCTACGGCGTAGCCGTTGTCGGCGATGGTCACGGTCAGCTCCCCGTTCAGGTTGGATTCCACCCGGCCGGAGACGGTCTTCCCGGAAGCCAGAGTCACGTTAATGGAATCTCCCGGCACCAGCTGGGAGGAAACGGCCAGGGTGACGCTCATCCGGCCGTCCAGGCTCAGAAGCGCCAGCCCCCCGTGTTCCACCAGCACCTGGGCTACGGAATCGCCGGGATTGGCGTAAATGGCCTTCACCCGGCCGCCTGCCGGGGCGGTGACGGTGGAAGCGGATTTTTCATCGGAATAGGTTTCCATCTGCTTTTCCACGGCGGCCATGGAAGTCCTGACTTCCGTGATGGCAGTGGCGGCGGAAACCCTGTCGATTTTCGCCACCGGGTCGCCTTCCTTGACCTCCTGGCCGTTTTTCACCAGAAATTCGGTGATCTTCACATCGGCGGGCAGCTCAATGTCCTGGCCGTCCCCGGCTTCCAGGGTGCCGCCGCCCCGGACGATGGTCTGGACGGAGCCTTGGGCTGCCGTTGCCTCCAGCACGCTTGCCACCGGACCGTCCTGGGTATCCTGCTGCCGAGCCAGGGCGGGCAGTATCGCCAGACCGATCACGACCAGTGCCAGCACCCCCCACAGGACGTACCGGCGGATATGCTTTTTCTTCGTCTTATCCATAAGTTTACCCTCCGTAGTGCAGCGCGTCGATGGGCTTCATCTTGGCGGCCTTATTGGCCGGGTACAGTCCGAAGACCACGCCGATGAGGAAGCAGAAGGCCACGGCCAGCATGACCACGCCTCCGTTTAAGGAGAAGGAAATGCCCGCACTGACCGTCACCGTGGACACCACCTGCAAAATGACCCAGCTCAGGAAAATGCCCAGGCCGCAGCCCATCATGCACAGCACCACGGCCTCCATCAAAAACTGGGTCAGGATGGTGACCCGGTTGGCGCCGATGGCCTTGCGGATGCCGATTTCCCGGGTACGCTCGGTGACAGTGACCATCATGATGTTCATAATGCCGATGCCGCCCACCACCAGGGAAATGCCGGCGATGCCGCCCAGAAGAATGGACAGGGTAGAGGTGATGGAATTCATGGCCTCCTCCAGCATATTGGAGGAATCCACCTCGAAAGCGTCCTCGTCGGCGTCAAACCGCTCCATGAGGATCCGGGTCATGGCGTTGGCGGCGGCGTCCACGGTGGAGCCCTCCGCCGCGGACAGGTAGAAGGTGGTCACGTCGGAGCTGACGCTGTCCGTCAGACGGATGAGGGTGGAATAGGGGATGTAGGCCATCAGCGTTCCGGAGGTGAGCATGGACATCATGGAGCTGGTGTCCTCCTCCAGCACCCCCACCACCTCAAAGGAAACGCCGTTCAGAACTACCGTCTGGCCGACGCAGTCGGTGTAGCCAATGAGCTCCGTGGCGGCGTCGCTGTTGAGGACGCATACATAAGCCCGGTTGTCCTGGTCGGCGGTTTTCAGCCAACGACCCATGGAAAGCTGCAAGCCCTGGATATCGTAGTAGGAGGGGGTAACGCCATAGACGGTGACGGTATCATAGTTGGCACCGTGCTTGCCCACCAGAGACGTGCTGGTTCGGGCGGAAATCCGGCCGATGTCCGGCTCCTGGGACATCCAGGTGTTCAGGTCGTCCAGGTGAATGGGATTGCCCTTGTCGTCGGACACGGTGACGGTGACGAGACTGGTGCCCAGGTCGGACACCGCGGTGGTAACGGAATTGGTAGCCCCGCTGACCAGACTCACCAGCACCACCAGCGCCATCACGCCGATGATAATGCCCAGCATGGTCAGGGCGGAGCGCATTTTGTTGGCACCGATGGAACGCAGTGCCATGACGAAAGACTGCATTACAGGCTCACCTCCGAAATCCGACCGTCCAGAATGTGGATGGAACGCTGAGCCTGCCTGGCAATGCCGCCGTCGTGGGTAATGAGCACGATGGTGTTGCCCTGGCCGTGAAGCTCATGGAAAATGTCGATGATCTCCCGGCTGGTCTTGGAATCCAGCGCGCCGGTAGGCTCGTCCGCCAGAATCAGCTTGGGCCGGGTGACGATGGCTCTGGCAATGGAGACCCGCTGCTGCTGGCCGCCGGAAAGCTCCGTGGGCAGGTGCTTGGCACGGGCGTACATGTTCACCCGCTCCAGAGCCTCCTTCACCCGCTCGGCTCGCTCCTTCTTGGGAACCTTCTGATAGATGAGGGGCAGCTCCACGTTTTCCTCGGCGGTGAGCTTGGGGATCAGGTTGTACTGCTGGAACACAAAGCCGATCTTCTCGTTCCGTACCTTGGCCAGCTGGTTTTCGGTGTAGCTTTCGATGGGCAGGCCGTCCAGCAGGTATTCCCCCGCGTCGGCCACGTCCAGGCAGCCGATGATGTTCATTAAGGTGGACTTGCCGGAGCCGGAGGGGCCGATGATGCTGACGAATTCCTTCGGGTAGATGTGCAGGTTGGCGTGATCCAGAGCACGAACCCGATCCTCGCCCACCTGATAATACTTGCACACGTCTTTCAGCTGGATCATATTAGCCTCCCATGCCGCCGGGGCCGCCCATGTTTCCGCCGCCGCCGGGCATACCGCCGCCCATATTTCCGCCGCCGCTGGGCATACCGCCGCCCATGCCGCCGCCCATGCCGCCGGACATATCGCCGCCCATGGCGAAGAAGTCGCCAAAGCCGCTGCTGTCGGATTCGGTATAGTAGACGGTGTCGCCCTCCTTCAGGCCGGAGGTGATCTCCACATAGTCGTCGTTCTGCATACCGATGGTCACTTCCGTCCGGCCGGTGTAACGCTTCTGCTCCTCGTCATAGCCGGTGTAGACATAATAGGTGGCGCTGTTCTGATGCAGGGCGTCCACGGGGATAATCAGGGCGTTTTCCGTACCCTGGATCTGCACGTCCACGTCGGCGGTCATGCCCATCAGCATTCCGGTCTGCCAGTCCAGAGTGACCTCGGCGGAGTACCGGGTCACGCCGGTGGAGGTGTCGGCGGTTTTGCTGATGGAGGTGACGGAGCCGGTGAAGGCGTCGTCGCTGACGGAGCTGACGGTGACCTGAGCCTCCTGCCCCTCCTTCAGGGACAGAATGTCCGTCTCGTCAATGCTGATGGTGACGGTGGCCTGCTTCTGGGGATACAGGGTGAGAATCTGGGTTTCCGTGGAGGAGGTGACGGCATCCTCGTCATAATCCACGCTGGTGACGAGACCGTCCTGGCTTGCCAGCACCGCCCCGTCCCGATAGATGGTCAGAAGCCCCGTCAGGGTGTCCTCCAGATCCTGCCGCTGGCGCAGCAGCGCGTCAAAATTCGCGCTGGTTTTGGTGTCAGACAGGGTCATCAGGGTGGAGCCTGCGGTGATGCTGGCGTTTTCCTTGCAGGAAACGCTCTTGACGGTACCCACATAGCCGGTGACGGCCACGGGGGAATGGATGTACAGCTTGCCGGAGCCAAGGGTCTTCCCGGAAGCGTCGGCCACGGTGACCTGCTCGTCCAGGGCAGGGCCGTTGTCCGTGACCAGCACGGTGACGGAGCCTAAGGCGGCGTTTTCCACGGTTCCTTCCACAGCGGTTCCGTCGGACAGGGTGACGGTGACGGCGTCGCCCCGGACGCAGCCCTCAGCCTCGATGTCCACGGCCATATAGCCGTCCACGCTCAGAAGCGCCAGCGCACCGTTTTCCGTGACGCGGGAGACCACGTTGTCGCCGACCTGGGCGTAAATCTTCTTCACCCGGCCGCCTACGCTGGTGGTGACGCTGGTGGAGGCGGTGTCACTCTTGGCGGAGTTGATCTTCTTGTCCAGGGTCTTCAGCTGATCCTGGGTGTCGCTGAGGGTGTCCACTACCGAGGCCATGTCCACCTTGGCAAGCAGGTCGCCCTTGGCAACCGCGTCTCCGGCCTCGGCGATGACCTCGTCCACTTCAACGCCTGCCGGGACGGTGACCTCCTCCTCGTCCACCTGCTCCAGCACGCCGCTGCCGGAGACCAGGGTGTGGATGGTGCCAGGAGCCACGGTGTAGCTTTGCACGTCCTTCTGGGTGGCGGCGAATTTGGCGTCCACGCTTCTGCGCAGATTCATGACCACGATTACCAGAGCCACGGCGATCACCGCGATGATGATGATCACCGTGCGCAGGCGTTTGCGCTTGCGCTGCTTTTTTTCCTGACTGAGCTTGTCAAATAGCTCCTCGCCGGATTTTTGCTGTTCATCCATAGGCTTTTTCTCCTAACCGCGTGAAATAATAGTCACAAAAATGACACTGCTATTTTATATAACCCGCCGGAGACAAGTGGAAAGAAACTGTAAACAAATTGAAAAATCCGCGCCATACCGAAGGCAGCTCCGAAGCAATCGTCGGCGGCCGGACAGCGGCACCTTTGCCCCCAGTCCGCGCGATATTTGCGGTTTTGCAAACGGAAGAGAGGGGGTAAAAAGACGGCTGAGGCTCACAGGCGCAATTGTGGGGTGCTGCCCTTGGTGTTTTCCAGCTTCGCCCCGACGGGATCAAAAACGGGCGGCCAATTGCTCATTGGCCGCCCGTTTTTTCTGCGCCGGAACAGAAGGTGTCATTGCGCTGCAGGAAGACTCCCGCCCCACCGGGCGAAAAGCTCACCCGCGCTCCAGTGCCATCATCTTATCGATCCGCCGCTGGTGACGAGCCTCCCCGCTGAAGGGGGTCTTCAGCCAGGTGTGCATGATCTCCAACGCCAGATTCTCCCCCACCACACCGGCACCGATGGCCATCATGTTGGTGTCGTTGTGTTCCCGGGTCAGTCGGGCGGACATCAGGTCGCTCAGCAGAGCGCAGCGGATGCCCTTTACTTTATTGGCGG
>ERZ808242.1926-NODE-1926-length-10240-cov-5.053412_pt1 | contig 10240 bp, 7 predicted proteins | sample MGYA00521244_ERZ808242 | MGnify/ENA primary metagenome ERZ808242 (study PRJEB31516, sample SAMN03275573) | gut metagenome | biome: mammalia-associated habitat; material: feces | host: Papio cynocephalus | place: Kenya | collected 2012-07-27 ... | reverse complement strand
GAAGTTTATTGCTTCCGTCAAAGCCGCTAGATAACAGACAAACATCCTCATTGAGTTTATACACGCAGAACATATCCCTAAGGCCTGCTGCTTATACGGCAGGCCTTATTTGTGACCAGTATAAGCAAAAACAGCGATTTTGCAGTAAAAATCGAAAATAAAAACAGCGATTTTGCAGTAAAAACATGTACAAAAAACAGCGATTTTGCTATAATAATGGAAAATAAAAACAGCGATTTTGCAATATAGGAGATATAAAATATGATATTTAAGCGGAAAATATACAATCAAATATTGCAGTGGAAACAGGAATCCAATGGAAAAACGGCATTGCTTATTGAAGGTGCACGGCGTGTGGGAAAATCAACACTTGTAGAAGAATTTGCTAAGAGTGAATATGACAGTTATATTTTGATTGATTTTTCGATTGTTCCACCAGGCGTAAAAGATTTATTTAAAGATATGTCTGATTTGAATTATTTATTTTTACAGCTCCAGTTACAATATCACGTAGAATTAAAGCTGCGAAAATCTATTATTATATTTGATGAAGTGCAATTATGTCCACTAGCTAGGCAGGCGATCAAAGCATTAGTAAAGGATGGCAGATATGACTATATAGAAACAGGTTCATTGATTTCTATTAAAAAAAATGTTAGAGATATTCTTATCCCTAGCGAAGAACGAAAGCTATCTATGTATCCTATGGACTATGAAGAATTTTCTTGGGCGGTTGGCAATGAAATAAATTGGAATTTGTTACAGGATATATTTTGCAGCAAGCATCCTCTCGGTGATGCAGTTCATAGACAATTGATGCGCGATTTTCGATTATATATGTTAGTTGGAGGAATGCCGCAAGCTGTAAATGAATATATACAAACTAATAATTTAAAACGAGTAGACGATGTAAAACGTGATATTTTAAATTTATATGAAGATGATTTTAGAAAAATAGATGGAACAGGAAAACTGTCATTATTATTTGACTCGATTCCAGCACAATTAAACAAAAATGCTTCAAGATATCAAGTATCAAATGTATTGAATAATGAACGAGCAGGAAATGTATTGGAACGTATTTCTGAATTACAAGATTCTAAAACTGTATTGGTATCTTATCATGCGAATGCTCCTGGTGTAGGTATGGCTGGCAACAAGGATCTAACGAGGTTTAAGTTGTTTTTGGCAGATACAGGATTATTTGTTACATTGGCGTTTAAAGATAAAAAATTCACAGAAAACAGCATTTATACTAAACTATTAAATGATAAACTACGAGCCAATCTAGGATATGTGTACGAAAATGCAGTAGCACAACTATTGGCTTCTAAAGGAGACGAACTATATTATTATACATTTTTGAATGAAAAAACAAGAAGAAATTATGAAATTGACTTTTTGTTAGCTAGACAACATAAAATATGCCCTATAGAAGTCAAATCGTCAGGATATAAAACGCATGCGTCTTTAGATGCGTTTTATAAAAAATTTTCTTCACAAATATTACAACGATATCTCCTTTATACAAAAGATTTAAGAAAAGAAGAAGATATTTTATGTATGCCAATATATATGGCAGCTCTTTTATAATACGGTTACAGTATGATGTTGATGGAGATGAGAGTATGCAGTCTATTTTATTTATTGCACCCTTTGCGGAATTAGCTGAAAATGCAAAATCTGTTATTCGGCGTATGGGACTTGATATAGAGGTATGTATTGCATCTAATGAAAAAGCAGTAGAAACAGCGAAATTTAAACCAGATAAAACGATACTAATTAGTCGCGGTGGTACAGCAAATGACTTAAAAAAGTTGCCTGAACGAACTGTTGTTGAGATTAGTACTACATTTAGTGATATATTGGGGGAATTAGAAGGAGCTATTTTTGCTGGATATCATCATATTGGTATTGTTACGAATGATAATATTATTGATAATGCTGTGCGTGATTTTACTTTTCGTGATATACAGGTATGGCTTCGCCCGTGTAAAACGCATACAGAAATACGAAATATGGTAGAAAAATTGTATTCTCAAGGAGCCCAATTTATTATTGGTTGTCATCAAGCTGTCAAAAAAGCGAGAGAATTACATATTGCTAATGAATATATTAAATCTGGGGATTTGGCGATTGAAAGAGCTATTTATGAAGCACTACGTATTTCCAGCATGCGGGGATTGACACAATTTCAGATGGAGCGACTTAATGCGGTTATTAATACCGTCCGAGAAGGAGTCGTTATTTTTGAACGAAATCACCACCCTGTATTTTTTAATGCTGTTGCTCAACATGTGTTGGAAAAAGAAAATAAGAATGATTGGTATACGGTCATGACAGAGCAGTTACTTGGGCAAGAAAGAGAAGTTATTACTATATTAGGAAATACAAAAGTATTACTCAAACAAATTCCACTGCAAATGAATGAACATATTAATGATGTGTTTGTATTCCAAGAAGTTAGCGAGATTGAAAAACAAGAACGTAAAATACGACTGTCATCTCATCAAAAAGGGTTCTATGCTAAATCTCATTTTGAAGATATTTTTACAGTATCGCCGAATATGAAAGCTATATTGGAACGAGCTGAAAAATTTGCTCAGACAGATTCCAATGTTTTGATATACGGTGATACCGGTACAGGTAAAGAAGGATTGGCACAAAGTATTCACAATGCAAGTCATCGGGCTAATTATCCTTTTGTATCTGTAAATTGTGCATCTCTGCCGGCTGACTTAATAGAGAGCGAACTTTTTGGATATGCTGAAGGAGCATTTACAGGAGCAAGACGATCTGGAAAATCTGGTTTATTTGAAATGGCACATAAAGGGACTATTTTTTTGGATGAAATTGGCGAATTACCAATGGATATGCAGGGGCGGTTGTTACGTGTTCTTCAGGAACGTGAAGTTATGAGGATTGGTGATGACCATATTATTCCCTTAGATATACGTGTTATTTGCGCAACCAATCGAAACTTAAAAGAATTGGCAAGGAAAGAAAAATTCCGATATGACTTATATTATCGTATTAATGTTTTACGTATAACATTACCTTCACTTAGAGAACGTTCAGAAGATATATGGCCTTTATTACAATTTTATTTTCAAAAATATAGCCAGGGAGAACGAGTATTACAAACAACGGAGAAAGCGAAGAAAAGATTATTAGCTTATTCGTGGCCAGGGAATATTCGGGAATTAAAAAATGTAGCAGAAGTTTTAGCTTTTGAATCAGGGAAAATAACGGAATCTATGGTAGATGCTGTTTTGGAAACAGATGACAATGAAAAAATTACAGAATTTGGACATGATGATGAAATCATTGTTCCTACGGATGTATCTATTAAAGAGCTAGAAAAAATCTTTATAACATCTCTTCTTCAGAAAAAAACACAAGATGAAGTATGCAAACAACTAGGAATTAGTCGGATAACATTATGGCGAAAAATAAACGGCGTTTCAGAAAAGAAATAAAAACATAACAAATTTGAAATACATAAAGAAAAAGAATAATCTATGAGGCGGAAAAAGAATCCAATAAAAATATTAATTGGATTCTTTTTGTTTAATAGAAATGGCATAAAATGGGGCTCTATCGAATATCAATTAAAGTTCTTTACAAAAATTATGTCTATGAGCATATTTTTGGCACGAATATTACATATAAAACGGCGAAAGATGAATAGCAAATATGCTATTATGACATTTATTGGAAAAGGAGAAGATAAACGATGAAAACTATTATTGTCAATCAACCAGGAGATGTACAAGTTATTGAACGAAATATGCCGGTACGTAAACCAGGAGAAGCATTGCTTAAAGTATTATATGGCGGTATTTGTGGCAGTGATTTAGGAACATATCGGGGTACTTTTGCATATGCAGATTATCCGCGCATTCCAGGACATGAATTTTCAGCAGAAATTGTGGAAATTGATGAAAATGATAGAGGATTAAAACCTGGTATGGTTGTAACTGCAAATCCTTATATAAATTGTAATCATTGTTATTCTTGCCAACGTGGCTTGGTGAATTGCTGTGAACATAATGAAACATTAGGGTGTCAACGAGATGGAGCTTTTTCTGAATATTTCACATTGCCGATAGAACGGTTGTATGATGGTAAAGGTTTACCTGCGAAGTTATTAGCGGTTATTGAACCATTCTGCATTAGCTATCATGGTGTTAGCAGAGCGAATATTCAGCCAGGAGATAAAGTTCTTGTCATTGGAGCAGGTACTATTGGAACGTTGGCATCTGTTGCAGCAAAAGCAAAAGGTGCTAAAGTATATATTGCTGACATAGCAGAAAAAAAGTAGACTATTCAGTAAAAAATTTTGGCTTAGCTGGCGGCATTGTTAATACTGGAAATGAAGAGTTTATAAAAAAATGCATGGACATTACCCAAGGGAATGGTTTTGATGTAGCAATTGAAGCAGTGGGACTTCCTTCAACATTTCAAAATTGCATTGATGCAGCTGCTTTTGGTGGAAAAGTTGTTCTTATTGGCGTAGGAAAGAAAAACTTAGATTTCAATTTCACAATTATTCAGAAAAAAGAATTAAATATTTTTGGGTCAAGAAATGCTTTGAAAAAAGACTTCTTAGAATTGATAGACCTTGTAAAAAGCGGTGCTGTGGATTTAGAAAAGATTATCACCAATACATATAATATAGATGATGCTGCAAAAGCATTTTCTGATTTTGACAAAAATGCAGCGAATATGTTGAAAGTAGTTATTAAATTCTAATAAAAAGGAGGGGATTGCCATGATTGTCAGATTTAGCAGGATGCGTTGGGTTATTATTGGTATGTGTTTTTTAGCTAATGCTATTAATTATATTGATAGAGCAAATTTAGCAATTGCAGCACCACATATCCGTATGGATTTAGGTATGGATGCGGCAACAATGGGGATTGTATTAAGTGCATTTTTTTGGACATACGCATTATGTCAAATGCCTGCCGGATGGTTTGTTGATAAAGTAGGAGTACGAATGAGCTTGACATTTGCCGTAGCATGGTGGTCTGTTTTTACGGCTGTTACTGGCGTAGTTCATAGTATAGGAGCAATGCTTGGAGCTAGATCATTGTTAGGATTTGGCGAATCTGCTGCAGTTCCCTCTTTTTCTAAAACTGCATATAATTGGTTTCCTCATAAAGAAAGAGGAATAGCTTGTGCGATTTTTGATAGTGGAAATCGCGTTGGTTCTGCCTTATCTATGCCTATTATTGCATTTATTATTGCTATGATTGGTTGGCGTGGTTCGTTTATCATTACTGGTGTTATTGGCTTGTTATGGGCTGCTGCTTGGTGGTTTATTTATCGGGATCCGGAAAAATATCGGGATATTGCACCAAAACAAGTAGAAGCGTTATTAGCCGATAGAGGTGTAGGGAATGCAGAAAATAATACTGTAAATAGTGATAACAATAATAAGATTTCTTGGCTGGATCTGTTCCATTACCGTACTATTTGGGGACTTATGATTGGGCTGTTTTGTCTTAACTTTGCAATTTACTTTTTTATTACTTGGTTTCCCAGTTATTTAATGGAAACAAGAGGTTTTTCACTTACAGCATTAGGAACCTTGGGAATGCTTCCTCCGCTTTGTGGTATTTTAGGTAGCTGGCTAGGTGGTTTTACATCAGATGCTTTTTTAAGACATGGACATTCAGCAACGTTTTCACGTAAATTTTGCTTAGTATTGGGAATGTTAATCTCTTCTTGTATAGCTGTTTGTGCTGTTGTAGAAAATGTTTGGTTATGCTTAGCCTTGTTTTCTTTATCGTATGCAAGTTTATCTTTTGCAGGAGCTAATACATATGCTATTGTCGGTGAAATTGCTCCTACATCAAAACATGTTGCGTCTATTACAGGCATTATGAATTTCGCTGGTAATTTAGCGGGTATTTTCATTACAACATTTACTGGTATAATGTTATCGCTCACACAAGGCTCATTTTTGATTCCATTAGCAGTAGCTGGGAGTCTTTGTATCTTAGGTGCAGCATCGTATTTATGGTTAGTTGGTAAAGTTGAACCCTTGCCTGTTAGAAGCTAAAGATTTTGACAGAATAGAAATGGAGATAACTGGTATGAAAAACGTATGTGAATGTTATAAAAACGTTTCCCGTCCTATTAAAGTATTACAGTTTGGAGAAGGCAACTTTCTGCGCGGTTTTGTGGATTACGCGATCGATGTGGCCAATGAAGAAAATGGCTTTAATGGCAACGCCGCCATTATTATACCGCGTTCCGGCAAGACAGACCGCTTTTCCAAACAGAACAACATCTATACAGTATGCCTGCGCGGCCAGCAAAACGGCAGCACCTATACGGAAGACCGGGTCATTACTTCGGTAGCGTCCGTTATCAGTGCCAAAGATGAATACGATGCCTTTATGGCGTTGGCTCATGAAGATTCGCTGGAATTTGTCGTTTCCAATACGACAGAAGCCGGCATTACCTTTGACAACAGCGATGCCTTTACGGATTGCCCGCCCAAGACATTCCCGGCTAAATTGACCAAGTTCTTATATGAACGCTATACATTCTATCAGGGAGCTGCTGATAAAGCGCTGACGATGCTGCCGACAGAACTCAATGACAACAACGGCCAGCTGCTGCAGCAGTGCGTACTGCAGTATGCCAGCCATTGGCAGCTGGATGAAAAATTTGTTTCCTGGCTGACAAAAAGCTGCCTGTTTGTGGATACCTTGGTAGACCGTATTGTAACGGGGTATCCGAAAGACACGATTGACGCCCTGCAGCAAGACTTGGGCTATGAAGATGATTTGCTTGTACAGGCAGAACCGTTTTCCCTTTGGGTTATTGGCAATCCGGCTCTTGCCGACCGGCTGCCGCTTAATTCCAGCAAATTCCATGTAGAATTTACAGATCATATCCAGGCTTTTAAAGAACAAAAAGTACGTATCCTCAACGGTGCCCATACATCCATAGTACTGGGAGCATATTTAGCAGGGCTGGATTATGTAGGTCAATGCATGGCCGATCCGATTATCCGCCGTCAGCTGGACCAGACCGTTTTTGGAGAAATCGTACCGACTGTACATCTGCCCAAAGAAAAGGCAGAAGCATTTGCAAAAGCTGTGTATGAACGGTTTGAAAACCCCTTTGTAAAGCATGCGTTGCTGGCAATTTCTTTGAATTCTATTTCTAAATGGACAGCCCGTGTATTGCCGACGTTTAAAGACAGCATTGCCGCAACGGGCAGTCTGCCTAAATGGCTGACCTATTCTTTTGCAGCCTTACTGGCATTTTACCGCACTACACAAGAAGGAACGGACTGCCTCATTGGAACGCGTGGTACGAACACGTATGAAATTCACGACGACGCGGATAAACTGGCTGTTATCAAGAAGTATGCCGGTCGTTTGACAGCAGACTATGTACAGGCTGTGATGAGCCGTGACGACTTCTGGGGCGAAGACCTGACACAGATAGACGGGTTTGCAGATTCGGTAATCAATCATATAGACCGTATGGCTGAAATTGGCGTAAAAGCCCACATTGAAGAATTAGGTCAGGCATAAAGGAGAATAACGATGGCAGTGTTTCAAATACATGAAAAAGATAATGTTGCCGTTGCCATGGACCGTGTCGCTAAAGGCGATACGGTCATGGTCAATGGTAAAACCATCACTGTGCAGGATGATATACCGGCAGGACATAAATTAGCCATTACAGAAATCCATAAAGGGGAGAACGTCGTAAAATACGGTTTTCCTATTGGAACGGCGAAGACGGAAATTCCTGTAGGGGCGTGGGTACATACCCATAATGTACAAAGCAAATTGGGCGACGTACTGCAATATACATATGAACCGGAAAAAGCAGAACGGCATGAACTGAAAAGCACGACGCATTACGAATTTCAAGGATACAAACGAAAAGACGGCAGTGCAGGTATTCGCAATGAAGTGTGGATTATTCCAACCGTTGGTTGTGTCAACAGCATTGCCAGAGCCATTGAAGCAGAATCCCAGCAGTTTAAAACAGATCACATTGACGGCATTTATGCCTATAGTCATCCCCATGGCTGTTCCCAATTAGGCGATGACCAGACATATACGCAAAAAATTCTGAGCGGTCTTGTACATAGTCCCAATGCGGGTGCTGTATTAGTGCTTAGCTTGGGGTGTGAAAACAATCAAGTAGACTTAATGAAAAAGGTCATTGGCGAGTACGACTCGGACAGAGTAAAATTTCTTGTTTGCCAAGAGGTAGAAGATGAAATTGAAGCAGGCGTAGCCATAATAAAAACGCTTTGTTCTTATGCAGATCAATTTTATCGTCAGCCTTGTGATGCATCGCTTTTAACGATTGGATTAAAATGCGGTGGGTCCGATGGATTTTCCGGTATTACGGCCAATCCGCTCGTCGGGGAAATATCCAACCGTCTGATAGCTGCAGGAGGGACCTCCATTCTTACGGAAGTACCGGAAATGTTTGGTGCTGAAACGTTGCTTATGAATCGTGCACGGAATAAGAACGTATTTGATAAAACAGTGGATTTAATCAACAACTTTAAAGAATATTTCATGAGCTACGGCGAAAAAATCAATGAAAACCCCTCTCCAGGCAACAAAGCCGGCGGTATTACGACCCTGGAAGATAAATCGTTGGGATGCGTACAAAAAGGCGGCACGGCCATTGTAGAAGATGTCTTGAAATATGGAGACAGAGTGACGAAAAAAGGCTTGAATTTGCTGCAGGCGCCGGGCAATGATTTAGTAGCTTCGAATGCCTTGGCGGCATCAGGCGCGCATATGGTACTGTTTACAACGGGTCGGGGGACGCCGTTTGCCTGCCCAGTGCCGACGATAAAAATATCCAGTAATAGTCATTTAGCAAACTATAAAAAGAACTGGATAGATTTTAATGCTGGAACGATAGCGGAAGGCGAAACGAAGGAACAAACAGCCGATCGGTTTTTCCAATATATACTCGACGTAGCGTCGGGAAAAGTGCATGCCAAGTCAGAAGCATTGGATAAACATGAATTAGCTATTTTTAAAAACGGTGTAACATTGTAAAGGAGGAATTTCCATGGGAGAGCAAACAACAACAGCCCCTGCAAATGCAGAAGCTGCTAAAAATGGGCATGTAAAATTGTCGTGGCGTGAAAAGATTTGTTATGGCTTTGGCGATTTTGGTAATGGATTTATGTTTGACTTGGGCCAGGCCTATTTGACGAAATACTGGATTGATGTTTGTACCATTCCGGCAGCTGCAGTCGCAGGAATTTTTGCATTTACCAAAATATTTGATGCGTTTATGGATCCTATTGCCGGTTCTGCCATTGATAGCCGTAAAAATATTGGCAAACGCGGCAAGTTCCGTCCGGTTATGATGATTTCATCCATTATTTTGGCTATACTGACCGTCATTACGTTTACGATGCCAGAAATTTCAACAAGCGGTAAAATTATTTTTGCCTATGGTGCCTATATGGCATGGGGCCTTGTCTATTCGTTTACTAACATTCCCTATGCTTCCTTGGCCAGTGTGATGACGCGAGATGTTGAAGAACGAAGTCAAATGGCCACTACGCGTCAAGCCGGTTCCATTGGGGCGCAGCTGATTACAGGGATTGCCTTTGTGCCGATTGTACTTATGTTTGCATCGCCCCATCATGGATTCGTTGCAGCATCTATTGTCATGGCTGTTATCGGCGTTATTGGATTTGCTATTTGCTACTTTAATTGCCATGAACATGTACCTGTCAAACGAAATACTCATGCTGAACAGAAAGCTAAATTCTCTGATTATATTAAAATTGTATTCACCAATAAACCGCTTTTATGTATTATTTTAATGACCTTATTTACGATTTCTGCGATGAATACGAATAACCAGATGATGATTTTCTTCTGCCAATATAATTTGGGACACATGGGATTGCAGCCGATTGTTAATGGTATCATGATGGGCTGCTCCGTTGTAGGTATCTTGCTAATTCCTAAGCTAGTAAAAATGTTCGGCAAAAAGAAAACAGCTATTGGCGGCTTGCTGATTGGTTGTGCCGCAGATATTTTAAACTTTGTCATTCCAACTAACTTGTATTCCTTTATTATTCTCGTTACGATTGGGTATGTAGCCTTAGCGATTCCAAACGGCGTTACATGGGCCTTTGTTTCTGACGTTATTGACTACAGTGAATGGCATAACGGCATCCGTAAAGAAGGGATTACCTATGCGGCATTCAACT
>ERZ808242.1925-NODE-1925-length-10245-cov-4.917174_pt1 | contig 10245 bp, 12 predicted proteins | sample MGYA00521244_ERZ808242 | MGnify/ENA primary metagenome ERZ808242 (study PRJEB31516, sample SAMN03275573) | gut metagenome | biome: mammalia-associated habitat; material: feces | host: Papio cynocephalus | place: Kenya | collected 2012-07-27 ... | reverse complement strand
GAGTGCAGTCCGAAAATCTCTGATTTTCGAGCGAACGGCATTCCCGTCCAAGAGAATGTCGACTTTGTCGACATTCTCACCCCGTACCTTTTTAAGGTACGGGGTCGCTGTTTGCTATAGCTTCGCAGAGTCCAAAGCTTTCCCTAAAGACTGCAGGGGAAGTGTCAAGGCGAAGCCATTGACGATAGGGTTTAGGTTTATTCAAGTGCCGATAGGCACACATCGGTCTAATGTCTAACATCTAAAAGAATACCCCTCAGCCGCGCATAAAGCGCGCCAGCTCCCCTCTATATGCTGACGCATAAGAAGGGAGCCTAACTTTAGTTTCAGCAGAAACCCAAGCCTCCACTTTAGACGAAAGGGGAAGTGGATTTGCCGAAGGCAAAGCCGATAGGGTTTGGTTATATCTGTGCCGTAAGGCACACCATGGTCTAATATCTAAAATCTAATTTCTAACATCTAGAACGGCAGTGGGATTGCTAAAGATTATAAAGTAGAAAAGCAAAGAAAAAATCCCTCCACCGCGTGAACGCGGTCCGCCCTCCCTTTAGGCAAGGGAGGCAAAATACCCCACTTACTAGACATTAGACATTAGATGGTAGATGTTAGACTTAAATGAATTTTTATTTAATTTTCGTGCCGTAAGGCACACCGTGGTCTAATATCTAAAATCTAATTTCTAACATCTAGAACGCCAGATCCCCTCTATATGCTTGTGCATAAGAAGGGAGCCTATTTATTGCTTGTTTTTTATTTTCTTTATAGCGCATTTTTCAAGTCTTGAAACCTGCGCCTGAGAAATTCCGATTTCCTCGGAAACCTCCATTTGGGTTTTTCCCTGCATAAATCTTAAAGAAAGAATTGATTTTTCGCGGTCGCTCAAATGCTTTATAGAGTCCTTAAGAGCAAGCTCGTCGAGCCAGCAGTCGGCGTCGGAATTGTCGCCGATTTGGTCGAGAACATATATTGTGTCTCCGCCGTCGCTGTAAACAGGGTCATAAAGCGAAATAGGGTCGACAATGCTTTCAAGTGCTATTACGACATCCTCTCTTTTCATGTCAATTTCCTTTGCAATTTCGCTGACGGTCGGCTCGCGCATATATTTTGCCGTAAGCTTTTCTTTTGCCTGCATTGCTTTATAGGCGGTGTCCTTTATTGAGCGGCTAACCCTTACCGAATTGTTGTCCCTTAAATATCTTCTTATTTCGCCTATTATCATCGGCACGGCATAGGTCGAAAACCGAACATTCTGATTGACATCGAAATTGTCAATTGATTTCATAAGCCCGATACAGCCTATCTGAAAAAGGTCGTCGGGGGCTTCGCCTCTTCCGGAAAAGCGCTGAACGACGCTTAAAACCAATCTTAAATTCCCGTTTACAAGCTCGTCTCTTGCCGATTTATCACCGTTTTTCACCCGTTTTAAAAGCTCTGTCTTTTCCTTTTCCTTTAAAAGCGGGAGACTTGAAGTATCCACTCCGCAGATGTTCACTTTGTTATTATACATAGCTTTCAAGGCACCTCCGTTGTTTTAATTTATTATTGCCTGAAAAAAATAAACTAAACATTTTCGGTCCCTCTTGACAAGTCGGGAAGAAAAAAGTAATATTTAATATATGGTGATATAATGATTAAAAAATACAGAATATATTCTGCTCTGTTTTATTATATATCATTTGTTTTTGCAGTCTTCTTTTTCGGAAGCAATATTAAAAATACCGGTATAAACCACATTGTTAGACCCGTTTGGGCGGTTTTGATGATGGTTTTTGCTCATATCGGCTCTTATATAAGATGTAAAAATCACAAAACGGAAGAATCGCGCAAAATCATGCTTTGCACCTTTAAGGTTATGCTGGCGGTTTATTTTTGCGCGGTTTTGGAGCTTACCCTGTTTGACGGAACCTTCGGCAGGAACATAACGGTATTTTTCACGGCTTCACGGGAGCAAAGAATTGATTATATTAAATACAGAACAAATTTCATTCCCTTTAAAACATTTATGATTTTTATAAACGGCTATAATCACCGTCTGCTTTCATTCTCCGATATTTTTATAAATATTATCGGGAATTTAGCGGTGTTTATGCCCTTTGCTCTGCTCTTGCCGCCTGTTTTTAAGAAGGCACGCAAGGCTTATATATTTGCACTTTTTTGCGCATCGGCGATTATCGCAATCGAGCTTTTGCAGTTTGTATTTATGACAGGCTCCTGCGATATTGACGATTTTATTTTAAATTTCTCAGGCGCAATTATCGCTTTTTATCTTCTTAAAATAAGACCGATAAAAGAAAGCTTAAACAAAATCACATTCGGAGTTTTTTAAATGTATATCAAAGCAAATGCCAAGATAAATTTAACCCTTGATATTTTAAACAGACGGGATGACGGATATCATAATATTGATTCGGTTATGCAGTCGGTTTCGCTTTTTGATGAGGTTTTTATTGAAAAAAGCGACAGTATTTCCGTTTGCGCCGATTTAAAGGAGCTTTGCTCCGAGGATAATACCGCCTTTGTTGCGGCAAAGCGCTTTTTTGAATTTACAAAAATTAAAGGCGGAGCGAAAATACAGATAAAAAAGCATATTCCTCTAAGAGCCGGACTCGGCGGACCGAGCGCCGACGCGGCGGCTGTAATAATAGGACTTGACAGGCTTTATGAAACAAATTTAAGCAAAGAAGCCTTGATAAATATAGGCTTAAGTGTCGGAGCGGATGTGCCGTTTTGCCTCTTCGGAGGAACGGCGAGAGCAAGGGGAATAGGAGAAAAAATAGAAAAAATCAGCCCCCTCAAAAATTTTTATACCCTGCTTTTAAGGGACGGAGAAAAAAAGTCCACCGCCGAAATGTATAAAAAAGCGGACTTAGGTTTTATTAAAGAAAGGGGAACGGAGCTTTTTTTAAGCGCACTTAACAGAGGAAATGAAAATCCCTTTAAATATTTAAAAAACGATTTTGCTTTTGAGGGCTTGCATAACGGAACCTTTGAGCTTTTAAAAAAATTCGGGGCATCGGGCGCGGGGCTTTCTGGCAGCGGACCTTTTGTTTTCGGAATTTTTACTTCGCTTGACGGGGCGCAAAAGGCAAAGGAAGAAATTCTAAAGCAAAAAGAATATGAAGCATACATTGCCGAATTTTGCGAAAGCGGAATAAGCTGATTAAAAATTTTTATTTCTGCCAATAATTGGAATAAGTTCAATGAAAGCAGGAAATAAAAATGAAAAACATAAAAGAAAAAAGCATACATTTCGGAATTCTTTTCGGGCTTATAGCGTCGGTGCTGTTAAGCTTTACGGATTTTAACGCCAAGTGCGACAATTTAAGAGAAAATGTTTTAAGGCTCCATATTCTTGCAAATTCGGATTCTAAAGAGGATCAGGCGCTGAAGCTAAAGGTCAGGGACGCAATACTTAAGGAATGCTCCTTAAAGCTTTCGGACTGCGGCAGCTTAGAGGACGCGATTGATAAATCGAGCTGTGAAACGGAAGAGATAAAGGAAATTGCCGAAAGGGTAATAAAAGAAAACGGATATGATTATAAAGCCGAGGTAAGCGTAGGAGAAAGCTATTTTGACACAAGGGTTTATGACAGCTTTACTCTTCCCGCAGGAAAATATCCCGCACTGATAGTCAGGCTCGGAAAGGCAAAGGGGCATAATTGGTGGTGCGTGGTTTTCCCGTCGGTTTGTATTCCGTCCGCCGCAAAAGGAAAGCTTTCCGACAGCGCAAGCAAGAGTGCGAGCGAAATGGCTGAAAATCCGCAAAAATATGTTATGAAATTTAAAACCGTTGAGTGGTATGAAGCAATCAGGAAAAAAATTTCTTAATTTAATTTAAAATATGCTTGCATTTTGAGATAATGTGTGTTAAAATATCAATGTTATATTGATTATAGAATGTTGAAAGGGGTGACCGGAATGAAGGAAGGAATACATCCGCAGTATGAAAAGGTAACTATTAAATGTGCCTGCGGTGCAGAATTTGAAACACGCTCAACAAAGAAGGACATTCGTTTGGATATTTGTTCTAAATGTCATCCGTTTTTTACAGGTAAGCAGAAGCTGGTAGATACCGGCGGTCGTGTTGACAGATTTAAAAAGCGCTTTAACATGGATAAATAATTGCCTAAAATTTAAGCCGTCTGTTTTGCAGACGGCTATTTTTGAATTTAATTTTAAATTTTCAATTGTCAATTTTCAATTTTAATTTGTTGGGAGCAATTTATGCCGGAAATTAAAACAGTTAAAGAAAAGGCATTCGGAGAGTATTCCGAAAAGCGGTCAAGATTTATAGCGCAGATTTGCCCTGTTAAAACCGAGGAAGAGGCATTAGAAACCATATCCGCCGTCAAAGCGAGGTATCATGACGCAAAGCATAATGTTTTCGCCTTTACTCTGAGCGACGGCACGGCTAAATATTCTGACGACGGCGAGCCGCACGGAACCGCCGGCAAGCCTGTAAGCGATATCATAAGCGGAGCAGGTTTATGCGATGTTGTGATAACGGTGACAAGGTATTTCGGCGGCGTGCTTTTAGGCCCCGGGGGACTTATGCGCGCTTATCAGCAGGCGGCTAAAAATGCGCTTTATAGCGCAGAATTTGTTACGCTGACGCTTATGACAGAATGCTCTGTCCGTTGCGATTATGCGCAGGCAAACGAAATAAAAAGGCTTTTATCCGATTGCGGCGCTGTAGTAACTGACATAAATTACGGGGAATTTGTCGAAATTGATTTTGCCGTAAAAAAAGAGGCTTTTAAAACCTTTGAGCATTCCTTAAACGAAAAATTTTATAACAAAATTTCGGTAAATGTGGGCAAAGAAAAATTTTTTTCGCTTTAAAAAGAGGAAAAAGGAATTTTTTGTCTAATAATCTTAATAGAGAGTAATTTTTAAGGGGTGGTAAAAACGGAAAACATAAGGCTCAGAAGCGAAAAAAACGAGCATCTCATTCTTTGCTCGGACGCGGCTTTCAGCGATGAAAGCAAGGGCAGAAAAATAAAGGAAGAGCAGTGCGACTTAAGAACCGATTTCCAAAGAGACCGTGACAGAATTATTCACTGCAAGGCATTCAGGAGACTTAAGCATAAAACGCAGGTTTTCCTCTCTCCGGAGTCCGACCATTACAGAACCCGTCTTACACACACCTTAGAGGTAGCCCAGATTGCAAGAACTGTCGCGCGCGCATTAAGATTAAATGAGGACTTGACCGAGGCTATCGCCTTAGGGCATGACTTAGGTCACACGCCGTTCGGCCATGCGGGAGAGCGGGCGCTAAACGAGCTTTACAGCAACGGTTTTACTCATTTTGAGCAGAGCGTGAGAGTTTGCGAAAAGCTTGAAAAAAACGGAAAAGGACTTAATCTTACATACGAGGTTTTAGACGGAATTTTAACCCACACGAGAGGCGAATGGGCAAAGACCGCCGAGGGGAAAATAGTCAGAATTGCCGACCATATCGCTTATATGAATCATGATATTGACGACGCGGTAAGGGCAGGAGTGATTAAGGCTTCGGATATTCCCGAAAGCGTTAGTAAGTATTTGGGCGATACAAAGAGCAAGAGAATTACAAGTCTTGTAAAATCGCTTGTCAATTCGAGCGAGCATAAAAACATAAAATTTGACGGAGAAATCGAGAAATACTATAATATGCTTCACGATTTCCTTTTTGAGGCGGTTTATCTTAACCCGAAGGCTAAGTCGGAGGAAAGCAAGGTTAAGGGGCTTATCGAAAAGCTTTACGGATATTATATTTCAAATCCGGACAAGCTTACCGATGAATACCGTCTTATATATGGAAAAGAGGGAAAGGAGCGCGCGGCGGTCGACTATATTGCAGGAATGACCGACCATTTCGCGGTTTTAACCTATACCGATATCTGCATTCCGAAATCGTGGGGAATGTAAAAAGCAAAGAAAGGGGGGGAATTAAATGCCTATTCCCGAAGAGGTTATAAATGAGATAAAATATAAAAATCCCATTGAGTCTGTAATTTCGCAGTATGTGAATTTAAAGCACCGCGGAAAGAATATGGTAGGACTTTGCCCTTTTCACAACGAAAAGACCCCCTCTTTTACGGTCTATCCGCAAAACGGCTCATTTTATTGCTTCGGCTGCGGAGCAGGCGGAGATGTTTTCAGCTTTGTAAGGCTGATGGATAAGGTCGATTATATTGACGCTGTAAGACTTCTAGCAGAGAGAAGCGGAATAAGCATTGTTTCGGACGGATTTTCCGATTCCATGCAGAAATTAAAATCGAAAATTTATGAAATAAATCAGGAAACCGCCCTTTTTTATTATAAATATTTAATTTCTCCCGAGGGAAAATGGGCGCTTGATTATTATTTTTCCCGAGGGCTTAAGATGTCAACTATTAAGCATTTCGGGCTCGGAGCTGCTCCGGACAGCTGGGATTCGCTTTTAAAGCATTTAAGGGCAAAGGGCTTTTCGGATAACGAAATGCTTCAGGCAAATGTTATAGTTAAGGGAAAAAACGGCGGATATTATGACAGATTCAGAAACAGAACGGTATTCCCGATTATAAATATAAGAGGAAAAGTAATAGGCTTCAGCGGAAGGGCAAGACCCGAAAACGAAAAGCAGGGCGGAAAGTATGTAAACACCGCCGACACGCCCGTTTATAAAAAAAGCGAAAATCTTTTCGGAATGAATTTCGCAAAAAACTATTGCTCCGAGCAGATAATTTTGGTTGAGGGCAATATGGATGTTATAAGCGTTCATCAGGCAGGTCTGCAAAATACCGTTGCGGCGCTCGGAACCGCTTTTACGCCCCAGCAGGCAAAGCTGATGTCGAGGTACACAAAAGAAGTAATTCTAACTATGGACGCGGATGAGGCAGGGCAGAAGGCTGTAAAAAAAGCCGCTGAAATCCTTAAAAGCACAGGGCTTGAAATAAAGGTTGCCGTGGTTCCCGACGGGAAGGACCCAGACGGATATATAAAGAAAAACGGCGCGGATAAGTTTAAAAAGGTAATCGAAAATGCCGTTCCGCTTATTGAATACGATCTTCTTGCCGCGGCAGGAAATATCGACGCGACCGACGATAACGGCAAGATAAAATATTTAAACGCCGCGGCGGAAATAATAGCTAACACAACGGATATAGTCGAAAGAGACCTATATATCAGCCGCCTTTGCGAGAAGTTTTCGGTTTCGAGAACGGCTCTTGAAACAAAGGTAAACGAGCTAAGAAAAAGAAATGTCCGTTATGAAAAGAAAAAAGAAATAAACAATATCATTCATCCGAAATACAGCTTTGACGATATAAATCCTCAGCGCCGTCTCTCGCCATACGGCACAAACGCCGAAGAAACGGTTATAGCCGCTGTTCTACAGCACCCCGATCTTTGCGGCCATGCATTAAATGAGATTGAGCCTGAGGAATTTATAACGGCGCTTAACAGAAAGATCTTCGGAAGAATAAAGGAAAGATATGAGGAAGGAAATCCTACGGATGTATCGTCCTTCGGAGATATTTTAAGTCCTGCCGAATCGGGCTATGTCGCAATGCTTTTCAACAGCGACAAATGCGAAAAAAATCCGCTTACTGTTTTAAATGACAGCATAAGGGTCTTAAAGGATGAAAAGGCAAGACTTTCGTCGGCAAATGTCAAGGATATGTCGGTTGACGATTGGGCTTCAAACATGAAAAAAATAATTGAAGAAAAGAAAAAGGGGAACTGAATATGGAAAATCAGGAAAATAAAAAGCTTAATGAAGAGGTTAAAAACAGCATAGAGGAAGAGGGCTTTGAGGAAAAGGACGCTTCGATTGACGAAATCGAAAACGCCCCCGAAGAGGAAACCGAGCTTTATGCCGAGCCTCCGATTTTAGAGCGTGATTTTGATGAAGAGCCTACCGAGGATGAGTTAGAGCTCGAAGAAATGAACATTGACAATCTTGATGACGACAGCTTTATCGATAATATTTCTCTTGACGATCCCGTTAAGGTTTATCTTCGCGAAATAGGAAGAGTTCCGCTTTTAAGCTATGATGAGGAAATAGAGCTTGCAGTTAAGATAAGCGAGGGAGACGAATATGCCAAAAAGCGCCTTACCGAGGCTAACTTAAGGCTTGTTGTAAGTATCGCAAAGAAATATGTCGGCAGAGGAATGTATTTCCTTGACCTTATTCAGGAGGGCAATGTCGGTCTTATAAAGGCTGTTGATAAGTTTGATTATACCAAGGGCTTTAAATTCTCAACCTATGCAACATGGTGGATAAGACAGGCTATTACAAGAGCCATTGCGGATCAGGCGAGAACCATAAGAATTCCCGTTCACATGGTTGAAACCATAAACAGGCTTAAAAAGGTACAGAGCCAGCTTCTCCATGAAAACGGTTACGAGCCGAGCGAGGAGCTTATAGCGCAAAAAATGGATCTTCCGGTTGAAAGAGTCCGTGAGATAATGAGAATAGCTCAGGAGCCTGTTTCTATGGAAACTCCTATAGGCCCCGAGGAGGATTCGAGACTTATGGACTTTATCCGTGACGAGGAGGCATTGGCGCCTGACGACGCTGCGCTTAAAACCATCACTAATGAGGATATTGACAGCGTTCTTCATACCCTTACTCCAAGGGAGGAGGCTGTAATCCGTCTGCGCTTCGGTCTGCAGGACGGCAGATGCCACACCTTAGAAGAGGTCGGAACAGAGTTCAATGTAACCCGTGAGCGAATCCGTCAGATAGAGGCAAAGGCTTTAAGAAAGCTCCGCCATCCTGTAAGAAGCAATAAATTCAAAGAAAAATAAGAGGAATAAAGGCAATGAAATTTACATATAAAACTAAAGGGGTTTGTTCTTCATCAATTGAACTTGAAATTGATGACGGACGGGTTAAATCCGTTCGTTTTACAGGCGGCTGTAACGGCAATCTACAAGGCATAGGAAGCCTTGTAGAGGGCATGGAGGTCGATGATGTTATAAAAAAGCTCAGCGGAATAAAATGCGGTTTTAAGGGGACATCATGTCCCGATCAGCTGGCAGAAGCTTTAAGGGAATATAAATCTACCGCGAGGTGAAAAACAGTGTGTCAGGATAAGGACATAAAAATATTCGGGAAAAAGCCGGTTGCTGTTTCTTCCGTAACAGATTTGCCGGAGCCTGATTCGGAGGAGCTAAGCCGCGCTAAGTCATGCGGACAAAAGGTTGCGGTCTGCTTTGTTGACGCAGTAAGGTCTAACGAAGAGGGAGAAAATAATGACTACGAGCTTCTTATTCAAAGAAGGCTTTTGCTGTCGTTTACCGCAAATATCTGCTTCGAGCGGTTTATAAAAAATCCGGCGCTCAGCGAAAAGGCACATCGGAGTTTTTTAAGCTATCTTAAAACAAATGAAAAAGAGATTTACGATACCGCTGTCGATACGGGCGCATTTTCGTTTTATTATCTTGCATACCGCAGGCATAACGAGGTAGAGCGCAGAATGGGACAAACCTTTGCCATGCTCTGCTCGCATGACGGCGACCCGATTTTTCAGGAGCTGGGCGAGGCGATGTACTGCTGGTTTTCCGCAGAAGTCAAAAAAATAATCTCGGAAGAATTCGAGTAATAAAAATATCCTCCTTTTAATAAATTGATATAAAAGGAGGATATTTTTATGCCCAGAATTTATTTGAGTCCGTCTACACAGGAGTTTAACCCTTATATAATAGGCGGAACGGAAGAATACTATATGAATTTGATTGCCGACGCAATGGAGCCTTATTTATACGCTACGGGAATTGAATTCAACAGAAATACTCCCGATATGACCGCCGCGTCCTCAATAGCGGCTTCGAATGCGGGAAGATATGATTTGCATTTGGCTCTTCATTCAAACGCAACAGCGAGCGGAAAAGGCGATGTAAGGGGCAGTGAGGTGTATTATTACCCGACAAGCATAAACGGCAGGCGGGCGGCGGATATAATTGCCAATAATCTTCAAATGATATATCCTATTCCCGAAAATGTCAGGACTGTCGAAACAAAAACACTCGGCGAGGTGAGAAGAACCAGAGCGCCGAGCGTTTTGATAGAATTTGCGTATCATGATAATTATGACGACGCGGTTTGGATAAGAGATAATATTGATGAAATCGCAAGAAATGTTGTTTTGTCCCTTGCCGATTATTTTGATTTGCCGTTCAGGCAAGATGTGTAAGCTTTAGATTCAGCACGAACCCAAGCCTCCCCTAAAGACTACAGGGGAAGTGGCAAAGCGAAGCTTTGACGGAAGGGTTTAG
>ERZ808242.1923-NODE-1923-length-10253-cov-4.478917_pt1 | contig 10253 bp, 9 predicted proteins | sample MGYA00521244_ERZ808242 | MGnify/ENA primary metagenome ERZ808242 (study PRJEB31516, sample SAMN03275573) | gut metagenome | biome: mammalia-associated habitat; material: feces | host: Papio cynocephalus | place: Kenya | collected 2012-07-27 ... | reverse complement strand
TAGTGCGTAATGAAGGTGGCGGCGCACAACTTATAAAGCGCCGCAAAATATGACTTTGGTGACTAGTGACTGGTGACTGGAATTGTGCGTTTCCATAGTCACTAGTCACAAATGAAAAGGTTATAAAAGGTATGACATCACAGAAAATGTCATAACCTTTTATAACCTTTTTTGGTGACCAATAGACTGGTGCTCGTGACTGGAATTGTATTTCCCTAGTCACCAGTCACGAGTCACCAGTCACCAGTCACTAGTCACCCACCTTCATTACGCACTACGCACTAAAACCACCAGCGGTATTATTAAAAAAATTCTTTACCTCTCTTTACAACATATGGTATAATAGCAAAGTAATTATGTGTTATTTATAGAGTTTCCTGTGGAGTGAGCTTCGGCTCACTTTTTCTTATATATGAAATAGTTGACAGTTAACCGTAAACTGTTAACCGAAAACAGAGACAAGGAGGGCATATGGCACACAAGGAGATTGAGGAAGCGGTAGAGAAGTTATTGGAACCGATTTTGGAAGCGGACGGGATCGAAGTGGTCGATGTGGAGTATGTCCGGGAACGAAATTGGATTCTCCGTATTTATATTGATAAAGAAGGCGGCGTGGATTTGAACGACTGCCAGACCATCAGTGAAAAGGCCGGGGCCATTCTGGATGAGAAGGACATGATTCCTGACAATTATATGTTGGAAGTATCTTCTCCGGGACTGGACCGGGTGCTGAAGAAGGATAAAGACTTCATCCGCTATGCGGGAAGTGAGGTAGATATCAAGTTGTTTGCTCCATTGGATGGCAAGAAGGGTGTGAAGGCTTTGACGGCGCGCCTGGAGGGCCTGGCAGAAGATGGCAGCTTGCAGCTTGTGTTGGAAGATGGGGCAACCCTGTCGTTGGAAAGAAATAAAATTTCGCAGGTGAGACTGCATTTTTCATTTTAATTAGGAGGAAGAAATCATCGTGAACGGTAAAGTATTGCTGGAAGCCGTAGCAGGCTTGGTCAAAGTAAAAAAGGTAGATCCAAATATTGTATTTGATGCATTGGAAATGGTCCTTCTCACAGCGTACAAGAAGGAAAGCGGCAGCAATGCCAAGGCGTCTGTGACTTTGAATCGTGAAACCGGCACCTATCGGATTTATGAAGAAAAGACTGTAGTAGAAACGGTGGATCCCACATCTGAAAATGCAGTCAATGAAATTTCCTTGGAAGATGCCAAGAAAATTGACCGTTCTTATGAAGTGGGCGACATGCTTCGCATTGATGTGACACCGAAGAACTTCGGCCGTGTGGCAGCACAGACCGCTAAACAGGTGATGATTCAGAAGCTCCGTGAAGCCGAAAGAGGTTCTATTTATGATGAATTCTCCGGCCGCGAAGGCGATGTGATCACCGGCACCGTGAAGTGGAGCGAATCCCGCACCGTATTTGTAGACCTGGGCCGCGTGGAAGGGATTCTGCCCTATGCAGAACAGATTGAAGGGGAAGAATTCCATACCAATGATAAAATCAAGTGCTATGTGCTGGAAGTCAGAAAGACCACCAAGGGTCCGGAAATTATCCTGTCCAGAACCCATCCTGGCCTGTTGAAACGCCTCTTTGAACTGGAGGTTCCGGAAATTTACAGCGGTACCGTAGAAATTAAGAATGTAGTTCGTGAAGCTGGCTCCCGTTCCAAGATTGCGGTCTATGCTATGGATCCCACAGTGGACCCGGTGGGCGCTTGCGTAGGTCCGAAAGGACAGCGCGTGCAGAACATCGTAGACGAACTGCATGATGAAAAAATCGATATCGTTCGTTGGGATGAAGACCCGGCCATTTACATCGCCAATGCCCTGTCTCCGTCCAAGGTCATTTCCGTTTCCGTCTGGGAAGAAGAAAAATCTTCCTACGTCATCGTTCCAGATTACCAGCTGTCCCTGGCTATCGGCAAAGCCGGACAGAATGCCCGCCTGGCTGCGAAACTGACCAACTGGAAGATTGATATCAAGAGCGAATCCCAGGCCAAAGAAGAAGGCTTCGGAAATGATGCGGCAGAAGACACTGTAGATGACGATATCCTGGGAGATATCGAAGCCAGCGATTTGGGGGAGGAAGCTAAGGAATGAAAGTCAGAAAAATCCCCATGCGGATGTGTGTAGGCTGCAAGGAATTGAAACCGAAGAAAGAACTGCTTCGTATCGTAGCGCTGCCTACAGGCATCATCGAATTGGATAGAACCGGCAAGAAATCCGGCCGCGGCGTATATGTGTGCGATGATATCGAATGTTTCACCAAAGCCTACGAATCCCACGGACTGGAAAAATCCCTGAAGCGTCCGGTTTCCAAAGATGTGTATGACGCACTGAAAGCACAGATCGAAAATGGATGAACCGATTTACCGGATGCTTGGCCTTTGTATGAAAGCAGGACGATTGCTTTCTGGAAATGAACAGGTGGCAGAAGGGCTGAAGAAAATGAAATCACCCAAACAGGCCCTTCTTCTTATTACAGAAGACAGCTCCCCACGCACAAAGGATGAGTACATAGCGGCGGCCCAGAGAGCCCATATTTCCTATCGCATCTTTGGCGAAAAAGAGCGACTGGGAAGCGCCCTGGGCAAAGGCGTTCGCACCGCAGCCCTGATTGTAGATAAAGGGTTTGCAACGGCTATCATGAAGAAAATAGATGATAGGACATAAGTGAAGATAAACGATAGAGAGTGGAATAGCTCAGGGATAAGGAAATTCTGAAATTCGCTAGTGTCACAGCGACTAGCTGCTAGCTTCTGGCTTCTAGCCGGCTAGTAGCTAGCAGCTAAGAGCTAATAGCTGTGACACCACAGGAAGCATGGCAAACTTCCTAATCCCTAGGGCCTAATCCCTAGTCACTAACATCGTTTGCGATATATAAAAAATAATAAACTTACGGGTTTACCTATAGAGTTGGGAGGCTGCTTATGCAGAAAAAGAAATACAGAGTGTATGAACTTGCCAAGGAATTTGGCAAAACAGATAAAGAAGTGATTGATATTTTGAAAAAAGCCCACGTAGACGTGAGCAACCGTCTGTCCGGTGTAGATGACAACGGCAAATCTCTCTTGGCTAGAGCCATTGCAGAACAGAAGAAGAAAGCCGCTAAGCGTCCGGCTATGCGCACCGTTCGTTTCGACCAGTCCGGCCAGCCGGCAGACCGCAAGAACGGCGACAAAGGCCGCCAGTCTTCCTATTCTTCTTACTCCACCGAAGAAGTGAAAGAAGCGAAACCAGCTGAAGCACCGAAAGCAGCACCAAAGAAAGACGCACCGAAAGCCGCTCCTGCCAAAGCACAGGGCGATAAGAAACCGGAACGCCGGGAAAAACGGGATGATAGAAACGATCGTCCTCACAGAGACGACCGAAACGGCGACCGTCGGGACAACAGAAACGGCGACAAAAACGACAGACCGAGAAATGGTCAGAGAAATGGCGACCGCAATGATAGAAATGGAGACCGCCGAGACAACAGAAACGGCGACAGAAACGACAGACCGAGAAACGGCCAGAGAAATGGCGACAGAAACGATAGAAACGGCGACCGTCGTGACAACAGAAACGGCGATAGAAATGACAGACCGAGAAATGGCCAGAGAAACGATCGCAACGATAGAAACGGCGACCGCAGAAATGACAGAAACGATCGTCCGAAGACCGATAGACCGGCTCGCCCGCAGCGTCCTTCCGCACCGGCTGCTCCGGTAGTAGAAGAAACCGCCCAGAAGCCAACCACCAGACGGGAAAAACCGGCCAAGAAGAAGACAAAGAAGGATTGGGAAAGAAGCAGAAGAGAAAAAGAAGGCGGCTCTTTGATGGCTCGTTCCCTGAACCAGAACAAGAAAAAGAAACATGCCGCTGAAAAGAAACCGACTGCCTACCCGACAGAAGTGGAACTGCCGCCGAGTGTTACCGTGAAGGAACTGGCAGAACTGTTTGGCCGTGAAGTCAGCGAAATCATCATGCACCTGATGAAAGACGGGGTCATGGCTACCATCAACCAGAACCTGGATAGAGATACCGTAGAAATTCTGGCAGAAGAATTTGGCGTCACCCTTCTGGAACCGGAACAGCCGGCAGACCCGACCGAATACGTACCGGCCGAAGACGATCCGCGTTTCCTGAAACCAAGACCGGCGGTTGTTACCATCATGGGCCACGTTGACCATGGTAAAACCACCCTGTTGGATGCGCTTCGTCAGACCAATGTGGCCCTCCACGAAGCCGGCGGCATCACCCAGAGAATCGGTGCGTACCAGATTCGTTACAAGAACCACAAAATCACCTTCCTGGATACCCCAGGTCACGAAGCGTTCACCGCTATGCGTTCCCGTGGTGCCCAGATCACCGATATTGCGGTCCTCATCGTAGCCGCTGATGATGGCGTTATGCCACAGACCATCGAAGCTATCCACCATGCGAAAAACGCAGGGGTGCCGATCATGGTAGCTATCAACAAGATTGATAAACCAGGGGCTAACCCAGACCGTATCAAAGAAGAACTGGCCAAAGAAGGCCTGCTCTCTGAAGATTGGGGCGGCGATGTCATCATGACCCCGATTTCTGCAAAGAAGAGAATCGGTCTCGATGACCTGCTGGAAAATATTCTTCTCGTAGCAGAAATGCAGGAACTGAAAGCCAACCCGAACCGCGAAGCCTACGGCGTCGTTGTGGAAGCCCAGTTGGATAAAGGTAGAGGTCCGGTCATGAGTGTCCTGGTACAGAATGGTACCCTTCACATCGGCGATGGCATCCTGGCTGGTAAGAGCTGGGGCCGTGTCCGTGCCATGAACAATGAAAACGGCCGCAAGATGAAGAGTGCTGAACCGTCCGTTCCGGTCGAAATCCTCGGTATGGACAGCGTACCGGAAGCGGGGGACCACTTCTTCGTCATGGATGAAAAGAAAGCCCGTCAGCTGGCTGAAATCCGCGCTGCTCGTGCGAAGGAAGAAGAACAGAGAAGCGTCCAGAAAGTCACCTTGGATAACATCTTTGAAAAGATTAAAGAAGGGGAAATGAAAGAACTGGACGTGATCATCAAAGCGGACGTGCAGGGTTCCGTGGAAGCACTGGTACAGTCCCTCCAGGGCATCAAGAGCGACGAAGTTCGTATTTCCATCGTTCACTCCGCCGTTGGTGCCATCAACGAATCCGATGTGATGCTGGCTTCTGCGTCCAATGCACTTATCATCGGCTTCAACGTTCGTCCTGATGCCAATGCCCGCGCTATGGCAGAAAAAGACGGCGTCGATGTTCGTCTCTATCGCGTCATCTACGACTGCATCGATGATGTGAAGGCCGCTATGGCAGGTATGCTGTCCCCCACCATCCGCGAAGTGGTCCTGGGCCATGCAGAAATCCGTCAGGTCATTCATACACCGAAGGTTATCGTTGCCGGTTCCTACGTACAGGATGGCAAGATTACCAGCAATTGCCAGCTTCGTCTCATCCGCGACGGCATTGTCATTCACGAAGGCAAGATTGCCTCCCTCCGTCGTTTCAAAGACGATGTGAAAGAAGTGGCTGCCGGCTATGAATGCGGTATCGCCATCGATAGCTACCGTGACGTCAAAGAAGGCGACCAGCTGGAAGCCTTTGAACTGAAGGAAGAAGCGGCTGAATTAAAATAGTATGTAAGATAGTAGTGGAAATAGTGCGTAATGCGAAGTGCGTAGTGCGTAATGGTGGAAGGGGCGCACAATTCATAAAGCGCCCCTATACCCCATTTTGTATTATGGAAACGAGCTTGGCATAGTTTTACTACATCTTGATATATGATTTGTGATTTCTCACGAATAAAAATTGTTCATCCAACTGAATAAGGATGGACAATTTTTATTTTAATGTGATATAGGTTTATTCATTACTTGAAACGATTTTTTTCAAAAAATAAAGTGTGTCATGTGTAATAAGTGATGCTGTAATGATGGTATGATACATCCAAATTTATAAGGGGGATTGGGGCGCCCTATGATTTTGATGCGCCCCTTCCACCATTACGCACTACGCACTACGCATTACGCACTCTTTCATCCATTGCTTTGTTAGAAAGAGGTATACCATGTCTGAACTAAGAGTACGCAAAGTACAGGAATTTATCAAACAAGAAGTGAGCCAGATGCTCCTTCATGATCTGAAAGATCCCCGCATTGGATTTGTCACTGTCACAGAAGTAAAAGTGACCGGAGATTTGCGGGAAGCCACCATTTATGTAAGTCTTTTCGGCAAGCCGTCGGAAAAGAAAGCGTCTTTGGAAGCGCTCAACAAGAGCCGGGGCTTTGTGCGCCGGGAATTGGGACAGCGTCTGAAGATTTATTACACCCCGGAAATTTCTTTTGAAGAAGATACGTCTTTGGATTACGGCATGCACATCGACGGCCTGTTGAAGAAAATTCATCAGGAGGAAAAAGAATGAGCTTAGCCATCAACCACGCCAAGGAAATTACCAAACAGGAAGCCATGGATTTCCTGAAAAATCACAACCGTTTTCTTCTGGTGGGTCACGAACATCCCGATGGAGATGACGTAGGTTCTATCTGCGCTCTCCACAACGTGCTCCTTTCCATGGGAAAAGAAGCAGACATGCTCCTGCCGGACCCGGTGCCCCAGGTATACACCTTGGTGAAAGCCTCTGCTTTGGTGCACACAAAGCTGCCGGAAGGCAAGAACTACGATGCCATCGTATTCACTGACCTGGGCAATCTGGAACGAGGCGGCGACTTCGCTTTCCCCCAGGACATCGATACCCTGGCTATCGATCACCATAGAACCAACGAAAGATACACCGATTATCTCTATCTGCAGTACAAGTACGCTGCCACCGCAGAAATGCTGGCAGAAATGTTCTTCGACGAAGGCATTCAAATGGACGAAGACACCTGCAATGCCCTCTACATGGGCATTGGCACTGACAGCGGCTTCTTCCGTTTCAGCTGCACGTCTCCTCACACGCTCCTCATGGCCAGCAAATTGGTAGAAATGGGCGCTGACCCGTCCTATATTTCCAACCACCTGGAAGAAAAGACCATCGAAGCCATGCACTGCTATGAAATGGTGGCAAAGACAGTCCATTCCTATGCGGACGGAAAAATCGTCATCGCTTACATGGGGAAAGAAGCCATGGAACTGGATGGGGAAAATTCCGATTACTACGCTTCCATTCCGCGGTGCATCCGAGGCTGCGAAATTGCGGCACTGTTCAAATACAGAGGAGAAAAGGAAACTCGTATTTCCCTTCGCTCCAAAAACTACGCCAACGTATCCGAACTGGCGGCTGAATTTGGCGGCGGCGGTCACTGGAAAGCCTCCGGCTGCTCCATTCACGACACCTTTGAAGAAGCGGAAAAAGTCTTTGTCAAAGCAGCGGAGAAATATCTCTAATGGATGGGGTACTGAATGTATTGAAACCGGCGGGTATGACCTCTTTCGACGTGATTGCCCGGCTCCGGCGGATTTACGGACAAAAGAAAATCGGCCACGGCGGCACCTTGGATCCCATGGCGGCCGGCGTGCTGCCGGTCTTTCTGGGACGGGCTACCCGGCTTATCGAATATGCGCCGATTCATCAGAAAACCTATGAAGCGGAATTTCTCATGGGCTTTCGCACTGACACCGAAGATGCCACTGGCGAAGTGGTAGAAACAGGACCTATTCCGACCGATACTTCTATCTGGGAAAAAGCAGCGGTGCCGTTTCGCGGGGAAATTCTGCAGCGTCCCTCTAGTTACTCTGCCATCAAAGTGAATGGGGAACGGGCCTATAAACTGGCACGGGAAGGAAAAGCGGTAGAACTGCCGGCCCGTCCGGTCACCATTTACGACCTGACTATCCGGGACATCGAACCACCAAAGATTCGTCTCTCTGTCACTTGCTCCGCCGGCACCTACATCCGTGCCTTGGGAAGAGACTTGGGCGAAGCGGCCGGTTGCCCTCTCACCATGTCCTTCCTGCTCCGCAGCCACATGGGCCCCTTCTCTGTGGCGGATGCCAAGACATTAGAAGAAATAGAAGCCCAGCCGGAAGCATCGCTTATGACTGATATTCGTCCCATCCTGTCGGCTCTTCCATCCATTTCCCTTTCCGAAAAAGAAGGGGCTGATTTCCTGCAGGGAAAACGACTTCGCACCCGCCAATCCCCAGTGGATGTGGCCGCTGTATTTACCGGAACCCGCTTCCTTGGCACCGCCTCGGTCGCTAGAGGCGTGATTCATCCGAAGAAAGTATTTAATTAGTGACTGGTGACTCGTGACTAGTGACTGGTAGCTAGTAGCTAGGCCCTAGGGATTAAGGGGAAAGGTTATTATTCTTCTGCTACCCTTTTTCTCACATGGAAAAGATACGATATATCTAAAAGGTTATTATTTTACAGATTTCGTCTTCGTAACATAGGAAGAAAATTCATAAGCTAGGGGTTATAAAAGATTATGAAGGGTTATGATATTAGCATTGCATAACCTTTTATAACCTTGAAACAAGCGGTATTTCTTTTATGTGAGGTAGAAGAAATCTGCAGAATAATAACCTTTTGATAAGCGATGTTTTCTCTATGTTAGGAAAAAGAAAGCAGCAGAATGCTTTTTCGAGGTATTGGATTCATGATATATATATCTACACTAGAACAACTGCCGGCAGAGAAACGGTATGTGCTGGGCATCGGTTTCTTTGATGGCTGTCACAAGGGACACCAAGCGGTTTTTCGGGAAGTCAAAACGCTGGCACAGGAAAAAGGGGCGGAGCCGGCCATATTGACTTTTTATCCCCATCCTATGACCGTATTGGCACCGGATGTGCATGTGCCCTTATTACAGAGCCGGGAAGAAAAACTGAAAAGTCTGGAAGAAGCGGGGATGGCTGTGACGGTGTGCATGACGCCTGATCGAGAATTTCTTTCCGAAAGCGCCGAAAAATTTCTTCATCGCTTGTCCCGTATCCCAGGCCTTAAAGGCATTGTGACGGGAGCCAATTTCACCTTTGGAAAAGGTGCTCTTGGCCATAGTGCTATGCTGGAAGCGTATTTCCAAGATACGCCGGTGACAGTCAAGATTCTGTCCCTGCAGCAAGAAGGACAGCAGACCATTTCCAGTACAGAAATCCGGCAGCTGATTCTAAAGGGCGAGGTAGATACGGCGGCCCAACTCCTAGGAAGACCCTACGCCATCACCGGCGACGTGGTTCACGGCTTCCGGCGGGGCCACGAAGCCCTGGGATTTCCTACGGCCAATCTGGACGTGCCACAAGACCGGGTCATTCCTGCGGACGGCGTGTATGCCACCTACGCCAACGTGGCCGGAAAACGCTACCCGTCCATCACCAATGTGGGCAACAATCCCACCTTTGGAAATACCCAGAAAACCATCGAAACCTTCATCTTCGACTTCGATGAATCCATCTATGGGAAACAATTCACTTTGGAATGGATTGCTCGTCTTCGGGGAGAAAAGAAATTTGACTCTGTCTCCGACTTGATTGCCCAGATTCAAAAAGACATCGTAGCGGCAAAGGAAATAGTTAACAGTTGACAGTTCACGGTTGACAGTAAACCGTGAACCGTTAACCGTTTACTGTTAACTAGCTTTTATCAAAATTATACATAACCTGTAATAAATCATTTTTATATAAGTATAGAATGATATCACTTTTCTCTCTGCTTATGAATCGGATTGCATACACATCCATGACATGTCTTTTTATTGATAAAAAGAGTGAATGATTTCATGGAATATTTATAGGGATACATCTATGATTTGCAATTCAAGTGACTTTGGAAAGTTTGCTAAAGAAATATTGGATACCTGGCTATAAAAGATGTATATTATAACCATACAAAATCATATTTTCCGGGACGAACCGGAGTTGCTATTTGGGAGGCAAAAGTACAAAATGAAAGATCAGCAGGTTAAAAACGAAGTTGTCAACGAAGAAAGAGAAGAAGTTATGTGCTGGGCATTGCTCGAATTGGAAAGTTCTAAATAATAGTACAACCTGGTGAATGAATACAAAAAAGGCCAACGACAAAAGTCGTTGGCCTTTTTGCGTGGTTTGCTGGTGACTGGTGACTAGTGACTGGTGACTCGTAGCTAGGCCCTAGGGAAACACCGCAAGCAATACAAAAGGATTAGGAAAAATTCATCCTAATCCTTAATGTGCCATAAATCCTAGTCATCCGTCACGAGTCACCAGTCACCTGTCCCTTAAAATTCTTCTACCAAAGTATATCCCTTGCCCTTCAAGAAGGCTTCGG
>ERZ808242.1922-NODE-1922-length-10256-cov-4.257916_pt1 | contig 10256 bp, 10 predicted proteins | sample MGYA00521244_ERZ808242 | MGnify/ENA primary metagenome ERZ808242 (study PRJEB31516, sample SAMN03275573) | gut metagenome | biome: mammalia-associated habitat; material: feces | host: Papio cynocephalus | place: Kenya | collected 2012-07-27 ... | reverse complement strand
TCAGAAAATCGCGGATGTCTTTGAGCAGTGCAGCTATGACTACGATAAGAACAGCGAGACAACAAAAGCCTTCTATGCCTTCGTCCAGAACAAGCTGCATTATGCCGTCACCGGCAAGACGGCGGCAGAGCTGATTTCCCAGCGGGCCACTCTGGACAGCCCCACCATGGGCCTGACCACCTGGAAGGGGGCACCGGATGGGAAAATTCTGAAAAGCGATACGCTGGTAGCTAAGAACTACCTGAATCAAAAGGAGCTTTCCCGGCTGAACCGGCTGGTGACTATGTTCATCGACTATGCCGAGCTGATGGCCGAGGACGAGCAGCTCATGTCCATGCAGGACTGGCTGAAAGAGACGGACCGGTTTCTGACCAACAACCGCCGCCAGGTGTTGGACGGCAAGGGCCATATTTCACGGGAAGCGGCGGTGAAAAAGGTCAGCGGGATTTATGAGGAATTCCGCAAGAAGCAGGATGCCGCGTACATCTCCGAGTTTGACCGCCAGACCGAAAAATACCTCAAGGGAGAATAACCATGACCGAAATCTTTGACATTGCGGGCTACTGCCGTATTTCCGTGGATGAAGAGCTGGATCGGGACAACGTGTCCATTGAGAACCAGAAAGCCATCATCCAAGACTTTGTGAGCCGCCGTTTTCCGGGCAGCTCCCTGACCCTTTACGAGGATCGGGACCGTTCCGGCTATACCTTTGAGCAGCGGGAGGGCTATCAGGCCATGCGCAAGGGCCTGATCCAGCACCAGTATGACATTCTGGTGGTGAAGGACTTCTCCCGTTTTTCCCGCCGGAATTCCCGGGGTCTTGTGGAACTGGAGGACTTACGGGATGCGGGGGTGCGGATCATTTCCATTGGGGATAATATTGACTTTCCCAATGATGACGACTGGCTGAAAATTCAGTTCCAGTTTTTGATCAACGAGATGCCCGTCACCGACACCAGCAAGAAGGTAAAAAACGTCATCCGGCGGCGGCAGGCGGACGGGAAATGGCTGTGCGCCGCTCCCTATGGCTACATCATCAACAAACAAAGGGAATTTGAGGTCGTCCCCACGGAAGCGGAAATCGTGCGGAAGATTTTTGACCTGTACAACAACCAGGGTTGGGGCTATAAAAAAATCGCCAACTACCTGACAGAGCAGGGCATTCCCACCCCCCGGCTTTCAGAGCAGATGCGCAAGGAGGCGGCAGGCGAACCCACCACCCGGAAAACAAAAGCGGCCTGGGCCATTGTCACCGTCCAGGGGATTCTGGACAATGATTTCTATATCGGTACCTTCCGGCAGGCGAAATACACCCGCGTCAAAATCAACGGCAAGGATGTGAAGCGGGACGAGGAGGAGCACATTGTTATCGAGAACCACCACCAGCCCATCATTGGCTACCGCACCTTCGCCACCACGCGGGCCCTCCGGGAGAAGCGCACCACCGCCAACTACCGGGGCGTAAAAAAATACGACAACGTGTATTCCGGCTTCCTGTTCTGCGGCGACTGCGGCAGCCCCATGTTTGCCATGAGCCGCAAGGATCTGAGTGCCGCTTATACCTGCGGCACTTACCATCGCCGAGGGCGTTCCGGATGCAGCTCCCATCATATCCGGGTGGACAAGCTGGACGAGCTGCTGAAAATCTATGTGCGGCGTATCCGGGAGAATTCCGGCTCCATGCTGGAAGAACTGAACGCCGAGCTGGCGCGGCAGGATTCCGATGTGGTGGAAACGGAGCAGTCCGCCGACCATCTGACCCAGGTCATAGAGGAGCTGCGGGAGGAGCTGAAAGCCACCAAGCGGCAGCGCATCCGGGACATTCTGAAGCACCCGGACCAGGAGGAGCTTCTGGCGGAGACATATGACGAGCTGGAAGCGGACCTGCAAAGGAAAATTGGGGGGCTGGATCACCAGATCGAAATGCTCTCCGACAAGCGCAACACCATCATCCAGGCCAACCGAACGGCCAAGACGGCTATAGAGGTGTTTCAGGACATTCTCTCCAAGGAGAAGCTGGAACGCAACGATCTGGAATTGTTGATCGAACGCATCAACGTCTTCGAAGATCGGCTGGAAATTCAGCTCCACAGCGACATTGACGCATTGCTCCACATCAGTGAAGTGGAGGCGGCCGTAAATTTTAAGTCAGGCACGGAAAATAGCGAAAATATGCTGATTCAGTCCTCCAAAAACCACGAGGACAAGGTTTTCCGTGTCAATGTCATCAGCAACGGCGACCCGTTGGAGATTTATACGGAGAAGGACGGGGGCGTGATCTTCCGGAAGTATTCCCCTATGGGCGACTTGCAGGAGTTCGCCGCCCAGATGTGCGAGTCCATCGGATCCGCTACCGGGCATATCGCCGCGGTGACCGACCGGGACAGCATTATCGCCCTTTATGGCATCCCCAAGCGGGAGCTGATGGACAAGCCCAATTCCCCGGAATTGGAAAAGCTCATGGAACAGCGGAAAAATTACCTCTACAAAAACGGAGACACCCCCATTCTGGCGGCCGACGGGGAAGAAAAATACCACCTCGGCGCCGCCGCGCCGATCCTGTCCCAGGGCGACCTCATGGGCTGCGTGCTGCTGCTTCTGGGAGAGAACGACAGCCCCCTACAGGAAGCGGATCAGGGGCTGGTCAAAACAGCCGCCGGATTTCTGGGGAAGCAGATGGAAAATTAGGATTGCAGCCAGGACGCAAAACGCCCTGGCTGCTTTTTTATGGCATATTCCCGCCGCCCGAAGCATAGCGTATGGCAAGGCAAGGAGGGATGGCTATATGGCGGATGAGCATATGCCCCACAGGCTCTGTCTGAATGAGCGGCGGCAGCTGACCATGACCGGGGTGACGGAGGTGGTCAGCTTTGACGACACGGCGGTGGTGCTGCAAACCTCTCTGGGCACGCTGATCGTCCAGGGAAAGGAATTGCAGCTGAAAACCCTGTCATTAGAGGGCGGGCAGGTGGAGGTGGACGGCAGTGTTTCCGCGCTGGCCTACGAGGAGCCCAGGCAGGCGGCGGGCTGGAAGCGCCGCCTGTTCGGATGACCGCCCCCGCCCTGGCGGCACACCGATTCCTGTGCTGCTGCCTGCTGGGGGCGGCGCTGGGAGTGTACTACGAGTTCCTGCGCCCCCTGCGCCCACGGCATACCTTTGCCGCGGACGTGCTGTTTCTGGCGGGAGGCGCTTGGGTCTGGCTGCTCATGAGCTTTCGCGTGTGCAGAGGCGACCTGCGGCTGGGGTATTCCGTCGGACTGCTGGCGGGGGGAATCGGCTGGGATCTGGTGTTCGGCAGCCTGATCACACCTGTTTTTTCCGGATTCTGGAAATTCATCAGGGCGATTGCGCACTTCGCGCTGCTGCCGGCAAAAAAATTTTTCCAATTTGCAAAAATTTTATTTGCATCTTGGAGAAAATGGGTTACAATAAAGTGGAATCATCGTCGGGAAAAGCGGCGGAAACGAAGAGGTGAACCCATTGGAACAGAAACGCAGGGGAAAAGTGATCTTCCGGTCAGGCTCGCTGGCGCTGAAGATCATCGTGGCAGTGCTTATCGTATTCTCTATGGCGGCGCTGGCAGCTCTGAGGTGGGTACACACCGGCATTCAGGCGCGAACCGGAGAGCTGCGGGACGAGGCCGCCGCTCTGGAGCATCAGAACAGCGTTCTGGAGGAAAAGATCGGCGAGCTTGGCTCGGTGAAGAGCGTGGAGGATATCGCAAGAAGCGAGCTGGGGCTGGCTGACCCCAATACCCTCATTCTGGACTTGCAGCCGCAATCTTAACTTTGTGCATCATTAACCGAAAATACATGGAGGAATCACAGCAAACTATGGAGTTAACCGTTGGAGCCATTTTAGAGGGTAAAGTCAAGTCTATCACCAATTTCGGCGCATTCATCTCCCTGCCGGAGGGGAAGACGGGCATGGTACATATTTCCGAGGTCGCCAATGCCTACGTCAGCGATATCCGGCAGCACCTGACCGAAGGCCAGGAGGTGAAGGTCATGGTCATCGGCCTGGAAAACGGCAAGATCAACCTGTCCATCAAACGTCTGGAGCCAAAGCCCCAGCGTGAGAACGGCGGGAACCGGAATTACCGCGGCACGCCCCGTCAGGACGGCGGCTTCCGGCGGGAAAATTCCGCCCCGGCGCAGAACCGCCCCCAGCGCGCCCCCATGCAGCCCGCCGCCCCCAAGACGGCCGATCAGCTGTTTGAGGAAAAGCTGAAGGCGTTCATGTCCGAGTCCGACAACAAGCTCTCCTCCATGCGTGCGGATCACCGTACCAAGAGCAGAAGACGATAAGAAGAAAACGGGCTATCCTGTTCCAAAAGGCCAACGGCCTTTTGGAACAAAGGAATTGCAGTCTGCTGCGCGCACTCCTTGTCCGCCTGCGGCGGCCAACTCGCACACTTGCAGCCTGTAAGGTATTTTCTGCCAGGTACACGCCCCGGCAGAAAATGATCTGACTTTATTTGCCGCCTGCGGGCGGCAAACTCTGCGAGGCTTTTTAGATACGGCGAGGCTGCCCCGGCAGCCTGTTTTTTTGAGACTGCGGAAGGGGAAATTCCATGGGGAATGTTGTGATCACCGGCGGCTCCCGGGGGATCGGCGCGGCTACGGTGGAGCTGTTCGCCGCACGGGGCGACCGGGTGACGTTTTTGTACGAGAAAAATCATGCCGCCGCGAACGCCGTGGCGGAGAAGACCGGAGCCGCGGCCATCCGCTGCGACGTGGCGGACGGAAAAGCCGTGAACCGGGCATTTGCCCAAATCGGGGATGTGGACATTCTGGTCTGCAACGCCGGGACGATGTACTTTGGACTGCTGTCCCAGATGGCGGAGACGGACTGGAACCGGCTGTTTGCCGTTAACGTAGGGGGGATCTATCACTGCGTCAACGCCGCCATGCCCTCCTTCCTCAAGACCCACCGGGGCAGCATCGTGACGGTGGCCAGTATGTGGGGGCAGGTAGGCGCGTCCTGTGAGGCGGCGTATTCCGCAACAAAAGGCGCGGTGATCGCCCTGACCAAAGCGCTGGCCAAAGAGCTTGGCCCCAGCGGCATCCGGGTCAATTGTGTCGCGCCGGGGGTCATTCTCACGGACATGTGCGCAAGCGTCGCCCCGGATATTCTCGCGGGACTGGCGGAGGAGACGCCCCTGGGGCGCAACGGTGCGCCCGCGGACGTGGCGAAGGCCATTGCGTACCTGGCGGATGCGGAATTCGTCACCGGGCAGGTGCTGGGCGTCAGCGGCGGGTATGTGATTTGAGAACAAAGGAGATTGTACTATGAAAATTGCCATTGGCTGTGACCACGGCGCGCTTGCGCTGAAAAATGAAGTCATCCGGCATCTGGAAAAGCAGGGGCACGAGGTCAGGGACTTCGGCACCTATTCCACGGAAAGCTGCGATTACCCCGACTTTGCCGCTGCGGCCGCCCGTGCTGTCGCCGGCGGGGAGTGCCAAAGGGGCATTGTGCTGTGTACCACCGGCATCGGCGTGTCCATCACCGCCAATAAGATCGACGGCATTCGCTGCGCGTTGCTGTCCGATCCATGGTCGGCGAAAATGACCCGCCTGCACAACGACACCAACATGATGGCGCTGGGCGCGGGAGTTGTGGGCGAAAATCTGGCGCTGGAGATCGTGGACGTCTGGCTCGCCACGGAATTCTCCGGGGAAGCGCGCCATCAACGCCGGATCGACAAGGTCATGGCGCTGGAAAAGTAAGTTTTTACGAATTGAACAGCAAAAAGAGGAAGCGTGATTGCTTCCTCTTTTTGGCGTTATCCGCCGTAGTAGCCCGCTTCCAGAAGACGGGTCAGGGCCTCGTTGGCTTCCTCGTCGCTGAACAGCGTCGTGAAGCGCTTGTCCACGGCCAGAGCTTCCAGCGACAGGTCAAGACGGTGCTTTTCCCGAAGGGCGTTGAAGCCGTCGCTGAGGCGGCTGCCGGATAAGGCGCGGTGCGCCGTTTTCATGGCGTCTTCGGCGGGGATGGGGCGCATCCGGATGCCGAGGGTTTCCGCCTTTTCCCGACTTGCCGCCCAGGCGGCGATGAATTTTTCTTCCATGATGTTCTCCTTAGATCGCTGCATAAAGATACCTGTAAATCAGCCGCAGATACCAGGGCTTTTGCTCCAGCCGGTGCCGGGCGTCGGTCAGATACGCCGTGAACTGGGTCAGTTCCTCCGCCGTTAAGGTGTGCTGGCTGAATTTGGCTTTCTGTGCCAGGGCTTCCAGGGCTTCCGGGGACGGTTGGCGCAGAAGTCTGGACAGCAGCTCCGTCTCCTGCCACATGGCAAGGCCACGGGCGTTGGGGCGGGCGCTTCCCTGCCTGCGGCGTCGAATGTGAATGCGGACGCTTCGCTGGGCTGTGACCGCCAGAACCGTCAGCACCAGCGCGAAGGGTATCGCCAGAATCTTACCGACGTTGTGCCGTTTTGGCGTGTCCTGCCGGGGCGGCGTGGATTCGGTGGGTGTCTCCGAATGGGAAGGTGCAGTTGCGGACGGCGGGGTCGTCGGCTCCGGCGAGGTAGGCCGGGCGGCTTCCTGGGTCGTTCCCGGCGCGGTCTCCGGCTGCTGCGCTGCGGCCATGTCCGACGGAGTGGCCTCCAATACCAGCCAGACGCCCAGCGTCGGCTCGTAATATTCCGCCCAGGCGTGGGCGTTTTTCTCGGTGACGTCGGCGGGGGTGCCGGGGGTGGTTTTTACCAGATAGCCGCTGACGTAGCGGGCTTCGATCCCCGCCGCCCGGAGCAGCACCGTCGCCGCCGTGGCGAAGTGGACGCAGTAGCCCGCTTCGGCGCTTTCCAGAAACCACAGGGCAAAATCCGTCTCCCCCTCGCCCATCCGGGATGGGTTCAGGTCGTACCGGGCGGAGGCGCGGACGTAATCCCCGATCTTCTCCGCCTTTTCCACGGTGGAGGAAGCGCCGTCCAGAATGTCCGTCAGAAGGACTTCCGCCCGGGCGCGGGTCGCGTCGGGGAGTGCAAGATAAGGAGAATTGGGGTCGGGCGCGGCCGCCGACCCGGAAATTGCCGTTGTCCGCCAGTCGTCGGGCAGACCGGCACGGGGAATGACGTATTCGGTGTATGCCCAGGTGTTGCTCATATTTCCGCCGATGAGCGCCATGCTCCGGGCGGGATAATAGGGCAGGTACAGTAACGCCCGCTCGCCTACCGTGCGGATGGACACGTCACCGTAGTCCTCCCCGGCGAGGGAAAAGTCCTCCGTCCGGTGCCGGGAGGTCGTCCAGGTCATGCCGTCGTAGCCGTCATAGTCCTGCCCCCGAAGATAGAGGGTGCCGCCGATCTCCGCCGTGACCTCCATCACGGTTATGGGCGACTCGATCCTCCGCCCCAGAGACGCGAGGCTCACATGATCCGGCTCCTGAGCGGGGAGGGAAACGGTCACCTCCTGCCGGACATTTTCCGCCACCTTTTCCGGGATGCTCTGAAACCAGGAGAGAATGGCGTCCCGGGTCGCTTCTGAACGGTTTACATAACTTTCCTGTGGGAACGCCAGAAACAGCGCCGCCAGCGCCAGAGCCGTGGGAATCGCCGCCATGGCGGTCAGGCGGTTGCCCTGCGAGTTGCTCTGCCTGCGGACGCGGCCGGTGAGAATCAGAAGGATCAGGCCAAACAGCAGGCAGAACAGATACCCCTCCTTCGGGACGGTATCCGTCACCACCATGCAGGCGGAAAGAGGGATCAGCGACGCCGCCGCCGGGAGGACTGCCCCCAGCTTCCGGCACACCGACCAGGTTACGGCGGCGCTCAGAAGCACGCCCAGCGCGGCCATGGGGATATCCACGGCCGTCACGCTGCCTAACGGGTGAACGGCATCCCAGCCGTAGGCGTTGCCGTAAACGGAGGTCATGCGGTACAGCAGCTCAAACAGCTGCTCCGCCGCCTCATCCCGCTTCCAGACGTAGACCGCGCCCAGCGCCAGGGCGCACAGCACCGCCGCGCCGCCCCATTTCAGGCTGAAGGCCGCGGCGCAGAAAACCGATGTCGCAGCGCAGATCAGCAGCACCTTTGCATAATTATCCAGCGGCAGGTCAAACCCGCTGATGACGCACCCCACCGCGCCGAAGGCGATCAGGAAGGCCAGCGCCGCCGCGATCCCGGCGGTGACCCAGAGCTTACCCTTCATCCGGCTCACCTCCGATGTGGTACTGCCAGGAGGCGGCGAAGCCGAAGTCCCGGATGGAGCCTTCTTTGGCTTCCCCGGCGCACAGCAGCGTGTCGATGGCTTTTGTCAGCTCCTGCTCCGTCTGCACCCACAATGACTGCACGCCGTCGGCGGTCAGGGCGCGAATTTCAAAGCGGATGTCCTTTTCTGCGAGATAGTTCCCCAGCCGCAACAGCCGCCCGAATTTCCGGTCCAGCTCCTCCGGGGTGCCCCGGAGGGTCATGGTCAGCATCACCAGCCCCCGCTGGGGTTCCATGGGCTGACGGATCATCCATTTGCCGGTCTTGGCGGTGAGCTTCCAATGCACCTGATTCAGACTGTCCCCGGGGCGGTAGAGGCGAAGCTCATGGTTCTCCGCAAAGCCGCCGGATTTGGGCTTCCATGCCCGGGCGATATACCGGTCAAGGTCGGGAATGGCGGGGATGGGCAGGGGCTTGGGACGGACGAGGACGGTTTTGGGCGTCACCTTCCCCACCGGGAAGGCAAACAGCCCCAGATAATCGCAGACCCGCGCCCGCACCACCGTGACGACGATGCCGCCGCAGTGCTCCGTGGGTAGACCATTTCCCGGCTGATAGCGCCGGATTTGCCCGGTGATGCAGCTGCGCAGGCGGATTTTCCCCTTGAATGGCGGGAGCGGGAACGCGCTGCTGCCCAGCAGCCAGGCCTCCGCCTCCGTACCCATGGGGACGGCGTCCGCCCCGCCCGGGGACAGGCGGAAGGAAAGCATGGCGGGGATGCTGATCATCAGCGACAGCCAGGGAAGTCCCCCCACGATCACCAGCGCCAGCCAGGAAAACCACTCGCCGTAGGCAATGTAAAATACCCAGCAGCCGAACAGCGCCGCCAGGTACCACAATCTGCGCCCGACCATGTCAGCGAAGCCGGGGGGCGGGGGTGGCGGCGAGGATGTCCTGCAATATCGCCTGGGGCTGCTTTCCCTGGGCTTCCGCCCTGGGGGATAGGATCAGCCGGTGGGCGATGGTGTGGGCAAAGACCTCCTTCACATCCGCCGGGGTCACGTAATCCCGTCCCCGAAGCCGGGCGACGGACTTCGCCATGGCGGTGACGGCCAGGGTCGCCCGGGGGCTTGCGCCCCGGAGAATGTCGGGGCTGCTCCGGGTCGCGCCGATGAGGGATACAATATAATTGACCACGCTGTCGCTGAGGTAGGTTTCCTCCACCGTGTCCTGTATGGCGGTCAGATCCTCCCGGGTCATCAGGGGGGTCAGCGCATGCAGCGGGTTTCCGCCCTGCCGGTTCAGCACCATGGCAGCCTCGTCCTTGGGGCTGGGATAGCCCATGGACAGGCGCACCATGAACCGGTCCATCTGGCTGTCAGGCAGCAGCTGGGTGCCCGCCGCGCCGGTGGGGTTCTGGGTGGCGATGACCGTAAAGGGTTTGGGGAGAGGATGGCTCACCCCGTCCACCGTGACCTGCCCTTCCTCCATGGCCTCCAGAAGGGCGGACTGGGTACGGGAGGTGGCGCGGTTCAGCTCGTCGGCAAGGAACAGATTGCACAGCACGGCGCCGGGCTGATAGCGCATTCCCCCGGCGGCGTCAGGCACGCAGTAGCCCGTCACATCGGAGGGCAAAACGTCCGGGGTGAACTGCACCCGGCTGCAGCTTAAGCTCAGTACCCGGGAAAAGGCCAGCGCCATGGTGGTCTTCCCCACGCCGGGGATGTCCTCCAGCAGAATATGCCCCCGGGCGAGGATCGCCGCCAGCACCCACAGCAGCATGGGATCCTTTCCCACGACCACGGTTTTCACCTGGGTGAGTATCTGCTGGGCAAAGCTCGCAACGGAATTGTCTTTGGACGGCATCCAAATCACCGCTTTCATAAGAAAATGGATTTCCCCCATTGTACTCGCTTTTCCGTGAAAAAACAAGTCGCAGAAAACCGAAGCGCCTTAAGATTTCCTTGCGGCGGGGGTTTCTGCGTAAGAAATACAAATACGGAAGCGCAGATAAGGATTGCAAACCGACAAAAATGTGGTATTATAGCATCAGTTAAATTCAAGGAAGCTCTGAATAAATCGGCGAGAGCCGTGAGCGAG
>ERZ808242.1921-NODE-1921-length-10256-cov-4.616704_pt1 | contig 10256 bp, 8 predicted proteins | sample MGYA00521244_ERZ808242 | MGnify/ENA primary metagenome ERZ808242 (study PRJEB31516, sample SAMN03275573) | gut metagenome | biome: mammalia-associated habitat; material: feces | host: Papio cynocephalus | place: Kenya | collected 2012-07-27 ... | reverse complement strand
GCCTTTCGCGGAAAGGCAGAATATAATTATGAAAAAAGCAGTTTCAATAATAATTCTTACCGCTTTTTTATGTCTTACTTTTGCCTCCTGCGCTCCTAAGGCTGATTACAGTATCGGTATTCCTAAGGGCTTTACGGTGGCATATTCAACCGAAGAGGCTGACGGGCTTGCAAAGGCTTTGGGTGTTGAAACCAAGGAAATAAAAAGCTATTTTAATGAGGATAAGCTCGCTTTAATGGCGGTTAACAGCGATAATTCCGTTCAGATAAAGCTGAGCCGATTTGAAAACACCTATTCGAAGGCAATCCAGTCTTTTTCCTCGAATGATGAAAATATTATAAGGGATTATGCTTCTGCCGCAGGAATTGAAAATTATAAAATAGTAACAAATAATGAAACTGAATTTATTTTTGTTAAAACCAAGGTTTCCGATACCGACGGCGGATATGTTTCTTCAAGATATATCACCGTTAAAAACGGAGAGTTTTATGTCCTTTCCTGCTTTAATCGGGGTGATGAGCAGGATAAAAAAATATCCGAGACTTTTAAATCGCTTGATATAAAAACAGATACCGCGTCTCTTCCTGTCTGGCAGACGGTGCTCATAGCAGGCTCAATCGCTTTGTTTACAGCCGTTATTGCGGCGGTGGCGGTAGATTTTATAAAGGAAAGAAAATCAAAAGCTAAAGCGGAAGAAAATCCGCAATAAAAAATATTAAAAGTGCCTTTTTCGGGAATTATAGTACCGAAGGAGGCGCTTTTTTTGAATAATCAATTCCTTGCTTATCAAAAAGAAACCGATGAATTTTTAAAGCCCGAGCTTAGCTTTGACCTTATTAAAAGAAAGATTTCCGTAGGCGGAAAAGACGCGGTCTTATATTTTGTTGACGGATTTATAAAGGACGAGGTATTCGAAAAAATCCTTGAATACCTTTTTACATTGCCTCAGGAAAAGGTTGAAAAAACAAAGGATATGGACGAATTTTCAAAATTCGGTCTGCCTTATGTCGAAACCGACGCAAGCTATGATATACTGACCTCGGCAAAAAGCGTTTTGTGCGGACCCGCCATGCTTATTGTCGACGGCATTGAGGGTCAGCTGATAATTGATACAAGAACATATCCCGTCCGCGGAATAGAGGAGCCTTCTAAGGACAGATCGCTTCGCGGCTCAAGGGACGGATTTGTTGAAACGCTGATGTTCAATACAGCGCTTTTGCGCAGAAGAATAAGAACCGAAAAGCTCAGAATGGAATATATGCAGGCAGGTCAAAACTCAAAAACCGATATTGCTATAGCCTATATCGACGGTGTTGCGGATAAAAAGACCCTTTCGATGTTAAAGGACAGAATTTCAAAGATAAGAATAAAAAGCGCTTCTATGACAAGTCAGGCGATTTGCGAAAGCCTTATTCCGCACGGAATTTTAAATCCGTTTCCTAAGTTCAGATTTACCGAAAGACCCGATTTTGCCTCTGCTGCCGTGCTTGACGGGAAAATTGTAATGCTGCTTGATAATTCGCCGTCGGCGGTAATTATTCCCGATTCTTTTGCCGATTTTTTCCGCGAGGCGGACGATTATTATTTTCTTCCAGTAATAGCCTGCTATACAAGGGTTTTAAGATTTATAGTGACCCTCTGTACGGTTGTCATTTCTCCGCTTTATCTTATGCTAATGAATAACAGGGAGCTTATCCCCGAGTTTCTTAAGTTTTTAAATAACGCGAAAATCGGCGATATTCCGATAATTTTTCAGCTTTTGCTGTTAGAGCTGATTGTGGACGGCTTAAGGCTCGCGTCTATAAATACACCCGATTCGCTTTCAAATTCCTTGGGAATTATCGGGGGACTGATTCTTTCGGAATTTGCCGTGAGCGCAGGGTGGTTTATGGGAGAAACAATTCTTTTAACCGCTTTTGTAACAATAGCCGCATATTCTCAGCCGAGCTTTGAAATGGGATATGCTATGAAATTCGAAAGAATTTCTCTCCTTATTTTAACTCAGCTGTTTTCTTATTACGGATTGATAGCGGGACTTATATTCTGGATAGCGGTTTTGTGCCTTAATAAAACCATTTCGGGCAAGGGCTATTTTTATCCCGTTATTCCATTTAATGCAAAGGCATTTATCGGTATTTTTTCAAGAAAAAAGCTTCCCGTAAAAAAATGATATTTAATTTGAAAAAATGTCTTGCATTTTTATGATTGTTATGGTATTATAAATATTACTGTGATAAAGGCGGTTTATGCCGCTTGGTTGGGAGGTGCCGCAATGCCTAATATCAAATCTGCAAAAAAGCGTGTTGTAATCAGCAAAGCTAATTATGAGCGCAATAAGGCTTACCGTTCTGCTTTAAAGACAGCTGTTAAGAAAGCAGACGCTGCTCTTGAGGCAAATTCTGCCGATGCAGCCGCAACAGTAAAGGCCGCAGTTGTAAAGCTTGATCAGGCAGCTGTTAAGGGTCTTATTCATAAGAATAATGCCGCCAGAAAAAAATCAGCTCTTATGACAAAGCTTAATGCCAAAGCATAAGAAAAATATTATTTTTTGCAAAGAATAATAATGCGCCGTTCCTTTTTTAGACGGCGCAGATTTTTTTACGGTTTTTCTATGTTATAAAACTTAACATATATTATTAACCTCAAATCCGTTATATTGAATGTGAGGTGTATGTTATGCAGGAGAAACTTATTTTAAGACAGAAAAATTTAAAGGGAGAAGACGGGTTTAAAACCTTTTCTATCCGTATTAAGAACGATACCGTTGCGTCTCTTGACGATCTTTCTAAAAAAACCAAGCGTTCAAGAAATGAGCTTATCAATGTTTTGCTTGATTTTGCCGTGCGTAATTGCATTGTAAAATAATAAAATCCTTCAAAATTTTTCAAAAAGCCGCGCTGATATTTTTCAGTGCGGCTTTTTGTTGATTTTAAAGGAATAATATATTAAAATATAATTAAAGGCTGTTTTTTCACGGTTTGCATACCTTGCAAGCGGAATACCCTTCTGCGGCAAGCTTGCTCTTATCATAATAAACCATGATATTTTCGGGTTTTGAGGATTTAGAATACTTGCAGGAGCTTTTGTGATATTTCTTGGTGGAAATATTCACATAATAAACGCCGTCGCCTGCATTTTCAGGCTCTTTTAGCTTGTAGCCGTTGATATTTCCGCTGTCATCGGTTTTAACGATGACTTCGGGTGCGGTATCGGAGCAAAGCGGCTCGTCCGATTGCTTAGTACATCCGCAAAGGCAAAGCATTAAAATTGAAACGGTTAAAATAATTAGCTTTTTAAACATAAAAAATCCCCTCGCAGATAGATTATAATCTTTTTAAAAACAAAAATCAATAAAAAGGAGTTTTTCTTTTGAATATTTATGCCGATCCCGAAAAGCTTAAGGCTTTAAAAGCAAAGGCAAACCGTCTGCCGCTGAGCCCGGGAGTTTATATTATGAAGAATAAGGACGGCAAAATCATTTATATCGGAAAAGCAAAGGCTTTAAAAAACAGGGTGACCCAGTATTTCGGCTCGGGAAATCAGCATACCGAAAAGGTCAAAAAAATGGTCGCCGGAGTTGACGATTTCGAATATATAATCTGCGACAGCGAATTTGAGGCGCTTGTGCTTGAATGCTCGCTTATAAAGCAAAATCTTCCTAAATATAATATTCTTTTAAAGGACGATAAGGGCTATCATTATATCAAGGTTACAAATGATAAATGGAAAAAGCTCGTGCTCGCAAATCAGATTGGAAGCGACGGGAAATATATCGGTCCGTATTATTCCTCTTATATTGTAAGAGATACTTTAGACGAGGTTCAGAGAATTTATAAGCTTCCCGATTGCAACAGATCCTTTGATAAGTATTCAAAGCCGTGCCTTAATTATCATATCGGCAGATGCTTTGCGCCTTGTAAGGGAAATGTTTCTTTGCAGGAGTATAATTCTTCCGTTTCGGCGGCGCTTGATTTTATTAAGCGCGGAACAGGAAAAGAATTCGTCGAAGAAATGAAAAAGCAGATGCTTGAAGCGTCGGAAAAGCTTGATTTCGAAACCGCGGCAAAATTAAGGGACAGAATAAACGCGATAAATAAGCTTAGCGAGCGGCAAAAGGTTGTGATGTGCAAATATTCCTCTCAGGATGTTATTTCGGGCGCGGTGATAGGAGAAACCGCGTGTATGAGTGTGCTTGTTTTCAGGTTTAACAGGCTGACGGATAAAATGCACTTTTTTGTGGACGGAATTACGGATTTTTCCGAGCTTTACAGCGAGTTTTTGCAAAGCTTTTATTCGGATTTAAGAGAAATTCCGCCGAGAATTCTTATTGATACCGAAATTTCCGACGAAAAGGTGATCTCGCGCTGGCTCAGCGAAAAATCGGGCAAGGCGGTAAAAATCACGGTTCCTAAGGCAGGAGAGCAAAAGGCGCTTTGCGATATGTGCAGAAAAAATGCTTCGGACAATCTCGCTTCACGGCTTGAACAGACGGGCAAATATATGTCGGGACTTTCCGAGCTTGCGCACCTTTTAAAGCTTGAAAGTCTCCCCGAATATATCGAATCCTATGATATTTCAAATACTGCGGGCGATGAAAATGTCGCGGGAATGGTTGTGTTTAAAAACGGAAAGCCGTTTAAGGCGGCCTATAAGAAATTTAAAATTAAAAGCTTTGTCGGACAGGATGATTTCCGATCTCTCGCAGAGGTGCTTGACCGCAGATTCACCGAATATGAAAAGGGTGAGGACGAGGGCTTTAAAACCCTGCCCGACCTTATTTTGCTTGACGGCGGCAAGGGGCAGATTTCCGCTGTTGAGCCGATTTTAAAAAAGCACAGTATAAATGTTCCGCTTTTCGGAATGGTTAAAGATTCTAAGCATAAAACAAGGGCAATCGCGGTTTCAGGCGGGGATATAACCTTAAAGTCAAACCGCGCCGCTTATACCTTGGTTACTCAGATTCAGGATGAGGTTCATAGATTTGCTATAGGTTACCATAGAAAAAAACGCACGCAAAAAATGCTCGGAAGCGAGCTTTTAAATATCGAGGGGATAGGAAAATCAAGGGCGGCGGCTTTGCTTAAAGCCTTTAAATCAATTTCCGCAATTAAAAATGCGACAGCCGAAGAGCTGGCAAGGACCGAGGGAATGAACCTTAAAAGCGCCGAGAATGTTTATAATTATTTTCATAATATGTAAATTAAGTGTTGCCAAACGAACAAAAAATTGGTAAAATAAACTTAATAAATCTTAAAGGAGTTAAATTATGCCATCAGTTCAGCTTTTACCTGTAAGCGGCGGCGATACTGTAGCCGTTATGCACACAAATATGGGAGATATTCAAATAAAGCTTTTTGCCGATAAGGCTCCGAAGACCGTTGAAAATTTTGTAACCCACGCGAAAAACGGATATTATGACGGTCTTATTTTTCATAGAGTAATCAATGATTTTATGATTCAGGGCGGCGACCCTACGGGCACCGGCATGGGCGGAGAGTCGATTTACGGCTCAAGCTTTGAAGACGAATTCGACCCATCTCTTCATAATTTAAGAGGCGCTCTTTCAATGGCTAATGCAGGCCCTAATACAAACGGAAGTCAGTTCTTTATTGTTCAGGCGAAAGCCGTTCCCGATAATATGATTGACCAAATGCGCTCAATGCCCGATTCTTTCCCCGAGGATATAGTCGATTTTTATGAGAAAAACGGCGGAACTCCGTGGCTTGATTTCAGACACACCGTTTTCGGTCAGGTTTTCGACGGAATGGATACAGTCGATAAGATAGCGGAGACAGAAGTCGGAGCGGCTGATAAGCCTATAGAAGATGTTATTATAAATTCAATTGAAATAAAAGAAAACTAAAAACAGAAAGGATTTTTAATTATGAAAGGAATTATTTTGGCAGGCGGCAGCGGAACCCGCCTTTATCCTCTTACAATGGTTACTTCAAAACAGCTTTTGCCTGTTTATGATAAGCCGATGATTTATTACCCTCTTTCAACGCTTATGCTCGCGGGAATAAGAGATATTCTTATCATATCCACTCCTACCGACCTCCCGAATTTCGAAAGGCTCTTAGGTGACGGCTCAAGCTACGGAATAAATCTTTCCTATGCGGTTCAGCCCTCTCCGGACGGACTTGCTCAGGCTTTTTTAATAGGCGAGGATTTCATAGCGGGAGACAGCTGCGCTATGGTGCTCGGAGATAATATTTTTTACGGAAGCGGACTTAAAAAGCATCTTAAGGAAGCCGCCGAAAGAGAAAACGGAGCTACTGTTTTCGGCTATTATGTCGATGACCCCGAAAGATTCGGTATAGTTGAATTCGATGAAAACGGCAAGGCTATATCTATTGAGGAAAAGCCGAAAAATCCGAAGTCAAATTATTGTGTAACAGGACTTTATTTTTATGATAACCGCGTAGTAGAGCTTGCAAAAAAGGTTAAGCCCTCTGCAAGAGGAGAGCTTGAAATAACCGACCTTAACAGGCTTTATCTTGAGGACGGCTCGCTTAATGTCGTAACCTTAGGCAGAGGCTATGCTTGGCTCGATACCGGAACTATGGACGCACTTTCCGAAGCAGGCGAATTTGTAAAGGTAATTGAAAACAGACAGGGAATTCAGATTTCCGCGGTTGAAGAAATCGCTTATAAAAACGGCTGGATAACAAAGGATGAGCTTCTTGTTTCCGCCGATAAATACGGCAAGTCTCCCTACGGTCAGCATCTGCGCAAGGTTGCAGAGGGCAGGATTCTTTACTGATATGATTAGTGTTCTGCTTGCAACCTATAACGGTGAGAAGTATTTAGAAAAACAGCTTGATTCCTTGCTTAATCAGACCTATAAGGATTTTGAAATTATTATCCGTGACGATGGGTCAACCGATTCGACAAACGATATCATAAGGGATTTTAAAAACAGATATCCCGATAAAATAAAGGTGATAGAAGGTCAGCCTACAGGCTCTTCTAAGGGCAATTTCTTTGAGCTTTTAGCCGCCTGCCCTTCGGGATACGCAATGCTTTGCGATCAGGACGATTTCTGGTGCGAGGAAAAAATAGCAAAGACCTTTTCTAAAATGCTTGAAACGGAAGCTGAGTACGGAACGGACACTCCCGTTTTGGTCCACTGTGACGCTTATGTTGCCGACGAAAATTTGAATATTATTTCAAATTCCTTTATCGGATATCAGGCGATTTCGCCTGAATTTAAGAGCCTTAACAATCTTCTTGTACAGAATAATCTGACGGGCTGTACATGTATGATAAATAATGCTCTTTTAAAGCTTTTAAGAATTAAGCCCGAAAGCTGTGTTATGCACGACTGGTGGATAGCGCTGACAGCTTGCCTTTTCGGAGAAACGGTGTTTATAAACGAACCGCTGATGTATTACCGTCAGCACGGGGATAATCAGGTGGGCGCAAAAAACGCAAGAGGTATGGACTACCTCGTCACGAAATTTAAAAACAGAAAACAGGTCGTGTCGAATTACAGAGCGGCTTATTCTCAGGCAAATGCCCTGCTTAAGGCTTTTTCCGATAAAATGTCGCCTGAGCAGAAAAAGCTAGTTTCCGTTTATGCGGCTATGCCCCGGCTTAATAAATTCGAGAAAATACGCGCGATAAATAAGTATTCCTTTAAAAAGAATACTTTAATAAGAACCGTAGGTCAGTATTTTTCAGTTTAGTGACAATTCATCCGGTGTACAGATTTTTGTACACCGGATAGTTTTTAATGGTTACAGGATTTAGAAAAAAGGAGAAAACCGATGCTTAAATTTATTATCGGAAGAGTATTAAGCGGAAAAACTCAGCTGATGCTCGATATGATAAAAAAAGATATTGAAGATAATAAGGATTGTATGGTTTTAGTCCCCGAGCAGTTTTCTTTCGAGTCGGAAAAGACGGTTTTAAGGGCGCTCGGCGAAAGCTCTGCGCAAAGAGTTCCCGTTATGAGCTTTTCAAAGCTTTGCGACGAGTATAAAAGACTTAACGGCGGCGAGGCCGGCAGAACGATAGGCGACAGCGATAAGATTTTGCTTACAAAGCGCGCTGCCACAGAAAATGCGGACAGACTTTCCGTATTTAAAAATCAGTCGCTTAAAAGCGGATTTGTTAAAAGCATGGCTGATACAGTTTCTGAGCTTAAGCTCAATGCGGTGACTGCCGAAGAGCTTGAAGAGGCGGCAAGGGCCGTTAATTCCGAAAACCTTGCGGCAAAGCTTAAGGATACCGCTGTTATTTATGAAAGCTATAATGCGCTTTTAGAAGAGAAATTCATTGACCCGTCCGATAGACTGACTAAGCTTTATAATGATTTGGAGGGCAGGAATTATTTTAAAGGCAAAAATATTTATATTGACGCTTTCAAGGGCTTTACGGGTCAGCAATATAAGCTTCTTGAGAGGATAATATCAAGCGCTGATAATGTAACGGTTCTTCTTTGCTGCGATGAAAATTCGGACAGCGAATTCGGCGTGTTTTCAAATATCCTCGGCGTTAAAAAAAGAATAACCGCTATCGCAGTAAAATACGGCGCGGAAATTTCCGAGGATCTGGTGCTTGATAAAATCTTTTATGATAATCCGTGCCTTAATAACCTCGAGGCTGTAATACTTGGTAAGGCACCCGAAAGCAGAATGGGAAGCGGAATAACCGTTTGTAAGGCGGAATCGGTTTATGACGAGGCGGAATTTGTTGCAAGAAATATCAGAAAGCTTGTTATGCAGGATAACATAAGATATAATGATATTGTTGTTATAGCGCGCGACCCCGAACCTTATTTAAGACCGTTAGAGGCGGCTTTTAAAAGGAATTCAGTCCCGCTTTTCGCTGATAACAGAATAGCATTAAGTCTGCTGGCCATCAGCATTTGCGCATTAAGCGCCGTAAGACTGCTCGACGAGCTTACAACAGAAAACATTTTGAAATTCTATAAATCGGGTCTTGAATATTTCACCCAAAATGAGCTTTGCGACCTTGAAAATTATGCTTATATCTGGAATATAAGCGGTAAAATGTGGGAAACCGAATGGGATATGAACCCCTCAGGCTTAACCGACAGAATAAAAAAGGACGACGGAGAAAAGCTTGAAAGATTAAATATATTAAGAAAAAAGGCAATTAAGCCTTTATCGGAATTTCGCAAAATCAAAAAATCCTCTGCCGCAAAAATTTCACTGGGACTCATTTCGCTGTTTGAAAAAACAGAGCTTAAAAAAAGCTATTTAAATCTTTGCGACAGCTTGGAAAATTCGGGCGACAGCCTTATGGCGGACGCTGTAAGAAGGTCTTATGACGGCTTTATTTCCGCTCTCGATTCAATTGCAGAGTGCTATGGGGAAACCGAGCTTACCCCAAAAGAGTTTGAAGAGGCTTTAAGTACGGTGCTGTCATTATCGTCTATAGGCGTAGTTCCTCAATCTGTAGACAAAGTTACATTCGGCGCCGCCGACCTCATAAGAATTTCCGACCCGAAATATGTCTTTATTTTAGGCGCAAATCAGGGCATTTTTCCTGCTATGCTCGGCAGGAGCGGAATATTCAGCAATTCTGAAAGAACAGAGCTTATAGAGTTAGGGCTCGATATTCCGGATAAGGTTTTTAAATCCTATATTGATGAGGATTTTCTGGTTTATTCAAATGTCTGCCGCGCAAAAAGGGGAGTTTACATATCCTACAGGACAACGGATACTGACGGAAAGCCCTCTAAATGCTCCGCCTTTGTGCAGATAATTAAGGAAAAGCTTGATATAACAGAGCAGGAAATCCCCTCAAAGGATTATAAAAGCAGTCTTCCCATGACCTTTGAATCGGCTTTCTATGAGCTTGGGCAAAGCATAAACGAAAATCCCGAATTCGCCGAGGAATTAAAAGCCGCGTTAAGCGAAAAGGAAGAGTTTAAAAGAAAAACCGACCTGCTTGAAGGCTTTTGCAAATCGGGAAATTTCTCTTTGACCCCCGAAAATTCCTCAAAGCTTTTTTCGGACAGTATTTATCTTTCCGCTTCAAAGCTAGAAACCTTCAGCTCGTGCAGATTTATGTTCTTTTGCAAATACGGGCTTAATATCAAGTCCCTACAGCCTGCGCTCTTTGATAATATGCAAAGAGGTACCTTTGTTCATTACTGCCTTGAAAGGCTTATAAGCGTTTATAAAAAGAAAATCTGTGAAATGTCTTATAGCGAATTAGACGGCGCCGTAGAATGTTTTGCGGAGGAATATCTCGATAAAATCAAGGGCTACAGAACGGTTGAG
>ERZ808242.1916-NODE-1916-length-10287-cov-47.325743_pt1 | contig 10287 bp, 14 predicted proteins | sample MGYA00521244_ERZ808242 | MGnify/ENA primary metagenome ERZ808242 (study PRJEB31516, sample SAMN03275573) | gut metagenome | biome: mammalia-associated habitat; material: feces | host: Papio cynocephalus | place: Kenya | collected 2012-07-27 ... | reverse complement strand
ATCTTAAGTTTTTTGTTATAATTTAACTGAAAAGAGGATTCAAAATGTCACAGTTATCATATATAACATTATTTAGAAAATATGACTTGAAAATCGCAGATGATGCATTTTCTAAGATTGTATCTAGATACAATAAAAATATTCCAGATAAGGATAAATCTCAGGATGAAATTATTCCAGAGATTATGAAATGCAATGCTCAATTTTCTATTGAAGAACAATTTGAGCATGCTAAATCAGATTCAATTGACTATGATAGATCTGACTTTTTGTATGTAGATAAAGACAAAAACTATCTAGATGAATTAATGACATGGGAATTTTCATCAACTTTTACATGCATCAAAGATGAATTCAATTTGAATCCATATGATCTTAGTACAACACATAAAGTCATTGATGACATATTCGCTTATAAGTTATTGATAGCATGTAGATATTTGCTTAACAAAAAATGGTCAGATGATTTTGAAGATATCCTAGACAATGAATGGATAAATATTCTAGCCAATAACAATCAATTTTTATATGCTGAATACGCTTTCAGAAAAGATCCAAAATATCTAGCTGAATCAGAATCTTCAGAAGAATCATCAATGATAGTAAATAATATCAAAAAACTGAAAAATGCATTGGAAACATATTTAAATCCAGATACTTTGTCATCTGAATTAGTTTTAGTCTATTCTGTGTGTTGAAGCTGCATGTATTTTATAGTTAAAACATCTAAGAAAACAAAATGAAAATAGATCCTAGTTTTTATTTTTTCAGAAGTTATTTTGACAAAAAATTATGTTTAGGTAGTCAATGCTATTCAATGATTCAACCTAATGATCTTTATCTTTTAATGATGTATATTTCAAAATCAAAATGAGCAAATTCAAACTTATTGTCGGTGGTGGTGATAGTCTTGTAGAAGCTATGAAAAACATAGCTAATGAAGGAAAATTTAAAATTGTTCCATCTCGTAAGAAATGTATGTATGTTATTGCAGACAGAAATGACATTTCTGCTATTAATGAAATAGATGATAATGACAAATAGGAAAAGTTTCTTTTCAATTCAGCAGGCAATGGAACAATTATGTTTTCTACAGATGTCAATTCGCTTGAACTTTCAAAAAATAGTTTCAAGAATAAAATCATGTAGATATATGAAACATATAAAAATAGAGTATTTTCATCAAAGATTCTTGATAAAATTCGTAGAAAACATAAAACATAATGTTTATACGTAGACGATTGGTAAGTATCTTATTGGAACATATACAAGACAAAATGGAAAAACTTTCAATGAAAAATCTATCAGTATTGATGTTGTTGGAGTTGAGAAAAATACATTATTTAAAATTGCAGAAGATTTGAAAACTGTATTTAAACAAGAAGCAATTCTTGTAAAGTGGAATAATCAAGTGTATTTTGTCTCGTAAATTTTTAATTTAAAATGTTTCAAGAAATTTCAAAATCACAGTTCAATGACATTGTCAGTTATGTAATGTCATTAGAAAACAAAAATTTCCAAAACTATCTTTTAGGAAAATGCGGTGAAGTTGCATTTCACAATTTCATCAATACTTATGATTTATTTGACAATTTTTATAGAGATGATCTCAATGAGCCAATTCTTAAACCATTAAACCATGCAGATGATGGATATGATTGCAAAATCATTTCAAAAGTTTCAAATCGAGTTTTTAATGTTCAAATCAAAACAACAACATCAAATCCAAAAAATAAAAATATCATTTTAAATAAAAAACTATATAATTCAAAACTTGACTATTACACTAAAATTCCACAAGATATATTTATTTTCATCAAACACATTTCAGGTTTGACATATGACATTAATAACTACTACAATCTTAGTTTGTCATATTTAGATAAAGATAATTTTGAAAAACTAAAATCTGAAAATTAGTTATCAATACGAAATACAATATATCTTTTATCAGACATCAATGATATGCATGACAAGAGAATATTGAATGTTGTCCCAGCTACAGAAGATTCAGATGCAATCAACTATAATCAACTTACAGATTTTAAATCTAAAATAGACATTTTAGAAAATAATATAACTAGTTGGATTGATAAAATACAAAAACTAAGTGTAGACATTTAAGTTCATAATTAGCAAAGTTCTAGTTTTATGGCAAAAAACCAAAACCACAAAAAACTTGCTCTTCAATTAGAAGGTCTTCAAAATGTAGATTTTTCTTTGAAAACGCATTATTTGATCTACAAAATTGAAAATACTATCAATGGAAAACACTATATTGGACAACATCAAACTGATGATGTATTTGATGACTATAAAGGATCTGGAACATATTTGCATAGAGCATATGAAAAATATGGAATTGAAAATTTCAAAAAAACTATCCTTTATGATTTTGACAATTTCAATGATATGAACAAAAAAGAAAAAGAACTTGTTCCACTTTCATCATGCACATACAACAATTCAATGAGCTATAATTTGAAAGAAGGTGGAAGCAATGGAAGTCTTTCTGAAGAGTCTTAGAAACTCAGAGTCATTTCATTTAAAAAAACAATAGCAAATTGGACAAAAGAACAAAAAGAAGCATTTTCAAAAAAATGCTCAGAACATTCATCAGGAAAAAACAATCCAATGTATGGCAAAGACTGGAGAGAAGGAAAAACAGAAGAAGAACTTAAACAACATAGTTTCAAAATCCATATGTCTCATATGAAAAGAACACCAGAACAAAAAGCTGCAGACAAGAAAAAAGAACTTGAAACAAAAGCAAACAGACCACAGTATCTTAAAGACATAACTTCACAAAAATGCTCAAAACATTCAAAAGAACTTTGGAACAATCCGACAACAAGACAAAAAATCTTAGATTCTAGAAAAAAATCACCTGAAGAACAAAAAATATTGAATCAACGACGAAGTGACACTGTCAAAAAATTCTGGGAAAACAATGCTGAACTCAAAAAGCAATTGTCAGAAAAATATTCAGGAAACAAAAATCCAATGTTTGGAAAAAGAAAAATGCATCTGAAAACAGACAAAACAATAACTTAGTTAGTTAAACCTGAAGATTTCCAAAAATTTTTAGATGCAGGATATGTTTTCAACAGAAAAAACAAAAAAGTAAATAACAAATGAGATGAAAAATGCAATCAAAAGACATGACATCAAAAATGATGATTTAAATGTAAATCCAAATTCTACATGGTTAAATCCTGGAATAAAAACCATTGAGCAACTTAAAAACTGGATACTTACAAAATTAGGATATCCTCTAGTATCAGTGGAATTGACTGATTCCCAACTTAATGCATGCATTGCAGATGGCATTAGTCTATACAGCAAATATGCATATCGACCAGAAAAATATCTGATTGTAAACACAAAATTCTACAAACCTGGAATTGGAATAGATTTGCATGGATACAACATAATGTCAGTAAAAGACATTTCTCTCCAACGAGACAATTTGTTTGGAATGATGGGTGGAGATATGTTTTTTGGACCATATGCGTTTTTTGGCCAAGGAGTTGGATCTCCAGGTTTTGGCATGGGAAACACATCAAGTGTTGGAAGCTGGACAACATTCCACAATATACATGAATGGTTTGATGTAGCAAAAAGACTTATGGGACAAGTAGATTGGCAATATGATGAAAAAACACAAACTTTGATTCTAATGCCAGAACCACAAAACCATGGAGACAATTACATATTGCTTACTGTCAATCAACAACCTCCAATTGAAGATTATTACGGTAATGAATACTGTAGAAGATTGATACTTGCAGAATGCAAAATATTGCTTGGGACTATTAGAAAGAAGTTTAGTTCAATTTCTCTTATTGGTGGAGGCTCAATTGACACAACAATTGGTGATGAAGGACGAGAAGAAAAACAAGCTGCACTAGATGATCTCATAAAATCAGAAAGTTGTGGGTAGAGATGTTATATTGCTTAAATATTTAATGAATATATATCAACAAAACAATCCATAGTATTTCAATGAACTTAAAATACTTGTTGAAAATAATCCAAAACACTATAGTAAAATGCTCAAATCTACATATAAATATATTTTAGATTGGATGAATTTTCAACTTTCATTGTTAGATGAGTCATACAATATTTCTACTAAATGCTATTGGATTTTAAACAATTTGCAATAGTTTCCAAAATGCAAAAAATGTGGAAAACCCATGACAAAACATTATGTGAAAATATCTAAAGGTTACAAAATGTTTTGTTCAAATCAATGTGCTACGCATTCAATTGAAAGACAACTCACACGAAAATAGACATGTTTGAAAAAATATGGTGTTGAACATTTTTCAAAAACTGAAAACTACAAAAAACATATGGAAAAAGTATTTGAAGAACGTTATAATGGATGTCCATTTTCTAAGAAAAGTACAATATATAGTCATTTGTATGACAAGCTAAGTGAACAAGAACACAAAAAAATAACAAATTGTTCTCAAGTTAAATCAATTGCAAACAAAGCATTGCAAACAAAACGACAACGTTATGGAAGACAATGTTGTGATATAGAAAAAAGCAGACAAACTTGTCTAAAAAATCATGGTGTTGAATATGGTTTTAAAAGCAAAAATGCAAAAGAAAGCTATTTAAAAAAATTTGGTGTCGACAATGTTTTTAAATTAAAGTACATTCAAGATAAATGTAGGATGCGTTACACATATGATAATGTTGCTTTTGATTCTGCTCCAGAAATAGCTTTCTACATTTGGCTTTCAGACAACAACATTCATTTTGAATATCAACCAAACATAACATTTGAATATGAATTTGAAGGAAAGAAACATTTCTATATGCCAGATTTTCTAGTAGAAAATCAATTAATAGAACTTAAAGGAAACCATTTTTTAAATGAAGATGGAACTTGGAAAAATCCTTATGATAGTTCTTAGAATGGACTTTTTGAAGCAAAACATTAGTGTTTGATTAAAAACAATGTGAAAATTCTATATGAAACAAATTATAAAAAATATTTAGATTATATTGTTTAGAAATATGGAAAAGACTATTTGAAGAAATTCAAAAATAATTAAAAATATAAGTTTTATATTAAAATATTAGTATTTTCTTATCAAAATTTTTTGTATATTTTTAATAATGATATTAAATGCTACAGTTAATATATATCAACAAAACAATCCATAGTATTTCAATGAACTTAAAAATCTGGTTGCTCATTCTAAAAAATGGGCAATACAAGTTAATGCTAATGGAAGAAAAAAAGAACTTAAGTATGGTATTTTTCCAAAATACTATCATTTGAAAAAATGGATTAATGATATAACTCCATTGTTAGCAAATGATTCATATACATTAATGACAAAAGTATTTTGGATTTTAAACAATATAACTGATTGGAACAATATTTTAGTTAAATGCAAAAACTGTGGAAAACCATTTATAAACAAAAATGTAGTGAATACTTATGTTGGATATTTTAAGTTTTGTTCAGTTAAATGTGCTTCATCATTTCAAGAAACTAGAGACAAAGTTGCAACTACAAATACACAAAAATATGGTTGTCATCCATCATGTATAAAAGAAATTAAAGAAAAACGCAAAAAAACATGTTTTCAAAAATATGGAAATGAAAATTTCAATAATTGTGAAAAAGCTTCAAAAACAAGATTTGAACATTTTGGAAAATATGCACCAGATGATTTCAAAGACAAATGTTGTAAAACAAAAATCAAACATGGCCATTCTTGCAATTGGAATAATTTTGAACAAATAAAGAAAACAAGATTTACTAAAAACAATGGTGCATATGAAAGTGAATAGTCAAAACTTAAACGTCAGCAAACAAGTTTAAATCATTATGGGGTTAAGTTCACATTGCAAGCAACTGAAGTGAAAGAAAAATCTAAGCAAACTTGTTTAAAAAAATATGGAGTTGCATATGTGACACAAGATGAAAATTTCAAAAAATAGGCTAAACAAACATGTTTAAGGAAATATGGAGTTGAATACTCACAACAAAATTCTGAAATAAGCAAGAAAAGCAAAACAAAATATAAGTTAATCTGTATTTAGAAATATGGAACAACTAGTTATTTTTCATCTGAAGCTTATAAGAAATATTGTATTGAGAAATATGGTTGTGAACATCCAATGCAAAATCATGATATTCTTATGAAGCAACAAATGAATTCAAAGAAAAAATACAGTTTTCAAGAAATATCTTTTGATTCTGCTCCAGAAATAGCTTTCTACATTTGGCTTTCAGACAACAACATTCATTTTGAATATCAACCAAACATAACATTTGAATATGAATTTGAAGGAAAGAAACATTTCTATATGCCAGATTTTCTAGTTGAAGATCAATTAATAGAACTTAAAGGTAGTCAATTTTTGAAAGAAGATGGAACTTGGAAAAATCCATTTGATAACTCTCAAGATGATTTCTATGAAGCTAAACATCAATGTCTCATAGAAAACAATGTGAAAATTCTGTATCCAAATGACTATAAAAAATATCTAGACTACATTGTCTAGATATATGGAAAAGACTATTTAAAGAAATTCAAAAATAATTGAATTTCAAGTATTGTATTTTTTCAAATGTTGAATTGTGTTTTCTAAAAATTTGATTTTGCAATCTGTGCAAATATCTTTGCATCTTCTTCCATCTAAAAAATTATTGTTTGGAACAATGACATCTTCTCTATAAGATCTATACATTTGAATGTCAACAAGTCCATAGATTTTGTCAGATGGACTATGATAGCATCTATCTGGATTGCCATTGTTTTTTGCTATATATGTGCCACTATATGCAACATAGCCATCATATTCGCTTTGTATTTTGTTTTCATTGAATGGAATTTTCTTTCCACAGCAATCACAATATGTAGTTTTTGATATACTCATTGTTTTTCTTTCTTTTTTCTTTTTTAAACAATTAATTTTGAGACAATATGAATTGCATGAAATTTTTTATTATTTTTCCTTTAGATGGAACAATTTGACTAAACAAAGAATGATTTGGAGTTTTTTCTATTCCATCACATATCAATTGGTATTTGCAAGATGCGCAATCATTTGATTTTTCATAAAATTGTTTTCTTGTTTCAAGAGCTGCTTGAATAGATGTACTTCCATATTTTCCTAATTTTTTCAAGTTTTTGTCTTTGTCATTTATCAATTTAAGCAAGTTCGTTCCACTAAGTTCTATATTCCAATCATGTTCATCATATATATGTTGAAGATGTCCAACTATATGTTTTTCATAACCTTCCATATCACAAAATGGCATATATCGTATGTTTATTTGGCAATTTGATTTAGATTTGATTTTGTCAATTTGTGTTTTTATGATTTTTCTGAATGCTGTATAGTCAATGTATTTAGTCATTTCAGATTTTGCTTGATCAAATAGATTGACTGGAAGAAAATTAATGATGCTTGGTTTGAAACTAATCAAATCATCTACAATCTTGTCTAGATAGTTTAAATTGAATGTTGCACAAACTGTATTTGTTCTGACTAATTTGTTCAAACTATGCGCTAAATCAATTGTTTTTTTGACTTTGTTGTATGTTGATCCCAATGGAAAAATATTTTTATCTAGCAAAGAATTGTCTTTACATGTATGATAACTGACAAGAACTTCATCAATAATATCCCATACATTTGATGCCCAAAGTCCACCATTAGTTATAACAGCGATTTTTGATGTTGGAGATTTTTCTTTTATGTAAAGACAAATTTTGCGAAGTTCTTTATGTTCAGATGGTTCACCACCTGTTATTTCGAAATCTCTTATTCCATATTCATATTCGAAATCTATTTGTTCTTTGATTTTGTCAAAATTGAACATTGGTTCTGAACAACTATGTTTATAATAGCAAAATCCACATTTTTGATGACATTGAAATCCTACATAAACCTATGATCTTCTTGGTTGAACAAGATTTCTAGGTAAATTGCATTTAAGCAAATTAAAAAAATCTATCTATATAAATTGCATCAATTTAAATTATACACTTTTTATTTCAATTATCAATGGTTCAAAACTAATATTGTATTGTTCATTTAGTCTGGAGACATTATAGCATTTTGTTTGATCTATTTTAACTAGATTATGGTCACCTGTATGAATATGTCCACAAAATAGATATTTTGGTTTTTTGTCTAAAATTGCTTGTGTCAAAGCAACGTTGCCAAAATGCGTGAAATTATGTTCAGATATGTCAATTTTGCTATCTGGAAAATATGGTGGAGAATGAGTCAATAGAATATCTAGACTATATGGAATTTTTTTGAATTTTGTTTTAAGCAAATTATTGTCTGCTTCAAATGCCCATATATGAGAAATTGGTGGAACCCATGGTGTACCATAGATTTTTAGATCATTGATATTGATTTCTGAATCTATAAGCAGATGTACATTTTTTGGAAGTCTGAATTTCCATGATTTTCTTGGAAAATTATTTGAATTTCGAAATCTTTCTGCTCCAATAGCAAATAGATCATGATTTCCTGGAACTAAGATAAACTGAATATTTGGATATTTATTTCCTAAAAAATTGAAATTATTTTCAAACCAGACTTTTTGGTTATGTACATGAAAATCTGTAAAACCATTCAATGGACATATGTCTCCTGCAATGCAGACAATATCAATATCTTTTAGATAGTCTTCAAAACAATCTAGATTTCCATGTAGATCTGATATTGCTAAAATTTTCATATATATATTATAACAAAAAAATGTAAATAAGTTAACTTATTTTTTCAAAAGTAAATATAATCATATGAGAGAAATTCAAACAAAAATCAGATTACGTAGAGATACACTAGAAAATTGGACAAAAGTATCAGATGTGATTTTATAGCCAGGAGAATTAGCAATAGTTGTTGATGAAAATGGAAATGAAAACATAAAAATTGGCAATGGATTATCAGCTTTTTCTGATTTATCATATATATATGAAAATAAATTTGAATCTGAATCTATAATATCAAAATCAATTGCTTCACAAACAATAGCTCAAGGTTTAAATGTAAAAGCGGTTTAGACTTCTTTAGCAACTGGAATACATTCAGAAGCAAATGGTTTATTCAATGTTGTTCATGGTGTTTAGGCTAATGCAACAGTATCTGATGATTATGCATTTGTTTTCAATGGTGAGACATTATCTGACATCAATGCTAGATATTCATCTCATGGAAAAGGAACATTTAATGTAAATCCATAGAATGGTTTAAGTGGATTTTATGTTGGAGAAAAATCATTTGAAAGCATATTGTCTGAATTGTCTAATGAATTTCAAAAAAAGCTAGATGATTTGTCAACAGATCTTAATGGCAAGATTTCGACTTTTATTTAACAAAAAAGTTTAAATAAATTAACTAAAAAGCAATCATATATATGGTTGCTTTATGCTTCTAAGAAAATTTAAATTTTCATAAATCGTAGTATACTGTTGCGTTATCTGCACCAAAATCAGGTGATCCATCTAAGTTTTTGAATGTACTATCATTTTCTATAGATGCTGGATAATGAAGTTCTGTTATTTTAGCGCATCCTGAGAACATATATTTATAACAACTATCAGCAAGTGTTGTTGCAGGAAGTTCAGGTGCAGATGTCAATGATGTGCATCCATAGAACATACTATTATAACACTTATCAGCAAGTTTTGTTGCAGGAAGTTCAGGTGCAGATGTCAATGATGTGCATCCAGAGAACATACTATAATAACAATGACTAGCAAGTGTTGTTGCAGGAAGTACTTTTGGAGCAGATGTCAATGATTCACACTACCAGAACATACAATAATAACAACCATCAGCAAGTGTTTTTGCAGGAAGTTCAGGTGCAGATGTCAATGATGTGCATCCATAGAACATACTATTATAACATTCAAAAGCAAGTGTTGTTGCAGGAAGTTCAGGTGCAGATGTCAATGATTCACAATACCAAAACATACCATAATAACAATCACTAGCAAGTGTTGTTGCAGGAAGTTCAGGTGCAGATGTCAATGATGTGCATCCAGAGAACATACCAGTATAACAACCATTAGCAAGTGTTGTTGCAGGAAGTACTTCAGGTGCAGATGTCAATGATGTGCATCCTTCGAACATAAGCATATAACAACTACTAGCAAGTGTTGTTGCAGGAAGTTCAGGTGCAGATGTCAATGATGTGCATCCTGAGAACATACTTTTATAACAACCAGTAGAAATTATTATATCATTTAAGTTAAGTTCAGATGCATCAACTAATGAAGTTGAACT
>ERZ808242.1914-NODE-1914-length-10298-cov-5.609001_pt1 | contig 10298 bp, 4 predicted proteins | sample MGYA00521244_ERZ808242 | MGnify/ENA primary metagenome ERZ808242 (study PRJEB31516, sample SAMN03275573) | gut metagenome | biome: mammalia-associated habitat; material: feces | host: Papio cynocephalus | place: Kenya | collected 2012-07-27 ... | reverse complement strand
GTTGAAGGACATCATATCGAACGAGAGAGATTCGTTCTGGATGGACGAATCCAGCGGAAAGACACCCGAATCGCTGTCGAAGGATGCCATCGCCCGCTTCATCGAGATGGGAAAGAGCATCGGAAGGATTCCTGATAGCGTGGATCCGTCCGATGTCGAATCCATCCTCGGACGGTACGGCCTGCTGTGCGACGACGGCACCGTGACCATCGCCGGAGTCCTCCTGTTCTCCGAACATCCGTTCAGATACAACTGCGGCATGTTCCTGAAGATAGGGGAATTCGATTCGAGAGGCATTCTGAGAAGAGAGGACATAGTGGACGTGCCGCTGATCCTTGTTCCGGACCAAGCCGTCGAGATCCTGTTCGACAGATACGTCCCTCCCGTCTTCGGCTACGAGGGCGCCTTCCGCAAGATCGTCGATCTGTATCCGAGAGAGGGGATAAGGGAACTGATCGTCAACGCCGTCGTGCATATGGACTACCGCTCCAAAGCCCCGGTCACGGTATCGGTGCATCCTGATAGGTTGGAGGTGTTCTGCTTCGGCGGACTTCCCGCCGGATGGACCGCGGAAACGCTGGTCAGCAATCACGCTTCGGTCCAGCGCAACAAGACTCTGGCCACCGTGTTCCATGACGCGGGATATGTGGAGAACTGGGCGCAGGGCATATCGAAGGTCGTGAAATCGTGCAAGGACAACAAGAACCCCTCTCCGACCTTCGTTCTGAGGAACGAGGGGCTTTCAGTCACCGTCTCATCGATCGACATGGCTCCGAAGCCGAATGCGGAATGGATCGATCTGACCGAGAGTCAGAACAGGATACTGGAATGCATCGTATCGGATCCGTCCACGACAAGAAATGGGATCTCCGAGGCCACTGGATTGTCGGAGGCGACCGTTGCGGACAACCTGCTGAAGCTGGTTGAATCGGGGATAGTACGCAGGGAAGGAAACGGAGAGACCGGGAGATGGGTCGTGCGCTTCTGCGAATGACGGCCGATGCGCAGCATCCGATTGTCGTTCGGACAGCACATGCATCGGCCCAGCTCCTTGTTCAGACGATCGATACGTCGACTGGAGGGACATCGGAGCATCCCGCAGGCTCCAGGAAGCAGGAGGCGAACAGAGGAAGATGAATCACTCCGTAATCGTCCGTGCGGATGTTCTCCTCGGCGAGGAGGATCCCCTTCTCCACTCCGTATCTCTCCGACATGACCGTTATCAGCGACTTCGGGTAGTCGTAGCGGCCTGATTTCACCTCGATTGCAATCGAACCATCGGGTCCGCTGATGATGAAATCGATCTCCAGCGTGCTGTTGGACTTCTGGAAGAAGAACGGATCGTATCCGTTCTGAAGGAGCATGACCGCCACGGCGTTCTCCATCACTGCGCCGTTGTTGACGGAGCGGTCCCCGGAGACGATCTTTCCGGCGATGCCCTGGCCGGTCATGAATGTCAGCAGCCCGGTGTCCGTCATGTAGATCTTGAACGAACGCTCCTTGACATTGCGTGCCAGAGGCTCGCGGGGCTCGCTCACGTTGCTCACCTTCATGGCTATGCCGGAGCCTATGAGCCAATCGATCGATGATCCGTACACGTTGCGTCCGACGCCTCTGAGCCCCTGGATGTCGTGATACGAGAACGTGTTGTTCTCCTTGGCCAGCTGCATCGGTATTGAATCCAGGCATGCGGAGATCCGCATCCTGTCTTCTTTCGGGGAGTACCGCATGGCATCCCTCCTCAGAACGGTAAGAAGGTCCGAGAATACCTTGGCGACATTCGCGTAATTCCTCGTTTCGACATAGGTCTTCACAGCCTGGGGCATCCCTCCGATGACGAGGAAGCGGAGGAAGAGCTCATGGAGCTTCGACAGCTGGAATTCGGTGAAGGGAGTCATGTCGCGTATATGCCTGCGGACGTTCTCCGTCTGCGCCTCTCCGATGCCGTTGGCCCAGAGGAACTCCTCGAAGTCCATGGGATGCATCTCCACGATTCTCACATAGCCCATCGGGGATCTGAGCCTGTCCGAAAGGTCCACTCCGAGCAGCGATCCGGATGCTATGTAGTCGTAGCGTCCGTCGAGGACGAGAGGCTTCAAGGCGGAGAAGGCGGGTTCGCATGCCTGTATCTCGTCGAGGACGATCACCGTCTCTCCCGGAACGAGAAGATTTCCGAACTCCGTATAGCCCAGATTCTCGAGGAAGGAATCTGCATCGGTTCCTTCGGAAAACAGCGATCCGTATTCCGGATGCTCTTCGAAATCGATGTAGACGACGTTGCGGTAGCTCCTTTCCGCGAATTCGCGGATGGAGTATGTCTTCCCGATTTGGCGGCACCCTTTCACCAGTAGCGCCTGATCGATCGGGCTCTTCCTCCATTCCTCGAACTCTTCCGTGATCTTGCGCTTCATGCACACCGATTGCCGTCATGTTATTAATAAATTTAAAATGTCATTGTTTGTTAAATGAAACAACAAATTATGACATTGTTTGCAAATTGAATCAACAAATATTGTCAATGTTTGTAACTGAAGAAGCAATGGTTCTTTTGATTCACGGCTCACACAGATGTATGTCTCCGCCACCCTCCTATCCTCCATGTGTCATGTAGCAGATCGTTTCATCAGCGGAATGCTGAATCCATAAGAACCGAAAAATCGAGGGAATTCCGACATATTCTGATTTTGAAACTCAGGGAAAATCGACAAATACCGTTCATAGAATAGAGGGAATTATGACTGGCATCTCCTCCGATAAAACGCCGTTGTTCGAAAGGAAGGCGTATTCCGCTCTGAAGGAATGGAAGGAGAGGTCCAAAGGCCGTACTGCGATACTCATCGAGGGGGCCAGGCGTGTGGGGAAGTCCACGTTGGCGGAAGAATTCGCCCGCAACGAGTATCGTTCGTATGTCCTCATCGACTTCTCGGAAGAGGACAAGGACATCAACGCATTGTTCAGCGATCTGAGCGATATCGATCGCCTTCTGAGGGGGCTCCAGCTCCAGACGGGAGTGGAATTCGAAGAACGCAACACAGCGATAATATTCGATGAGGTCCAGAAGTTCCCGAGGGCGAGGGAGTCCATAAAGGCGTTGGTCGAGGACGGCAGGTATGATTACATCGAGACCGGGTCGCTGATATCGATTCGGAGGAATGTGAAGGATATCAGGATACCGAGCGAAGAGGAGAAGCTGAAGCTGCATCCGCTGGATTTCGAGGAGTTCCTTTGGGCTTGCGGGAATCGCACCTACAGGATGCTGGAGCAGGAACTGGAAGGGAGAAGGCCGCTGCCCGATGCTCTGCATCATAGGATGATGGTTCGCTACAACGAGTATCTCGCAGTGGGCGGGATGCCTCAGGCGGTCGAATCGTTCGTCAAAGGCGAGAGCTATCAGGAGATCGACAGGATCAAAAGGGGCATCATAGGCCTCTATATCGATGATTTCCGCAAGATCGATCCGACCGGTTCCCTCGGGACGTATTTCAGATCCATTCCTTCTGAGCTCTCCCGTCAGAGCATGCGTTTCAGGATCAAGGGAAAAGCCATGAAGATGGAGATCGGACGCATATCTGAAATGACGGATTCCCAGACCGTTCAACGGAGCATGCACGTGGACGACCCGCGCGTGGGGCTTCCGATGACGCAGAATCCGGAGTTCTTCAAGCTGTTCCTAGAGGATACGGGACTGTTCGTCACGCTATGCTTCTATGACAGAGAGTTCTCCGACAATACCATCTACAAATCCCTTGTGAAGGGGAGACTCCCGGCCAACCTCGGTTACGTGTACGAAAATGCGGTAGCGCAGGGTCTGAAGGCGGCAGGATACGAGCTGTTCTACCACACATTCCCCAAGAAGGATTCCAAACACAAGTACGAGATCGATTTCATCGTCCCGTCGGGGAAGAAGGTCTGTCCGATAGAGGTCAAATCCTCATCCGTATCCAGCCATGCATCCCTGGATGCCTTCATCGAGAAGCATGGCAGCGATGTGCATCGCGGGATCGTGATATCGGGAAAGAACCTGAAGGAAGAGAATGGGATCGTCTATCTCCCGATCTACATGACTGGATTGTTGAACCGTCTGTGATGGATTTGGATATGACCGTCGGTCAGGCCAGCTCAGAATCTGTCTAGAGGATTCTAGAATTAAGTTTATATAATAATTCATCTGCAACAAAATTCGAAACGTTGAAAACTACGTCTGTGCAGATTTTGTCTAGCGATCATGGGTCTATTGGATTCTTGACAATCATTCGAACAAGGTCTCGATATGCCTTGAAGGGATCTGACAGATGCTCGTTCTTGTAGGGGCCCTTGCGGGCCCCCTGTGTTTGCTTTTCAGGTTATTCGATGGATTCGTTCACGAGAGAACGATCGGAATCAGCTCCTCATGAGACGCATCGCGACGATGATAGCGAGAACGACGATCAGGACGACCAGGATGATGAGCAGGTAGTCGGTGATGGTCATTCCGTCGTCCTTGTCGTCGGAAGGCTCGACGGGCTCGACGTATCCGGACTTCTCGATTCCGGTGAGCTGGTAGACCTTCTTGCCGGCATCGCCGGAGACGCTGAGGCTCATTCCGGAGACGTTGTCGCCGGAGAGCTTGGCATCGCCGGACCAGCCGTTCTTGAGGGTGTAGGTGACCTTGTAGTCGCCTGCCGCGACGGTGGCGGTGTAGGCGTAGTAGAAGTCGCTTCCGTAGCTGACGGCTCCGTAGTACATGGCCTGTCCGTTGAGGTAGACGTTGGCGATTCCCTCATCGGCCTTGATGACGACGGTGTAGATCTCGGTGTTGATCAGGGCGTAGAGATCCGCGTTCTCTCCAATGGTGAAGGCGTTAGTAGTTCCGACACGCTCCCCACCCTCGGTGGCAGCCCATCCGACGAGTTCGACGTTCTGGACAGGAATCTTGTCAACAGTGACAGTCGCTGTTCCGTTCGCATATGCGACGAACCAGACGGAACCGTTCACGTTGAAGGCGGTCTTCTTCAGGTCCTTGACGGAGTCGATGAACGCATCATTGACTGCAGCGTCGTTGGAGACGAGGACCTTTCCATTCGCCTGAATGGAAACAGGTCCGCTGAATGCAGCAGCGGCTCCGGCCAGGTCCTTGTCGGAGACTCCGATGTACAGGTCCTTGACAGACAGGGTTCCGGCGGCCGCAGTTCCGGTGGAGGCTGCGACATCGACAGTTCCTGTGACATCCATGCGGACATCGACGGTGAAGGACTTGGTGGACGGGACGCTGAGGGTTCCATCGACCGAGATGTAGTCCACGGTGGCCGCGACATCGACAGCCAGGGTTGCTCCGACTTCGACGGTAACGTAGTTGTACCACGCCTTCGTAGTGGAATAGGTGTTGGAGGTCACATTGAGTGCCTCTCCGGTGTAGACGGTTCCCTTGGCGATGGCGAGGGAATCTCCCTTGTCGGTAATGGACACGGCTCCGCCGAGGTACATCTTGGAGTCCTTGATGACGACGGTGAATCCGTTGGCGTGCTGAGCGGAGACGGCGGCTTCGCCGACAACGATGTCCCCGGTGAAGTATCCGGCCGCTCCGGCGAAGGTAACCTTCATTCCGGCAACGGTCAGAGATCCGACGGTGAAGACGGTGTCGATGGCCTTCTCAGAAGCACCGACCTGACCGTTGTTCACGCCTGCTCCGATGACGATCTCGTTGCAGTCGTCGGTTCCGGCGAAGGAGATGTCTCCTGCGGTGACAGCGCCATTGATAGTGATTCCGGATGTGATGTTCGCAATCTCCTTCTCAGCTATGGCTACGGAGGAGACAACATAGTATGCTCCCTGCTCGTAGTAGGCACCGGCAACAGGTGCCCCGTCGGTGAGCAGCTTGGCGGATCCGCTGGTCGAAGCAGGCTCTCCGTAGGCGTAGACGAGCTTCGTCGCAGACATGAGCTTCCCGTTGACGAGGATGGTGCTGGAGTACTGGTCTGCATTGGGTGCGACGGCATCGAGGTTCATCGGAACGAGGGCGAAAGCGGACTGGGCCTGGATCTTGCCGTCAGCCTTCAGGATTCCATCGACGGTGAACCTGACTCCATCGTTCAGGGTGAGAGTGTAGTCTGCACCAATGACGAGGGTCACTCCTTCGGGGACGACGGTGTCGGCCTCGATGGTCACATCATCGTTGACAGAGATGGTCTCTCCGGGCTTCGCTCCGACGAGAGCATCGGACAGGTTGGTATACTTGATCCACCCGTCCTTCTTGGCGGTGCCGTCCTCGGCAGTCTCCTCGGACTTGACATCCGCGGTGACGGCCAGGTTCTTCAGATCGGTCTTCTTCTCGGCGAAGAGGGTTCCGTCGACATCGACGGATCCGTTCTTGACGGTGGCTCCGGAGGCGACAGTCAGAGTCTTCTCCTTATCGATGGTTGCCTTCTTTCCGGAGAGGTCAAGGGTCGCTCCAGCAGGGATCTTGGCATCCGCGGTGACGGACTGGTCGCCCTTCAGAACGACGTTCTTGACGTTCGCATCCTCGTTCATCTTGGCGATAGCCGCATCGAGGGACACGTAGTGGTAGGTCTTGACAGTGGATCCGGAGACCTTCTCGGATGTCTCGTAGAGGGCGGCGTTGATGGTGTCCGCCACGGTCTTCTGGACGGTGGCGACCTCTCCGTTCTTGGAGACGGTGATTTCTCCGTCGTTGTTGGTCAGAGTGGCATCCTTGCCTGCGGAGACCGATCCGGTGACGGAGACCTTTCCGGCAACGGTCAGGGTGACGTAGTCTCCGAGGACGAGCTCCCCGGTGACGGCGATCTTCGCATTGTCCCCGTCCTGGATGAAGCCGATGGTCGCGGTGTTGGAGACGGTGGTTCCGGATGCAACGGTCGCGGTATCGACTGCCCTGTAGGAGACGGTCGGGGTTCCGGAGACGTCCATGGTCTTGGAGTACTGCTTGTCGTTGTACTTCCCGACGGCGGCATTCGCCTGCGAGTTCTCGAAGGAGGTCTTGGTGGCCTTGGTTCCGACAGAGGACACGACGGTAACTCCGGAAACGGTGGCCTTCCAGTCGGATGCGGGAGTGAGGTTCACGGCGGGGAGGATCGAGACGGAGTCGTAGCCTGTGACGGAGACCTCGACGGTCATTCCGCTCTCACGGTAGGTCGCGAGGACCATGCCCGCATCGGTCACGGTGAGTCCGTTGTCGGTGTTGCTGGCGAGAACAGTATAGTTCTCGACCTTGACGGCGGCGCCGTCGGCGGTCTGGTTGACCTTGGTAGCCTCGGCTGCAGGTGCGAAGGAGTTCACGGAGACGGTTCCGGCGTTGTAGATCTCGCCGTAGACGAGTCCTGCGACCTCGAGGGCTCCGGACTGCTCAACGACGACCTTTCCGCGGACATCCGCGTCATTGGTGTATGTGGCGATGCTTCCGCTCTCTCCGACAGTGACGGTTCCGTCCTGAGCGACGGTCAGCGATCCGGTGGAGTAGTTAGAAGTATCAGTAGTGCCACGGCTGGCGGTTCCGATCGCCATGATTCCGTTGTTGGTGAGGGTTCCGGACACAGTCACGGCTCCCTTGATGACGGTGAGCTTTCCGGCATCGGCGGTCTCGGACTTCTCCTCGATCTCGAGGGTTCCCTCGACGACGAGCTCGGCGGAGTTCTTCAGGATGAGCTCTCCTCCGGCCTGGATGGTCAGCTTCGCGCCTGCGGGCACGACGAGCTTTCCGGCAACGCTGACGGTCTTGGTGATGGCGAGTCCCTTGGGGAGAACGGTGACGAGCTGCTTCTCAGAGAAGGGAAGATCCTTCTCGGTCTCTCCGGACACCTCGAGCTCCTTCATATCGGCCTCGGTGTAGGAAGGGTTGTTGTTCGTGAACGTGAACTCTCCAATCTCGCCGCCCTCCATCTGCCTGATGGTTCCGTTGTTGGTGATTGTGACGGCGCTCGTGGCATCTCCGCCCTTCAGAAGCTTTCCGTAGACCTCGACGGTGACCTCGGGTCCGACGGTGAGCGCTCCAGCCACGGTCATGGTCTTGCCGGCCTTGATCGTGACGGTTCCGGCTCCATCGATCGCGAAGGTCGTGGAAGCGGGGATGGCGACTCCGTCGATGACGACGGCGGCGCCGTCGAGGGTGATCGAACCGCCGTCGATCGTACCCTGGCTGATCTCGACGGATCCTTTGACGATCTTCACGGATCCGACGAAGTTGTTGAACGTGACGGACTGCTTGGCAGCGGAGCTGCCGGTGGAGATTGTTCCGGTGTATTCGGAAGTCACGATTGTCAGAGTCTTTCCTTCGGGGACTGTGAAGTCGCCGGAGGTTCCGGTGAATGTGACGTTCTTGACCTCCTTGTCGGCAAGCGCGGCAACGATATCGGTCGCTTCAGCGGAGGTCTTCTCGGTAGTCTTTCCGGATGCGTTCTTGACCTCGATGTTATAGGCCTCTGCATCGCCGATGAGGTAGACACCTGAATCGGACCCTGCGGAGGCGACCTTCTGTGCAGTCAGACCGGTGACAGCGGTTTTCGCATAGTATCCGGAGACAATCGGAAGCGCGCTGGAGTTCTGATTCTGGACGTAGTCGCCCTTGACGACGATCTTTCCGAACGTTGCAGGAGTTGTCGCTTTGTCACCAATCTTTTCCTCAGTTCCAAGCCCAACTGTCTGTGTGCTATCTCCATCTAGCATGAATCCGTCGGTGGTGAGCACAGAGTTCCCGGTGATGCTGACAGCGCCCTTGACCTTCACTCCGAAGATCGGGCTGGCTTTCGTGGTGAGGTCGTTGACCTGTCCCTCTCCGGTGATTCCGGCATTGACGGTGCTACTTCCGGTTATGGTGAGAGCGGTCTGAGACCTTATAGCAACCTCGGAACCCTCAACATTTACATCCGCATTCTGAATAGTCAAAGTGGTGCTCTGTCCATCGTTGTACAGCGCCCTGTTCCCTCCCTCGGAGGTGATCTTGGTCTTAGGCGCACTGTTACCTGCATCACCGATGGTCAGATTGTTTCCCCAGAGTCCGAAGACCCCGGTGTCGAGCTTGAGGTCGAGGGTGTCGGTCGCTGCCGTGGACTTGACAGTCAGGTTCTTTCCTGCAGCTTTGATCGCCGCATCCCCGTGGCCCTTGGAATCATCGGCCGCTCCGTAGGCGGTGATGGTGTTCTTCCCGGAGAAGGTGACGGTCAGGTCTTTGGAGCTGGTGTAGAAAATTTCCTTGCCATTGTAATTATTGAACGCTAGAGTCTGATTCTCATAGGTCCATCCATTTCCATTCAATTTATCAGTAGCAAGCACGATTTTAGTGGAGACCTTCGAGAAATCAAAGACATAAGTACCGATAATGTTCGCAAAATCAGTTCCATTCTTCAGAGTTATAGTGACTTTGGACCCGTCCTTCGGAATAAGGAAGGCGTATCCATCTCCATTATCGCGCTCTCCAGAACTAATCTTAACTCCAGGATGTCCCTTAACGTATTGGTCATTGGGATATAGAGAGAGTGCTGTATTCTCCTGAGTTATTTGGATGGTATCTTTACTACCCAGGACCAAAGTGAAATAGACTGCGGCATACTGCGCCCCTACATCACCAAATTGTCCACTGAAATCGAACGAAGTATCGCCGATTAGAGTACCCATGGTGGCAGATCCAGTAAACACAAATGTGTTGCCATTTTTGGTTACATCGAGAGTACCATTCGTAGGTACGCTGATTTTGCCATCATCGCTGATCAAAGGCTTCGCTTCATCAGCGGAGGCCGTATCTGAAACGACGACCACGGCGAACGCCGCGAACATGACCGCCAGAACGGCGATGGCGGCCATCAGCTTGGATTTCTCCAGCCTGACGGCTGCGTATTTGCTTTCTTTTGCTTTCATGTGTATTCTTCCTCCCCGGTCCACGACCGAGAAGCTGTTGTTCCGGCATCCGGCAACCCGTCTCCGGGAAGCTCTCCCCGGACGCCTTCCCTCGCCACGCGGAACCCGTATTTAAACGGGACAAATATGTACTCGAGTACCGTGCAAGACTATGGCCATAAATCCCGATAGCGCATCGCCCCCTCCATGGAAGCAGACGGAGACATCCTGGGCACCCGCCACGCCGCTGCGATACTCCGCTACGTTCTCCGCAACGACGGCTGCATCCTCCGCGATATGAGGGAGGACATAACGGGCAACTGCTCGACGGTCCTCGCCGTATGCTCGAAGCTCCGCGACAGCGGCCTCCTCGAGACGGAAGATGTCCGCTCCAGGCCCGACACGGGAAGAAGGTCCACGGTCTACCATCTCACCCCCAAAGGCAGAAGGGCCGCCATGCTCCTCGATGCGGCATC
>ERZ808242.1912-NODE-1912-length-10310-cov-7.980107_pt1 | contig 10310 bp, 7 predicted proteins | sample MGYA00521244_ERZ808242 | MGnify/ENA primary metagenome ERZ808242 (study PRJEB31516, sample SAMN03275573) | gut metagenome | biome: mammalia-associated habitat; material: feces | host: Papio cynocephalus | place: Kenya | collected 2012-07-27 ... | reverse complement strand
TTTATCAGTAATAACAGTATGGTTTTTCGGGTTGTAAGTTCCCATCAACACATTGCTTTTCGGGTTTCTCTCGAAAATAGCCAGAATCTCTGCGTACGAGAAGAGCGAAGTGTCGCATACGATGTAAGTAGTCGTTCCGTCTGTAGCCATAGGCGTAGCATTTTCGGCAATCCGTTGTCTGTCCTCGTTGTCTGTGCAAACGGCAAACCTTGCCGACAGTCCCTTGTCGTCAGCTATGCGTCGGCAGTCGTCAGCATTATGTCTGGAGCAAATGAAGATATATTCAGTCTCCCGTCTGTGATGGTACGGAAAGAAACCGAGTAGCTTAGAAGCTCTTTTTGCCGACATCGAGCAGAGGGCGAGAACAGCTTTTGAGTAAATGGCGGTTTTTATTGGCAGACTTATCCAGAAGCTGAGGTGACGGTAGTGCTTGCGAAAGAAGATGAGCATAGCTTCATAGAAAACATGAACATATCTGTATGAAGATTTATGAGTGCTCTCTCCCTTGTAGTGGAGAATAGAAACCGGCAGATACCAGTTTTCAAATCCTCCCTTTAGCAACCGGTACGACAGGTCAATGTCTTCGCCGTACATAAAGAAATCCTCGTCGAGCATCCCCACCTTGTCGATAGCCGTATGCCTCATCAGGCAATACGCTCCGCTTATGACTTCAATCCGTGCGGGCTCGTCCCATGGCAGATAACTCATATAGTATTTTCCGAATCTCCTGCTCTTCGGGTATTTGTTGCATAGGCCGCACATCTTGTAGAAAGCCGTAAGAGGGGAGGGCAGTCCGCGCCTACTTTCCATAGCCGCTCCGCCGTCGCATTTCAGCATCTTCACGCCGAGTCCTCCGGCATTAGGGTGGCAGTCCATAAAACGGATGCTTTCTTTCAGCACTTCTTCCCCCAGGATAGTGTCGGGGTTAAGCAGCAACACGTATTCCCCCTTAGCCCTTTTTATAGCAAGGTTGTTGGCTCGTGCAAACCCGAGGTTGTGGTTGCTTGCCACGAATGTAACCTCGCGGAATCTTCTTCTCAGATACTCCACGGAGCCGTCTTTAGAGCGGTTGTCAACTACTATCACCTCAGCCTCAATTCCCTCCGTTGCCTTTCTTACGCTTAGAAGACATTGTTCAAGGTAGAATTTAACGTTGTAGCTAACAATTATAATAGATATTTTCATGCTTTCATTCTTTGTTTGATAAGACCTTCAGTCTACTTTCTTTCAACACCGGCACTGCCGTCCAGGCTCCTACCTGTTTAGCTCGTCCTCTTTCCTTCCACGGTTCGGATAGACAAAGGCGAGACACACAGTCCCGATGATAGCAAGATAAGCAAAGGCAACATTCATAAACACATAATAAGATACGATGTTTACGATTACCGGCACACCGATCATGGCAAGCCTTGCAGCGGCAATGGCAGTATACTTTCTGTCGCTTTTACTTGCGCTCTCCTTAACCATTCTAATGTCCATAATCTTCAGAGCCAGTGGCAGAAGACAAACCGTCAGCAGTTCCATTACGGTAAGCACCGTATATTCAGATATGCCCACCGAAGTGGTGTCAACAGAGTCAAAAACAGTACCGTATTCTCCTGTTGCGACCAGACATGCAGCGAGTGCAACGTATGTGTAGAAAAACATGAGCAGAGGTCGTCTTGATGTATCTTTTGCCCCTTTCTTGTCGTTGTTGTCCATGCTAAAATAAAATAATGTGTATGAAAATTAAACAAATTGTCTTTTTATGAAAGATAAACAGCTTATGATTTCAAACAAACAATTGTTCTATATAAACTATCTCATTCCCCGAAAGGTGTTCTGTTGAGAATAGACCTTCCGAGTGTCACTTCGTCAGTATATTCCAACTCGCCTCCAACGGAGATTCCCTTTGCAATGGCACTTATCTTCCTTCCGAGCGGTCTCAGTCGTCGCGAGATATAGAAGTTAGTCGTGTCGCCCTCCATTGTCGGACTCAGTGCAAGTATGATTTCCTTAATTTCCTTGTCGTTCTCCACGCGTTCCACGAGCGACGCAATCTCAATGTCCCCCGGTCCTATGCCGTCCATTGGCGAGATAACCCCTCCGAGCACGTGGTACAGTCCGTTGTATTGTTGCGTATTCTCTATAGCCATCACGTCCTGCACGTTTTCCACCACACATACAAGACTCCTGTCCCTTCTATGGTCGGAACAAATCGGACAGACGTCGCTGTCGCTGATATTGTGGCATACGGAGCATTTGCGCACGTTGTGTCTAAGATCTGTCAGTGCTGCTGCAAGACTGTCCGTATCTGCCGTTTCCTGCCGCAGCAAGTGGAGGACAAGTCGGAGTGCCGTCTTGCGTCCAACTCCCGGTAGTTTTGAAAATTCCCCTACAGCCTTTTCAAGCAGTCTCGACGGGTATTGTTGGTTCATCTTTTTCTTGTGTTTCTTGTTTTTGTCGGCAAAGGTACTATATTTTGTCGTAACAATGAAATCTTATGGCGTTTTAAAAAGATGCTCATCCGATATTGGAGGATAGTAATACTGTCGGAGGCTCTCTTCTTGTCGGTTTTCGTCTAAAAGTTGTCAGGAAGAATTTAATCTGTTAAGATAATTAATGTAAATTGTTTTTTGTACCTTTGCACCAATTTTTCTTCCTACATTTAAAATCAGAAAATATGGACTATAATATGATAGGCACGGCATGGTCATTGCTTCCGCCAGTAGTGGCGATAGCCCTTGCCCTCAAGACAAAAGAGGTGTACTCTTCGCTTTTCGTCGGCATACTGTTGGGTGCCGTACTCTACAGCATTTCTTTAGGAACAGGAGTTGAAGGCTTTATTTCACACCTGTTGTATGATTCGGTAAAAGACGGGAGTAGCGAAACAACCTACGGACTGATAAGCAGTTTGTCAAACCCCTGGAATGTAGGAATCCTCGTATTCCTCGTCCTCCTCGGTTCCATGGTGTCGCTGATGAACAAGGCAGGCGGTTCGGCAGCTTTCGGCAGATGGGCAGTGAAACATGTAAGGACAAAGAAGGGAGCCCAAATTGCAACCATCCTGCTCGGAATACTGATTTTTATCGACGATTATTTTAACTGCCTGACGGTAGGTTCCGTGATGCGCCCGATAACAGTAAGACACGGAATAACAAAAGAGAAGCTCGCATATCTTATAGACTCTACCGCAGCCCCGGTATGTATCATCTCCCCAATTTCAAGTTGGGCAGCCGCCGTGTCGGGATTTGTTGTAGGAGATGAAAACGGACTCGCCCTTTTCTGTAAGGCAATTCCGTTTAACTTCTATGCAATTTTCACCATAATATTCCTGTTTGGCGTAGTGTTGACCGACTTTGACTTTAAGGCAATGAGCAAATACGAAGCACGCTTTAAAGAATGGTATGAGCGCACGAATGGCGGCAGACTTGATGATGTGAGCGGAACGAAACTGCATGTCGTGGAGCATGGAGTGGGGGCAGAGCAAAGGGAAGAAGTCAAAGGAAAAGTGGCAGACCTCGTAGTGCCCATAGTCGTGCTCATAGTCTTGTGCGTGTTGGGAATGGTGTATTCAGGCGGATACTTCAGCGCTTCCAGCCAGAACTACAGAGATTTTATCGGAGCCTTTGCAGCGAGCAATGCATCCATCGGACTTGTCCTCGGCTCCTTGGCGTCGCTCATCATTACCGTCGGCCTGTTTGTCTCTCGCCGTGTGCTTACATTCGATGAAACCATGAGCAGCCTGATAAAAGGCTTCGAGGCAATGGTTCCAGCCATACTCATCCTTACGCTCGCCTGGACCCTAAAGAGCATGACGGACTCTCTCGGAGCCTCAGAATACGTGGCTCGACTCGTAGGAGGAAGTGCAGCCGAACTGCAGATGCTCCTGCCGGCAATAATATTCGTAGTAGCAGCATTCCTGGCATTTGCCACAGGCACGTCGTGGGGAACATTCGGTATCCTTATCCCTATCTGCATTGCCGTGTTCCCGGGAGTGGGAGCCTTGCGTATCATTTCCATCTCCGCATGCATGGCGGGAGCCGTATGCGGCGACCATGTCTCTCCGATATCCGACACCACCATAATGGCGAGTGCAGGAGCAGAGTGCAAGCATGTACATCATGTCTCCTCGCAGCTGCCTTACGCACTTACCGTAGCCGGAGTGTCGTTCCTTACCTTCATAGTTGCCGGCTTTACTTCAAGCTACGGCATTTTTACAAGTGCCCTCATTTCATGGTGCTTCGGCTTTGGCTTGCTCCTGGCAATACTCTTCGGTATGAAAAAAATTAGGAATTAGGATTTAGTTCCTAATCATTCCTCATTCCTCATTCCTAATTCCTAATTAATGGAAAGGTGCTTAATGTAACATGAAACAATGAAACAATGAAACATTTTGAAAAGGAATCCAATAAATCCTGAAACTCCTTACTTGATAAAAATAAAGTATAAATTTATAAGATAGTTAAAATATATAAATAAACCGTTGTTCTTTAACTTTTCTGCCCACTGGATATTAAGAAATGCCATATATTTGCCGTATGAAAAAGAAGACGATATGGTTTATAGCCGTCATCATGGGCTTCTCGTTCATCGCCCTGCTGTTGCTCCAGCTGAAATATATGGATGCAATGGTGAAGATGAAAAAAGAGCAGCTCGATGAATCGGTGAACAAGGCTTTATACCAGGCTGCTCGAAATCTTGAACTTAACGAGACACTGAAATACCTGGAACGCGACGTTAACGAGATAGAACGCCGCTCAACAAAACACGACTCAACAAACGTGAGGTACGCCTCAAACGGTAAGTCGGTGCAGCATACTCACCAATACACCGTGAGCGACAAAAACGGCAATGTTTATACTTCATTTGAACTAAAGACAACTGCCGTCAAACCATCGTCTATGCCTAAGGCAATAATCCTGCGCACCGACAAGAACTCAATATCAGAGGCAACGAAATCTATGCGCGAGATAGTAAAAAACAGATACGTCTACCAAAAGGCACTACTCGACGAAGTCGTCTACAACATCCTTTATACCGCCTCCGACAAGCCCCTGAAGGAAAGGGTAAACTTCAAATTGCTCGACCAGGACCTGAAGACGGAACTGATGAACAACGGCGTAAACATGCCCTACCATTTCATCGTTACCACACAAGACGGCAGAGAGCAGTACCGGTGTCCCGACTATAGCGACGATGGAGAGGAGTACAGCTATTCGCAGATGCTCTTCAGAAACGACCCGATGAACAAGTCAGGGATTGTAAAGATACACTTCCCCGACATAAACAATTATATATTCAGCGGAATACGGTTCATCATCCCGTCGATAGCCTTCACGATAGTGTTGCTCATAACCTTCATTTTCACAATAGTAGTAATATTCAGACAAAAGCGCTACACGGAAATAAAGAATGACTTCATCAACAACATGACCCACGAACTGAAGACGCCTATAAGCAGCATCTCGCTCGCAGCACAAATGCTGAACGACGAAAGCGTAAAGAAGAGCGAAGTAATGATGAAACACCTGGGCGGCGTAATAAACGATGAGTCAAAGCGCCTGCGCTTCCTCGTGGAGAAAGTGCTGCAGATGTCCATGTTCGACAAGCAGAAAGCCATTTTCAAGAAAAGGGAGCTGAACCTGAACGATCTCGTCGACAGCGTGGCAAACACGTTCACGCTAAGAGTAGAGCATACGGGAGGACACATAAAGACGGAGCTGAAGGCAAAATATCCGATGATTTATGTAGACGAAATGCATTTCACCAATGTCATCTTCAATCTGCTCGACAATGCCGTGAAATATAAAAGCCCCGACCGCCCCGTAGAACTGCTCATCAGAACATGGAACGACGATTCGCATATCTGCTTCTCCGTGAAAGACAACGGAATAGGACTGAAGAAAGAGAACCTGAAGAAGATATTCGAAAAATTCTATCGCGTCCATACCGGAAACGTACACGATGTGAAGGGCTTCGGACTCGGACTCGCATACGTAAAGAAAATCGTTGACCTGCATAAAGGCGACATCCGTGTGGAGAGCGAAAAAGGCAAGGGAACCACATTCATCGTCTCCCTGCCGATAATTAAAGACAATGCGGAATGACAGTCATTCAACGCATAGAATGAACGAAGCACCCGAAACGACAATAGAAAATAATATATTAACAATAAAATTTAAGATTATGGAAGAGAACTTGAAAATTCTACTTTGCGAAGACGACGAAAACCTCGGAATGCTTCTTCGCGAATATCTGCAGGCTAAAGGCTATCAGGCAGAACTTTGTCCAGACGGCGAAGCTGGATACAAAGCCTTTATGAAGTCTAAATTCGACATCTGTGTGCTCGACGTAATGATGCCTAAAAAAGACGGCTTCACTCTGGCACAGGAGATAAGACAGGCAAATTCAGAAATCCCGATAATATTCCTTACGGCAAAGACTCTTAAAGAGGATATCCTCGAAGGTTTCAAAATCGGTGCCGACGATTATATTACGAAACCTTTCTCAATGGAAGAACTCGTATTCCGTATTGAGGCAATCCTGCGCCGCGTTCATGGCAAGAAAAACAAGGAGAACACCCTTTACCACATCGGACGCTTTACATTCGATACGCAGAAGCAACTGCTTACCATCGGCGAAAAGCAGACTAAGCTTACGACGAAGGAGAATGAACTCCTTGCCCTGTTGTGCAGCCATGCAAACGAAATCCTGCAGCGCGACTTCGCACTGAAGACGATTTGGATCGACGACAATTATTTCAACGCCCGTTCTATGGACGTCTACATCACCAAGCTGCGCAAGCATCTTAGAGACGACGACCAGATCGAGATTATAAATATCCACGGAAAGGGTTACAAACTCATTACTCCGGAAGAAGACTAAACCTAATTAGGAATTATTTCTAATTAGGAATTAGGAATTAGAAATTAGGGATTAGGAATTAGGAATGCGGGTTACTCTTGTCAGTATAAACAAGGTAACCCGCATTCTTCATTCTTCATTCTTCATTCTTCATTCTTCATTTTCTTCATTTTCTCAGATATTATCCATAACTTTGCACACATGAAAAATATGTATCCTAAAGAAATAAAATAAAAATGGCAGAACAGCGGAAAAAAACAAGCAGACAGATTGACAGCGACTATGGACATCTGCAGCCACAGGCACCCGATATAGAGAAAATCGTGCTCGGAGCGCTGATGATAGATAAAGACGCCTTCACCGTGGTGGGAGAAATCCTCCACCCCGAAACATTCTATGAACCGAGACATCAGAAGATTTACCAGGCTATACAAAAACTCAATATCGACGAAAAACCGGTAGACATCCTCACCGTCATCGAGGAACTCCGACACGAAGGAACTCTCGACGAATGCGGCGGACAGGCATACATCGTAGAACTGAGCTCGCATGTGGCGTCGTCTGCCCACATCGAGTATCATGCCCACATCCTGCAGCAGAAATACATGGCGCGACAGCTCATCTCCTTTGCCAGCGTAGTCGAGACCAAGGCCTTCGACGATACGGTGGACGTAGACGAGCTGATGCAGGAAACGGAGTCCAGCCTCTTCGAACTGTCGCAGAAAAACCTCCGGCAAGACTACACACAGGTAGACCCCGTCGTGAAAGAAGCCATCAACATCCTGAAGAAAGCTGCCGAAAACAAGGGAGAGCTTACAGGTATTCCTACCGGCTACCGGAAACTCGACGAGATGACCGCCGGATGGCAAAACAGCGACCTCATCATTCTTGCCGGACGCCCTGCCATGGGTAAAACAGCATTCGCCCTTTCGCTCGCAAAGAACATCGCCGTTGACTATAACACTCCTATCGCCTTCTTCTCGCTCGAGATGAACAACGTGCAGCTCGTAAACCGACTGATTTCCAACGTCTGTGAGGTGGAGGGACGAAAAATCCTTAACGGTCAGCTCGACGACGAGGAATGGAAACGCCTCGACTCCAACATCGGAAAGTTGCAGAATGCCCCCATCTTCCTGGATGATACGGCAGGAATGTCAATCTTCGAACTCCGTACAAAAGCACGACGACTCGTGCGCGAAAAAGGCGTCAGGATGATAATGATCGACTACCTCCAGCTCATGAACGCCAACGGAGCAAAATTCGGAAGCCGACAGGAGGAGGTCTCTACAATCAGCCGTTCGCTAAAAGGTCTTGCCAAGGAGCTGAACATCCCCGTGCTCGCCCTTTCCCAGCTCAACCGAACAGTAGAAAACCGCGACGGCCTTGAAGGCAAGCGCCCGCAGCTGAGCGACCTGCGTGAATCGGGAGCCATTGAGCAGGATGCCGACATGGTGCTCTTCGTCCACCGCCCCGAATACTACCACATCCTGGAGGACGAACACGGACACGACCTTCGGGGAATGGCTCAGATCATTATAGCAAAACACCGTAAGGGAAGTACCGGCGACGTTACATTGGCTTTCAAGGGAGCATTTACACGCTTCCAGAATCCTGACGAGAGAAAAATATCTGCACCCGATATGGGCGGTGAGATTATCGGCAGCAAGCTGAACGGCGGAGACCCTCTCGACGACGGTTCCATTCCGCCTCTGCCTGTCGGCGACATTCCACCGTTCTAATCGACAATAAGTAAAAAACTGAAGTTTCAGATTTCGTCTTCCCCTCCCCCGCCTCCCCTTGACAGGGGCGGAGCAGTTACTCTTTCTGCTAAAGACAGAGATATTTACTTGTAAATGTAGTAATGCTACTGATTTAGTAATGACAGACATGTAAGGCTATGGTAATAAAAGGTAACTGCTCCGCCCCCGGAGGGGGAGGCGGGGGAGGGGAAGATTATAAATCCGAAACTTGAATGAAAAAGAATATGAATATAGACAGTATCCTACAGAAGCTTCATATCGAGAAGCTCAACGACATGCAACTTGATGTTGCACGCATCATGGCGACGACCGCCAACGACATTCTCGTCATTTCGCCCACGGGCACCGGAAAGACCCTTGCCTATCTGCTGCCGTCGGTCTTCAAACTCAACCCCGTGCTCGACACGCTGCAGATGGTTGTCATGGTTCCTACAAGAGAATTGGCAAAACAGTCTTACGACGTCTTTAAGTCTATGGGCCTCCCCCTGCGTGCCCTTGCCCTTTATGGCGGGCGTGCCGCTATGGACGAGCACCGCGAGATAAAGAAAGTCGCTCCACAGGTAGTCTTCGCCACACCCGGCAGACTCAACGACCATTTCGCCAAGCGTAACCTCAACCCGAACGGAGTGCGCCTGCTCGTCGTCGACGAATTCGACAAGTCGCTCGAGATGGGCTTCGCCGACGAGATGAAGCGCGCCATCGCCACCATGCCGTGTGTGGAGCGCCGCATCCTGCTCTCGGCAACCGATTCCGACTCCATTCCCGACTTCGTGAACATGCAGAAAACAAGTCGTATCGACTACTCGCAAACTGCGGAGCCCGGCATGGACGTGTCTGAAAGAATCAGCAAATACGTAGTCTATTCTCCCGACAAAGACAAGCTCAACACTCTCTACCGCCTTCTGCTCAGCTTTGGCGACAGCAGCAGCATCGTCTTCCTGAACTACCGCAACAGCGTAGAGCGCGTCGCTTCATTCCTCAAGGAAAAAGGCTTCGTATGCAGCTCCTATCATGGCGGCATGGACCAGCACGAGCGCGAAGACAATCTGTACAAGTTCAGCAACGGCTCTTCCACCGTACTTGTGTCAACGGATTTGGCTTCACGCGGACTCGACATTCCTGAAGTCAGCAACATCGTACACTACCATCTCCCCCAGGGAGCAGCCGAATACACGCATAGGGTAGGGCGCACGGCACGTTGGGATGCTGAGGGCCGCACCTTCGTGTTGCTCGGTCCGCAAGAGCAGCTGCCGGAATATATCGACCCCGACCTTACGGAATATTCTCTGCCCGACGCTGAGCTTCCTGTTCCTCAGCCGCGTATGGTTACGCTTTACATCGGTAAGGGAAAGAAAGACAAGCTTTCCAAGGGTGACGTCCTGGGCTTCCTGTGCAAGAAGTGCAGACTCTCGGGCAACGAGATAGGACGGATAGACGTTGCCGACAGATACTGCTATGTGGCAGTCGTCAGAGACAAGGCGAAGTCTGTTCTGCGTCTCGCTGCCGGCGAGAAGATAAAAGGAGTGAAAACAGTAGTAGAACTCGTTCTGGAGTAGGGGTGAGAGATTAGGGATATAAACTTCCCCTCCCCCGCCTCCCCTTCCAGGGGCGGAGCAGTTTCCCTTAATTGCTATAACCTTGCATATTTATCATTACTAAATCTGTATCATTACTAATTTTACAAGTAATTATCTCTGTTTTTTT
>ERZ808242.1907-NODE-1907-length-10321-cov-4.487629_pt1 | contig 10321 bp, 8 predicted proteins | sample MGYA00521244_ERZ808242 | MGnify/ENA primary metagenome ERZ808242 (study PRJEB31516, sample SAMN03275573) | gut metagenome | biome: mammalia-associated habitat; material: feces | host: Papio cynocephalus | place: Kenya | collected 2012-07-27 ... | reverse complement strand
CCTTCCCGTCTTGTTAATTCTTAATTTCCTCTTGACTTTTCATAGCTGGTCTCCTTTTAAAAGTTTTTTAATGTCCTCGGTTATCTGTTCTTTTGTAAGACCGTTTTCCTTTAAAAGCTCAGCAGGCTTAAATCTGTCATAAAATGCTTTCTTAATTCCGTAAACCTTGACTGACATATCGCTGTCGGAATAGAACTCGGCTATTTTTTCACCGAAGCCGCCGTCTTTTATTCCGTCCTCCAAGGTTATAACAGCCTTATGATTTGCCTTAAGTTCCTCAAGCAGTTCCTTATCAATTCCGGTGATAAATCTCGGATTGATAAGCGTGGCTTTTATATCAAGCTCAGCTTTTAACTGTTTTATTACCTCTTCACCGAGCTGATAAAAGTCTCCCAGCGCTATTACCGCAACCTCGCTGCCCTCGATTTCGGTTTTGAATTTATTAAGAGAAGAATAATCGGTGTCGGCCTTTCTCGAATCGGAAATTACACCGTTGCACGGAACTCTTATAGCGACAGGGTGCTCGGTCTGCCCAATACTCCAATCAAGCATAGCGAAATATTCCTGCTTTGAGGTTGGCGCGAGATAAACCATTTCTGGAATATTTGAGATAAGAGGGATATCATAAAGACCCAAATGCGTTATATCATTAAGCCCGAAAACAGAGGCGGTATTAACAATTATCGTAGCAGGGCTTTTGTTTATGCAAAGGTCCTGCGACAGCTGGTCAAATGTTCTTTGCATAAAGCTTGAATGGGTGGCAAAAACAGGCTTTCCGCCGTTTTTGGCAATTCCCGAGGCTAAAGCTATTGCATGCTCCTCGGCTATTCCGACATCAATAAACTGCTTGCCTGCCTCTTCCCTTTTATCCTTAGTAAAGCCGATATTTGTAGGAACACCCGCAACAATTGCGGTTACGGTCGGGTCGGCTTTCATCTTTTTAAGAAGAAAATCGGCGGTTAAGGTGCCGTAATCCTCGCCGTCAAAGGAAAATTTAGGTTTACCGGTTTCGATATCAAACGGCATCGTCCAGTGCCAGTCTTCCTTATTATCTTCGGCAGGCTTATAGCCCTTGCCCTTTAAGGTGTTGATATGAACAACTATCGGATGATCTATATCCTTAACCTCTTTAAAGGCCTTGACAAGCGATGGAATATCGTTTCCGTTTGATACATATTTATAGTCAAGACCCAAGGATTTAAACAGATTGCATTCGCATTTTCCGCCGCTTTCGCGAAGAGCCTTTAAATTTTTATAAAGTCCGCCGTGATTTTCGGCTATTGACATATCATTATCATTAACCAAAACGATAAAATTTGTTTTCTGCTCGCCTGCAAAATCAAGACCCTCAAGCGCCTCTCCGCCTGAAAGAGAGCCGTCCCCGATAACGGCGATAACATTATAGCTTTCATTTTTTAAATCCCTTGCCTTTGCAAGACCGGAAGCAAGGCTTACAGAGGTAGATGTGTGGCCTATTCTGAAAAAATCATGGCCGCTTTCGGTAAAATCGGTATATCCCGAAACATTGTCATATTTATCCTCGTCAATAAAAGCGTCCTTCCTGCCGGTCAGAATTTTATGAGGATAGCTTTGGTGGGAAACATCGAAAACTATTTTATCCTCAGGTGAGTCAAAAACATAATGGAGCGCGATTATGGCCTCGACCATACCGAAATTCGGTCCGAAATGGCCGCCGTGAATGCTGAGCTTTTTTAAAAGAGCCTCTCTGATATCCGAGGCAAGCTCTTCTAGCTCCGAAAAATCAAGCTTTTTTACATCTTCGGGTGAATTTATTTTATTTAACTGCTTAAACATTTCTTCCTCCTGTTGACTGTAAATTTATTTTTTGTTATAATAATTTTACAACTTAAAGTTAACTTTAAGTCAAGACCTTTTTTATAAATTTTTTATGAACGGGAGAAAGCTATGAGTTACACTGTAGGAGAAATGGCAAAAAGAATAGGCGTTGCACCCTCAACGCTCAGATTTTATGACAAGGAGGGGCTTTTGCCTTTTGTTAAAAGGACCTCGGGAAACATAAGAACATTTTCGGAGGACGACACCGAGTGGCTTAAAATAATAGAATGTCTTAAAAAAACGGGAATGCCGATAAAGGATATTAAAAAATTCGTAGACCTCTGCTCTAAGGGAGACGAAACGATTTCGCAGAGGCTTGAGCTGATAGACAACCAGCGAAGCGCCGTTTTAAGGCAGATAGCGGAGCTTGAGGGCACGCTTGATATTTTAGAATACAAGCACTGGTACTACGAAACGGCAAAAAAGGCAGGTACCTGCGATATACACAAAGGAATGCCCGAAGAGGACATTCCCGAAAAAATAAGAAATATTAAAAATCAGATTAAATGCGAGTGACGCTTTTCTTCTGAACCACCCTAAAGGCGATAATACATATTATTACCGATACAAGCGAGCCTAATGCCGTTGCGAGTCCCATCGGGAAAAGCGTAGTTTTAAAAGTTTTTGAAGCAAGATAAACTGCGGGAATTCTTACAAATGCAATCGAGATAATATTATGAATAAACGAAAGCTCAGAGCGCCCCTTAGCGCAAAAATATCCGCTGAAGCTGAAATGAATTCCCGCAAAAATGCAATCGAAGATATATCCCTTAAGATAAAGGCTTCCCGCAAGGATAACTGCCGTATCCTTAGTAAACAGCGAAACGGCATTCATGGCAATAAACTGAGTTAAGACGCAAACCGCTATTCCGAAGCAGACAGAAATCAAAACCGCATATTTAAGCGTTTTAACCGCCCTATCCTCTCTTTTTGCGCCTATATTCTGAGCGCCGAGCGCCGAAACGGAGCTTAGCATTGAGGACGGAACAAGGAACACGAAGCTTATAATTTTTTCAACTATTCCCACCGCCGCCGCGTCGGTAAGACCTCTGCGGTTTGCAATAACGGTTATAACTATAAAGGCTATCTGAATTAAACCGTCCTGCAGAGCTATCGGAGCTCCGATTTTAAAAATAGAAGCGACAATCTCCTTTTTCGGTTTAAAATCCGCTCTGCTAAGAGCTATCATTTTCTTTTTTATTATAAAAATCAAGGAAATAATAACGCTTACGGTCTGCGACAGAGTGGTTCCGAGCGCCGCGCCCGCGGCACCCATGCCGAATTTGCCGATAAAAAGAAAATCAAGCGCTATATTAACAATGCAAGCAACCGCTATAAAATACATCGGGCTTTTTGAGTCGCCCATGCCTCTGAAAACCGAGCTTATAATATTATAGCCCGTAATAAACGGAATACCGATAAAGCAGATTTTAAGATAATCGACCGTTCCCTCAACCGCCTGAGCAGGGGTTGAAACAAGAGATGTTATAGGTCTTGTAAGCAGTAAAAGAACAAAAGTAAGAGCTACTGAAACCGCGGCAAAAAAGGTAACCGTATTCCCTGTAAAAAGCGCGGTTTTTCTTTTATCCCTAGAGCCTACAGCCTGAGCGATATTTACGGTCGTTCCCATTGCGAGGCCGACTATCATTACCGTTATCATGTGCATAACCTGCGAACCGACAGAAATGGCGGTGGTAGCGTCCACCCCGTTATAAATGCCTATTATAAGCAGGTCCGCCATTCCGTAAAGCGTCTGCAAAAAGTATGAAAGCAAAAAAGGAAGCGAAAATGAAATCAGATTTTTAAAAACGCTTCCGTTAGTTAAATTTTTCTCCATTTTTGTTCACCGAAACTAAGATATATTAAATAAATTAAAATGTCAAGTGTATTGACAAAATTTATTTGTTTTGTTAAACTGTAAATATAATAAAAATCATATTTCAGGGGGTTATTATACTATGAAATGCAACAATTGCGGATTTGAGCGCGAGGAAGATTTCGTCTTTTGTCCTAACTGCGGAAGCAAGGCGGACGGAGCTGCAGAAAACACTGCGGAAACCGCAGCTGCCGAAAGCTTTACGGAAAAGGTACATAAAATGCTTAACAGCAGCATGTTTTTATGCGTCTGCATTTTAGAAAGCGTTTACACAGCCTTTTCATTGGCTTCTAAAAACATACCGCTTTTAAACATTCTTTTGACGATTTTCCTTTGGCTTCTCTTTTCTTCCGCCAAAAAAGGCTTTGCCGACCACGGCAAAATGCGCTGTATAAGCGGAACTGTTTTTGCAAGCTATGTTATATACTGGGTAGTAAGCGGTCTTCTTATTCTTTTAGGCCTTATTTCCGCCTTTGCGGTTTCCTACATTGCTTCTGTTCCCGAGTTTACAAACAGCTTAGCGGACTTTATAAACAGACAGTTCGGAAATTACGGAAATCTTGCCGCCTCACTGCTTTCTTTATCGGCAGTGGTAATCGCGGTTGTTTTCCTGATTGCGGCGGCAGTTATAATCATTTTCAACTGCATAGGAATCCGTTCAATTCACAAGTTTGTTCAGTCGCTGTATAAAAGCGTTGAAACAGGCGTTCCTGCTTTGGTTAAATGCAAAGCGGCGTCCGGCTGGTGTATGACCTTCGGTGTATTTGCAGGAATTTCGGCGCTTTCCGCTCTTCCGAGCTTTACAGCTTTCGTTGCAAGCGGAAGTCTCTCGGCAACACTTATTATCACAAGTATTCTTATAAAGAAAACATTTTCGGAAAACAATTAAAAATAAGCTGATTAAAACTCCCGCCTTATTCAGACGGGAGTTTTATTTTTACATCAAAAGCAATGATTTAACCGAAGCATTATAGCTTTCGCTTTTAAAATGAATTATCAGTTCCTCTAAAGAAGCGGTAATTCCTAAGCAAACGGCAAAAAAAGCATAGAATGTTTTAACGGGAGTAATCAGCATAAAGGGAAGAATAAAAACCGCCGCTCCGGTAAGCTTATTAAGATATGTATGCATTGAAGAAAACCTATGATATTTACAGGCGGCAACAAGATAAGAAGCAAGTCTTACCGCAAGCACCAAGGCTACAAAGCACCAAATAAGCTTTGGCATTTCCTTTATAAGAACGGGGAGAATCTTAATCATCATCACCGTATAAAACAAAAGATCGGCGACTGAATCAAGCTTTGCGCCGAAATCGCTTTGAGTACCCGTTTTTCTTGCAACAAAGCCGTCAAGCACGTCGGTAAGTCCCGTAAAGGCATAAATCACAAAGAACAAAACCGAAAGCGGTTTTATAAAAAGCAAAACTATTGTACCGAGAATTCTTAAAAATGTTATTGAATTCGGGACAGTTAAAATTTCCGTTTTTTCTTTTGTACTCATCGTTAACCTCTTAGCTTACTGCAAATTCCCCTTATAAGCGCTTTAAAATCTTTTTCTGCCGCTTTTGAGGTTTTTATAACCTCTTCGTGATTTAAAGGCTTATCCGATATTCCCGCCGCCATATTCGTAAGACAGGAAATTCCGAGAACTCTTATTCCGCAATGATTTGCGGCAATCGCCTCGGGAACGGTAGACATTCCGCATGCGTCCGCCCCTAAAATTTTAAGCGCGCGAATTTCGGCAGGCGTTTCATAGCTGGGACCCGATGTATAGCAATAAACGCCTTCTTCAAGCTTTATACCAAGCTCCTGCGCCGTTTCCTTTGCAAGAAGGCGCAAATCCTTATCATAGGCATTGCTCATTGACGGAAATCTCGGACCGAAGCGCTCATCATTAGGACCTGTAAGCGGATTTCTGCAAAACAGCGAAATATGATCCGATATAAGCATAAGCTCGCCTGCCCTAAACGACTTATTTATTGCGCCTGCGGCATTTGTAAGAATAATATTTTTTAATCCGAGCAGAGAAAACACCCTGATATAAAGAGTTACATCCTCGGTTGTATATCCCTCATAAAGATGAAATCTTCCCTGCATGGCGATAATCGCCTTGCCGTTTACCCTGCCGAAAACAAGCTTTCCTGCATGGCCCTTAACGGTGGAAACCGGAAAATCCGGAATATCCTTATAAAATATTTCTTTTTCCTTTTCGATTTCTTCTCCGAAATTACCGAGTCCGCTCCCTAAAACAACAAGGGTATCGGGAATATTCTTGATTTTCGATTTTAAAAATTCAGCAATTTTTTCCGCTCTTAAAAAAACATCGCTCATTTGCTTCACCAATTTAAAGTATATAATATTTTTTTAATAAAAGCAAGGGATAAAGCCTTTATACATAAAGAAATTTTGTACAAGTGTCAATGATAGGTGACACTTGTACATTAAGATTTGCTTAAGATTGGACGGTTTTGCTTGATTTTAAATCAAACCGTGATATAATGTAACCTATGAATATTTTAAGATTAGCGGTCAGGCTGATAAAACTTGTATCGGGCTTTGTTTCAAAGCTCATGCTTTATAAAATCATTTATAAGCTGACAGGTATTGTCGCCACCCGAAAATTCAAAAAAGCCGCCGAAAAACATAAATATGCTATTCTTATAGCCGCGAGAAACGAAAGCGCGGTTATCGGAAATTTAATCGACAGCATAAGAAAGCAGGACTATCCGAAAGAGCTGCTTGATATTTTTGTTGTTGCCGATAACTGTACGGACGACACCGCCGAGGTTGCAAGAAGGCTGGGCGCCAATGTCTATGAGAGAACGGATACCGAGCACCGAACAAAGGGCTTTGCCTTACAGTATCTTGTAAAATGTATAGACAGGGATATCGGCGTTAAGTCCTATGAGGCTTATATGATTTTTGATGCGGATAATCTTTTAAAATCCGACTATGTTTCTAGGATGAACGATTCTTTTGACGCAGGCGAAAAAATCGTCACCTCATACAGGAACACTAAAAATTTCAGCGATAACTGGATAGCCGCTTCCTACGGAATACACTGGCTCAGGACGATAAGAAACGAGCATAGGGCAAAATCCCTTTTCAGACTTGCGACAAGAATTCAGGGAACGGGATTTCTATTTTCAAACGAGCTTATAGAAAACGGCTGGAATTACACCTCGCTTACAGAGGACAGAGCCTTTTGTGCGGACGCGGTTGTTAAGGGCTATAAAATTTCCTATAACAATAACGCGATATTCTATGACGAACAGCCTGTAAATCTTAAGGTTGCGCTAAGGCAGAGAATAAGATGGGCTAAGGGTCATTTGCAGGCATTCGCAGAATCGGGCGGAAAGCTTTTTATCCATATTTTTCACACCGAGAAAAGCGCAGAAGCCTGTCTTACGGAAGAGGAAAAGAAAAACCTTACGCCGATTAAAAAGCTTTTAAACAACATAAGACTCCGCTTTATGAGCTTTGATATGCTGACGGTAATTTATCCGAGACCGATTTTCTTATTCTTTAAAAAGCTTTCGCTTTTTATTTTAAGAACAATTCTGATTTTGCACGCTCAGCTGTTTGTAACATATATGTATGCGCCGAGATTTTTAGCGCATTTTCTTAAGAGCATCGGCGTAAGTCTCCACGGACTGCCGAAATCATGTATGATAGGCGTTTTATTCCTTTTTATGCTTTCATGGACGCTTGATACCTATATAAAAGGAATCTTAACCGCAATTTACATTTTCATTGTTGAGCATAAAAGAATTATGCCGATTATATGGTATAAAAAAATATGGTATTGCATAACATTTCCGATTTTTGATTTAATAGGAAGAATTTCGATGGTAATAGCGCTTTTTTCAAAGGTCGAGTGGAAGCCTATTCCGCATAACGCGGCGATAAATATCGACCAGATTTCAAACAGATAATTTTTAAGGGACTGTAAAAATTTTTACAGTCCCTGTTTTTATGATATTTTTTCAATTACCGAAATGACATAATCGCTGAATTCTTCGGCTGTTGCGCCCTGCGCGGTACCGTCCGCAATGACCTTTTTTTCAATCTCGGTGCAAATACTGAGCGCATTATCGAGAATATCGGCTTTTCCGATAAGCCCGATATGTCTGAGCAGCATTTCCGCGGCTTTAAACAGGCTCGTCGGATTTGCCCTGTCGCCGAGGCCCTGTTCGATAAGTCTCGGCGCGCTTCCGTGAACCGCTTCAAACATTGCGTACTTATCGCCTATATTAGCGCTGCCCGCCGTGCCGACGCCGCCCTGAATCTGAGCCGCCTCATCGGTGATGATATCGCCGTAAAGATTAGGAAGCAGAAATACCTGAAAATTCGACCTGATATCCTTATTGACAAGATTTGCGGTCATTATATCAATATACCAGTCCTCGGCTAGGATATCGGGATAATCCTTTGCGACCTTATGAGCAATTTCCGAAAAACTTCCGTCGGTCTTTTTCATTATATTTGCCTTTGTTACAATTGCGACATTTTTCTTTCCGTTATTTTTTGCATACTCAAAAGCCGCTCTTGCTATTCTTTCGGTTCCCGATTTTGTAGTAACCTTAAAATCGAAAGCGAGGGTCTCGGGAATTTCAACTCCGCGGCTGCCGAGAACATATTCGCCCTCGGTGTTTTCTCTGAAAAATGTCCAGTCGATATTTTCATCGGGCACTCTTACGGGGCGGACATTCGCATATAAGTCAAGCTCTCTTCTCATAGCGACATTTGCGCTCTCTAAATTTCCGCCCTTAAGGGTTGTTGTCGGTCCCTTTAAAATAACATTGCATTTTTTGATTTCTTCTAAAACATCATCGGGGATAGCCTTATTTTTTTCTATTCTGTTTTCGATTGTAAGGCCCTCGATTTCTTTAAGCTCGATTTTTCCCGATTCAATTTCATTTTTAAGCAAAAATTCAAGAACACGCTTTGCCTGCTTTGATATAATCGGACCTATTCCGTCTCCGCCGCAAAGACCGATAACGATTTTATCAAGAGCGGAAAAATCGGTAGCTCCGCTTTCCTGCTCCATTTTCTTTTCTCTTGCTATCTGCTCTGTTAAAAGCTGTCTGAACTGTTCTACGGCACTGTCTATATAATTTTGCATTTATTTACCCTCTTTTGTAAAAGCAAGCAAACCGCCGGCCTTTAAAATATCCTTCTGTCTTTGCGTAAATCCGCAGGAAAGCGCGATTTTAACACCGTTTGTCATATCCTTTAAAACCATGCTTCCCTCGTCCATTCCCTCGAAAACATTTTCAAGGCAAAGCTCGTCGCCCTCGTTTATTTTGTCATAATCCTCGGGGTTTACAAATGTCAGCGGCATAATTCCCGCATTTATAAGGTTTGCGGCATGAATTCTCGCAAAGCTTTTTGTTATAACCGCTCTTACTCCGAGATACATCGGCACCAAAGCCGCATGCTCTCTTGAAGAGCCCTGTCCGTAATTCGAGCCGCCGACGATTATGCTTTCTCCGAGACTTTTTGCGCGCTCGGGGAAATCCTTATCGCAAACCGCAAAGCAGAACTGCGAAAGGTGGGGAATATTTGACCTGTAGGGAAGAATTTTAGCGCCTGCAGGCATAATATGGTCGGTAGTAATATTATCGCCGACCTTTAAGGAAACCTTAGCGCAAAGCGTGTCGCTTTGAGGCTTAGATTCGGGGAACGGCTTGATATTCGGTCCTCTTAAAATCTCAACCTTATCCTCTTCGGCGATAGGAGCAGGATTTAAAACCGCGCTGTCATCAACATCGAATTCCTCGGGCATTTTAATCTCAGGCATAACGCCTAAAAGTCTCGGGTCGGTAATCTCGCCCGTTAAAGCCGCCGCAACAGCGGTTTCGGGGGAAACAAGATAAACTCCCGCGTCCGCAGTTCCGCTTCTGCCTAAAAAGTTTCTGTTAAAGGTTCTGAGGCTTACACCCTTTGAATTCGGCGAAAAGCCCATTCCTATGCACGGACCGCATGCGCATTCCAAAAGTCTTGCGCCCGAAAGAAGAATATCTGAAAGCGCTCCGCATTTTGAAAGCATTGTAAGCACCTGTCTTGACCCGGGGGAAACAGAGAGAGAAACATTATCATTTATTTTCTTTCCCTTTAAAAGCGCCGATACTTTAAGCATATCAAGAAGCGAAGAATTCGTACAGCTTCCGATACATACCTGATCGACCTTAGTCCCCTTCAGAGAAGCCACGGTTACGACATTATCGGGAGAATGCGGACAGGCGATAAGCGGTTCAAGCTCGCTCATATTTATGTCTATGATTTTATCATAGTGAGCGTCGCTGTCGCTTTCAAGCGGAATATAATCGCCCTCTCTGCCCTGCGCTCTTAAAAATTCGCGTGTGATTTCGTCGGACGGGAAAATAGAGGTGGTAGCTCCAAGCTCCGTTCCCATATTCGTGATAGTAGCGCGCTCGGGAACCGAAAGGGTCTTAACACCCTCGCCGCCCCATTCGATTATTGCGCCTACTCCGCCCTTAACAGACAGAATTCTTAATATTTCAAGGCTTACATCCTTTGCGCTTACAAACGGCTTTAATTTGCCCGTTAAATTAACCTTATACATTT
>ERZ808242.1906-NODE-1906-length-10327-cov-15.214369_pt1 | contig 10327 bp, 8 predicted proteins | sample MGYA00521244_ERZ808242 | MGnify/ENA primary metagenome ERZ808242 (study PRJEB31516, sample SAMN03275573) | gut metagenome | biome: mammalia-associated habitat; material: feces | host: Papio cynocephalus | place: Kenya | collected 2012-07-27 ... | reverse complement strand
TTTCAAGGCTCCAGAACCTAAGAGGAGCACTTTCTTTATATTTTCGTCTTTCATTTTCTTTATTTTATGATATGAGGAGTTAAAGAAGTTAAGGAGTTACCGCTTCCTACGGTCGCTGAGAAGTTAAGACAACAGCTTTGGTTGCTTGAGCCTTAGGAATAAACATCGCCTCTCGGTAGTCCTCAAAGCATTTGTCTTAACTCCTTTAACTTCTTAACTCCTTAACTCCAAAATAAATTACTTTTTCAAGCTCTCTACGAATTTATCAAACATGAACTCTGTGTCCACTGGACCTGAGCAAGCCTCTGGGTGGAACTGGCTAGAGAACCAAGGGTTGGTCTTGTGACGAATACCCTCGTTACTGCCATCGTTCATGTTAACGAAGAGCTCTTCCCAGTCATTGCCAAGTGTCTTGGCATCAACGGCATAACCGTGGTTCTGAGAAGTGATGTAGCAGTTGTTGGTTCCTACCATGCGAACAGGCTGGTTGTGAGAACGGTGACCATACTTCAACTTGTAGATGGTGGCACCTGCAGCCTTAGAGAGCAACTGGTTACCCATACAGATACCGCAGATAGGCTTGCGGCTCTGGCTGATTTGCTTGCGGATGATGTTCACTGCATCCTCGCACATGTCTGGATCGCCAGGACCATTTGCCAAGAACAAACCATCGAAGTCCATGTCGGTGTAATCGTAGTTCCAAGGCACACGGATTACCTCTACACCTCTATTAATAAGACAACGGATGATGTTAGCCTTCACACCGCAGTCAACGAGCACTACCTTCTTGCCGGCACCCTCGTTGTAACGGATAATCTCCTTGCAGCTGACCTGGTCAACAAAGTTCACGCCCTCGTAGTTAGCCTCAGGGATGTTATCTGGCTCATCGTCGAAGATAATCTTACCCATCATCACACCATGCTCACGAAGCACCTTAGTCAACTCACGGGTATCGATACCTGTGATTCCTGGCACTTTCTCACGCTTCAACCAGTCGGCAAGGCTCTCCACTGCATTCCAGTGGCTGTACTGCTCGCTGTAATCATTCACGATGATGGCAGAAGCATAGATCTTGTCGCTCTCCATGAAGGTAGGCAGACCATTGGCCTCGAAGGTGAATGGAGGCACACCATAGTTGCCCACAAGTGGAAAGGTAAGTGTCATTAACTGACCGGCGTAGGAAGGGTCGGTCAAACTCTCTGGATATCCCATCATGGCTGTGTTGAACACAACCTCGCCCGCTACAGGAGCGTCATATCCAAAAGATTTGCCATGGAACTTGGTTCCATCGCTCAATACTAAGGTTACTTTTTTCATATCTGACATAATTTCTTTTATTTTCTTATTTGTGTAAAGAACAATGAGTTTCTTCTTTGTGTAAAGAACAAATAGTTTCTTCACTAAAGGCACATGAATTCTTCACTCTTCGTTCTTCACTCTTCACTTACTTGTGATAAACGTTCTCAATATAGTTGACGAACGCCTGGTTGCAAAGTTTGGTTCCACCTGGGGTTGGATAATGACCGGTGAAATACCAGTCGCCCTTGTGGTTAGGAATCGCCTCATGCAATCCCTCAAGGCTCTGGAATACGAGCTGGATAGGAGTCGTCATTCCCTCTGGGCGAAGCATCTCGACAATCTTCTCGTTGATTTCCTCGGTAGTGAAAGGCTCGTAGATGGTACGCACTGGGTTCACCTGCTGCTCCTTTGGCTTCTCCAACTCAGCCTTGCAAGCCTCGTAAGTCTCCTCGATGACGTTCTCCATCTTGCGGTCTTTGAGTAACTGGATGGCTGCACGGAACACGCAGAACTCCTCCAATCTCGCCATGTCGATGCCGTAATAATCCGGATAACGAATCTGTGGCGCACTCGAAACCACCACGATCTTCTTAGGATGCAAGCGGTCGAGGATGCGGAGGATACTCTCCTTCAAAGTCGTACCACGTACGATACTATCGTCGATGATGACGAGATTATCCACGTGTGGCTCGATGCTTCCGTAAGTCACATCATATACGTGGCTCGCCAAGTCGTTGCGGCTGTTGCCCTCGGTGATGAAGGTACGGAGCTTGATGTCCTTCCAGGCAATCTTCTCAGAGCGAACATAGTCACCGAGAATTTCCTGCAACTCTTCCTTGGTTGGAATATGGCCGAGGTTCGCAATCTTCTCTATCTTGGTCTCGTTGAGATACTGCTTGAAGCCACTCAACATACCATAGTAAGCCACCTCGGCAGTATTTGGGATGTAGCTGAACACAGAGTGATCCACGTCATAGTTGATTGCCTTCAAGATAGGCTGGGTCAACTGTTCGCCGAGTTTCTTGCGCTCCTTATAGATGTCGGTATCCGAACCACGGCTGAAGTAGATGCGCTCGAAGGAACAAGCGGAATCACCCTTCTGCTCCATGATGCGCTCGATGCTGCACTCGCCGTTCTTCTTCACGAGAAGAGCGGTACCAGGCATCAACTCCTGCACCTCGTCTGCCTCCAAGTCGAAGGTGGTCTGGAGCACAGGGCGCTCACTCGCCAACACCACGATTTCATCATTCTTATAATAGAAAGCTGGACGGATGCCCCAAGGGTCTCTCATCGAGAACATCTCGCCGGAGCCTGTGATTCCACAAACCACATAACCGCCATCGAAGTTCTTCATCGTGGTCTTGAGCACATTGCTCATCTTCACGTGGTCCTCGATATAGTTGGTGATGTCGAGGTCTTCCATCTCCATCGCCTTGGCAGCGACGAAGTTGCGCTCCACCTCACGGTCCAGACGGTGCCCCATAAGTTCGAGCATGATGTAAGTATCGCTATAGATACGAGGACTCTGACCTTTCTTGGTCAACTCCTCGAATATCTCGTCCACATTGGTCATATTGAAGTTACCACACATACAAAGATTCTTCGCCTTCCAGTTGTTGCGGCGGAGGAAAGGGTGAACATACTGGATGCCACTCTTACCCGTGGTACTATAGCGCAAGTGTCCCATGTAGAGTTCGCCAGCGAAAGGCAATTCCTCCTTGGCAAACTTAGCGTCGGCAAGTTGCTCAGGAGTCAAGTCCTTGAAGTTGGCATTCGCCTTGCCGAAGATTTCGGTCACGGCGTTCTTGCCCTCGGCACGCTCACGGAACATATACTCATGCCCTGGCTTACCGCCGAGTTTCACACAAGCCATACCAGCACCCTCCTGTCCACGGTTGTGCTGTTTCTCCATCATCAGATAGAGCTTGTTGAGTGCGTACATCCAAGTACCGTACTTCTGCTGGTAATACTCCAGTGGCTTCAGCAATCTGATCATTGCCACGCCACATTCATGCTTCAATGGTTCCATCTCTCTATTATCCTTATCTTGTTTTAGTTAAATTTGAATATCTAGTTATAAGGAGTTAAGAAGTTATGGAGTTATCGCTCCCTACGGTCGCTGAGGAGTCAAGACAACAGCTTTGACTATTTGAGATTTTTGGAATTAATACTGCCACAAAAGCATCTGTCTTAACTCCTTTAACTCCTTAACTCCTTTAACTCCAAATATTCCTATTACTCCCTTGAACTCTAAAAAAAAGGGAATCGTCAAGAAATGGCGAATCCCTTTATCAATATCATTCAACGGTAACTGACTTCGCCAAGTTTCTTGGTTGGTCAACATCTTTTCCCTTACATACAGCCACATGGTAAGCCAACAGCTGCAAAGGAATGGTAGCCAACAATGGCTCCAAGCACTCCAATGTCTCAGGGAGTTCTATCACTTCGTCGGCAATCTTGGAAATAGTCTCGTCGCCCTTGCTAACGATAGCAATGACACGACCCTTGCGAGCCTTGATCTCCTGGATATTCGACAAAATCTTCTCATACATGAAGTTGTGGGTGGCAATGACAACCACTGGCATGTCGCTATCAATGAGAGCGATAGGACCATGCTTCATCTCGGCGGCAGGATAACCTTCCGCATGGATGTAGCTAATCTCCTTCAACTTCAACGCACCTTCCAATGCCACTGGATACTGGAATCCACGACCCAGATAGATGAAATTACGAGCGTACGTAAAGGTACGGCTCAAGTCGGCTATCATATTGTTGAGCTTCAGCACTTCCTTCATCTTGGCAGGAATGTGCCAAAGCTGCTCAGTAATCTTCTGGTAATCAGAATCGCTGATAGTACCCTTCTCTGCACCAATGGCAAGCGCCAAGAGGATGAGAACGGTAACCTGACCGGTGAACGCCTTGGTAGAGGCAACACCAATCTCAGGGCCTACGTGAATATAGGTACCGGTATCAGTCTCACGAGCGATGCTCGAACCAATACTATTACAAATACCATAAATGAATGCGCCATTCTCCTTGGCAAGTTTGATGGCAGCCAAGGTGTCGGCAGTCTCACCACTCTGAGAGATGGCAATGACAACGTCATCCTTCGTTACCACAGGATTGCGATAACGGAACTCGGAAGCATACTCCACTTCTACTGGCACACGACAGTAATTCTCTATCATCTGCTTGCCGATAAGACCGGCGTGCCAAGAGGTACCACAAGCCACGATGATGAATCGCTTGGCATTGAGGAGCTGCTGACGATGATCGGTGATAGAGCTGAGCACCACGCCCATCTCCGTCTTTGTATTAGTAGTAGATTCGCCATCGTCGGTCATCACACGAGTTTCCACTGTGCGACTCACCACACGACCACGCATACAGTTGCGCAAGCACTCAGGCTGTTCGAAGATTTCCTTCAACATGAAGTGAGGAAAACCACCCTTCTCTATCTGACCGAGGTCGATGTCAACGGTCTGTACCTCTGGATTGAGCTTCACATTCTGGATATTTACCACCTGCAAAGGCTCTCCGAGACGCATCACAGCGATGTTGCCATCCTCCAAGTAAACAACCTTGTCGGTGTACTCGATGATAGGACTGGCATCAGAACCAAGATAGAAGTCACCTTCCTTGCCGATACCAACAACGAGTGGACTCTGCTTGCGGGCAGCGATAATCTGGTTAGGATTACGCTTGTCGAGGAGAGCGATAGCGTATGCACCAATCACCTGACGAAGAGCCACCTGAACGGCAGTCAGGAGGTCGATGTTCTTCTTGACCTGGATATACTCAATCAACTGAACGAGCACCTCTGTATCGGTTTCACTTCTGAACTCAACGCCCTTGGCAATCAAGTTCTTCTTGATGCTGGCATAGTTCTCGATGATACCATTATGGATGATGGCGAGGTTCTTGCTCGAAGAATAGTGAGGGTGAGCGTTTACAGCCGAAGGCTCGCCGTGTGTAGCCCAACGAGTATGGGCGATACCTACGGAACCCGAAATATCCTTGTCAGCGCAGTAGGCTTCCAAGTCAGCCACCTTGCCCTTTGTCTTATATACGTTCAGGGAGCCATCCTTCTTGCTGATGAGAGCCACACCCGCAGAGTCGTATCCGCGGTACTCCAATCGCTTCAAGCCCTTGATGAGGGCAGGATAAGCTTCACCCTTACCTAAATATCCTACAATGCCACACATATATTAATAGTTTATGGAATTTTTGTCTTGAAAACCAGTTAATTTATTATCTCAAAATGTTAACTACCAATGAAGCTATAGAGGTTAAAATACTCAATCCAGACATCACCAAAGTGGTAGAAGAACCAATGGCAGAGTTCTGAGCCTTTACCTTGTTAGGTTCAACGTAAAGGATATCATTCTGCTGAAGATAATAATATGGCGAATTGATAATATTGGCATCATTGAGATTCAAGCGATGTGTAGATTTCTGCCCTGTGGCATCTTCGCGAATCAAAAGCACATTCTCACGCTTACCATAAATGGTCAGGTCGCCAGCCTGCGCCAAAGCCTCAATAACACTCATTTTTTCCTGCGGCACAGAAATGACGCTAGGTCTTGTCACTTCACCTGTCACAACTACACGATAACTTGCCATACGAACAGTTACAATTGGATTCTCGTCCTTTGCCAAATAAGGTTTTACCTTATCTTTGATAAGAGACTCTGCCTGATTCTTTGTCAAGCCACCAACGTGCAAAATTCCTACCACAGGGAACTCGATATTTCCATTGTTATCTACCAAATAGCCCTGCAAGCTACCTTGCGAAGAAGATAACTGCCCGCTGGTACCAAGGGTATTAGATACTGCTAAGTTAAAGGGAAGAGCAGCCTTAGGATCAGTTGTGATAACAGTAATGGTCAACTCGTCCTTAGGCATAATCTTTGCCTCATAAAGCATCTTAGAAGCCGCATAACTGATAGAATCTGCATTTTGGAAATAAGCTACGTTCTTGGTGCTTCCGCAACTGCCAAGCATCAAGACCATTGTCAAAGCGACAAGCGCTGAATAAATGATTTTTTTCATTATCAACAAATTTCGTTTTTAAATATCGGTGCAAAATTACAGCATTTTTTTGAATGCTGCAAATATTTTGCACCAATAATTACTTAAACGTACATTTTTTCTTGAAATTACAGCTTTTTACTTATCCTCAATACCATTTGAAGGTAAATTAAAGCTATAACTGTTGTCGAAAATCTTCTTTACCTTGTTTATTTCTACGAAGGTTGTTCCTCCACCCTCTCCAAAGCTACCACTCAAGTAAGCGATTTTGTCCTCCTCTTGCAAATAGCCTTTTTGACGAAGCATACGTACCGCTGCGGTAAACATAGCCTTGGTGGAAACTTGGTCTTTCTGGTGAATTGGAATAATACCATAGCTCAAGTTCAACCATCGCTGGAGCTTTTCCTTATAACAGATGGCAAGAACAGGGTTTGGACCACGGAAAGCAGCCAAATCACGAGCAGTCTGTCCCGTCTCACCATCAGTGATAATTCCTGCCACGCCCAGCTTCTTGGTCGCCTCAATAGCCGCATGAGCCAAGAATAACTTCTGATCCATCTTGCCATCCTCCATAGGGTCAATATCATTGAGAGGTGACTTGTCTTTCTCTGCCTGCTCTGCGATACGCGCCATAGTCTGCACAGCCTCCACTGGGTATTTGCCACTGGCCGTCTCGCCAGAAAGCATCAAGGCATCCGTGCGATAGAAGATGGCATTGGCAATATCTGTTACCTCGGCACGCGTAGGACGAGGGTTCTTAATCATTGTATGAAGCATCTGGGTTGCCACAATTACAGGCTTCTGTGCCTTCACGCACTTAGCTATGATACGACGCTGAATTCCTGGTATTTTCTCTATAGGGACCTCTATACCCAAATCACCACGAGCAATCATAATGCCATAGCAGGCATCTATAATTTCATCGATGTTATCTACACCTTCTTGATTTTCAATCTTTGAGATTATCTTGATGTCACTATTGTGGGCATCGAGAATATCCTGCACAGCCTTTACATCAGCTGCACTACGAACGAAGGAGTGAGCGATAAAGTCTATGTCTAGTTCGATAGCCAGTTCGATATTTCTACGGTCTTTAGCTGTAAGGGCTGGCAGGTCAATATGCTCGCCTGGCACATTCACACTCTTATGGGCACCGAGCATACCTTCGTTTTGGACCTCAGCCACGAGCATAGGCCCCTGCACCTCCATAACCTTCATATCCAACTCACCATCATCAAACAAGATGTCATCGCCAACCTTTACATCGGCTGCGATGTCTGGATAGCTCAAATTCACGATGTCATGAGTAGAATCCATTTCGGGGCGACCGAAAATCTTCACCACATCACCTATATTATAATGTATTGGCTCTTTCACATCAGTGGTACGCACCTCAGGTCCCTTGGTATCAATCATAATTCCAATGTGTGGAGACACGGCTCTCACATTTTTCACAATCGTGCGAATACCTTCCTCGGTGGCATGAGCTGTATTCATGCGAACTACGTTCATTCCTGCGAAGAACAGTTTACGGATGAAATCCTGATCGCATCTACGATCACTGATGGAAGCGACAATCTTTGTTTGTTTCATATCTGTATTTACCTTATTGAATTATCAATGTTTTTATCTTTTTCCAATTTTTGTGCAAAGATACAAAGAAAATCTGAAATAGGCTCCATCTGAATTATAAAATATATATAAAATAACGAGATACTTTCAGTTTGAAAGTGGTTTGCCCCAAGAAAACAAAACATCTAGCTTCGCCAGTTAAAGTCACAAAGCTAGATGTCACTTAAAAAATCGGTATTTGCTTCGCCAAAATCACCTAGAAAACAAAGACTAAATATCTAAGTCTGGAGCTTTCTCCGCTCCAACAGTCGCCTCAAACTTCGGCATAGGTTGGAAATTGAAAAGCCTTGCCACAATAGCAGCCGGCATAGTTCTCACCTCCACATTGTAAGCCTGTACGGCATCATTATACTTACGACGAGCCTCACCAATTCGGTTTTCCGTTCCCTCCTCTTGGATTTGCAAAGACTTAAAGTTTTCGCTAGCCTTCAGCTCAGGATACTTCTCGGCTACCACCATCAACTTGGAGAAAGCATTAGCCAATTCCCCTTGAGCAGCAGCATACTGCTTCATATTAGCCTCTGTCAGATTGTCCACATTCAACTTTACTTGTCCCACGGATGCACGAGCCTTTGCTACTTCCTCAAAAGTTTCCTTTTCATGTTTAGCGTAAGCCTTCACTATTTTCGCTAACTGCGGCATCATGTCGGCACGGCGCTGATACTGAGTCTGCAAATTAGACAACTCCGTCGTCGCATCTTCTTGATACTTCACGAACTCATTGTAACATCCCATAGGATACAAAACTAACCATGCCAAAACAGCACAAATGGCCAACGGAATGATTATCTTCTTGTTTCTTTTAAAATCTTGTTTCAAATTCATACCTTATTTATTTATAATAAAACCTAATTACATTTATACCAAATAGTTACTGGAAATATTTTACGAGTAAAATAGATACAAAGTCATTATGTCACTACCATCCTCCACCAGCGCCACCGCCACTGAATGTGCCACCTCCAAACGAGCCACCAGAGAAACCTCCGCCAAAAGAATTAGCTCCACCAGAGAAACCGCCACCACCCATAAAGAAGGGAGGCATCCAATCATCATCGTTGTTCCTATTACGAGACTGCCCTCTCCGTTTGCTTTTCGGTCGAGGCTTCACAATTCCCATTTGCTCCAGTACATATCGAATAAGATAGTACAAAGGAATCCCAAAGATGACCAAAAGCAAGATGATGACGAGCCCCCAGTCTTCTTCACCATTTACGGTTCCTTCATCGACATCAGCAATTCCAGTGCGTCCACTTTTCACCTTATTATATATAGCACGGCTCACTGAGACCACAGCTTCGCCTGGATTACCCTCACGCATATTTTTCACGATACAAGCCCTGGCGATGTCATCACAATCCACATCGGTCAACTCCCCTTCCAAGCCACTACCTGGTGCGATGAAATACTTATGGTCTTCCACAGCAACAACAACAACCAAGCCCCTACGGCTTTTCTTGTACCCAATGCCATACTTGTTACCCAGATCCTGAGCCATGCGAAAAGCATCCTGATTATCCACCTTACCGACAATGACAAGCACATTTTGGACACCACACTCCAACTTTAATTTTTGCAAGTAATAGTTGGCTGAATCTTTCTGAACCCTATCAACATACCCGTCAGGGTCGGAAACATACTGCGTAGAATCCTGAAGGAAAGGAATCGGCACATTTTGCGCCGTCCACTCCTTATAGGCAAACAGTGGTAACACACTGTAAGCCATTCCAATTATCAGCAAAAAATATCTCTTAAACACCATTATTTTCCTATTTTGGTGCAAAAATACGGAATAAAAACCTAATATGCAAATACTTAGAGCACTTTTTTTGAAAAAAAAACCTTAACTATTTTGTTATGTCGCAAAAAACTTGTAACTTTGCACACCGATTTGAGATTATTAATAAAAAATAAATAAAAGAAATGACCAAAGCAGATATCATTAATGAAGTGGCAATCGCTACGGGTATGCCTAAGAAAGAAGTAGGCATCGTAGTAGAAGCATTCATGGAAGAGGTAAAAAAGAGCCTCATCCAGAAGAAAGACAATGTTTACTTGCGTGGTTTCGGTAGCTTCAACATCAAGCACCGCGCAGCCAAGACAGCACGTAACATCTCTAAGAATACTACGCTCACTATCCCAGCTCACGACCTGCCAAGCTTCAAGCCTTCTAAGAGCTTCATCGAGGAAATGCAAAATGCGCAGTAACTCGGGACTTAGCCGATACATACGAGCAAGCAATATGTACGAGATTATTTCTGTGAAGAGATAACATATATTATAATAACAATATTTTAAAATTTTAAAATCATGCCAAACGGAAAGAAAAAGAAGGGCCACAAGATGGCTACTCACAAGCGTAAAA
>ERZ808242.1905-NODE-1905-length-10332-cov-4.205216_pt1 | contig 10332 bp, 7 predicted proteins | sample MGYA00521244_ERZ808242 | MGnify/ENA primary metagenome ERZ808242 (study PRJEB31516, sample SAMN03275573) | gut metagenome | biome: mammalia-associated habitat; material: feces | host: Papio cynocephalus | place: Kenya | collected 2012-07-27 ... | reverse complement strand
TATAGAAAAAATATCCCAAAATGTTAAGCACAATTATTTATGTCGTTTACTATATTTCTATTTCAAATTTTAAATATTATGTAGATAAGTATAACCTTATATTTGGTCACTACTTTAGTGTATCCGAGGAAGTCTTCAATACTGAAAGTTCTTTTGCTCATCACATAAGAGATGGTTTAACTTCAGTGCGTAATCGTTTAATCCATTCACATAGAATAGCATCATCCATATCTTTCCAAGCTTTGTCAGCCCAATTTCTTTCATAAGCATTTTTAAACTCTTTTTCATTCCCAAAATACAAAGTTCCTTCTGGCATAGCCAATGCATAGAAATACCGTTCTGGATAATTCGTCTTGGCAAGATTCGACAAATCCTCGCACAATTGAAAGCTGTTTCCAAAACTATCATATTCGGAATAAATAACATTAAGCATCTCCACAAGAGATGTGCCATCAATATCGTTGTAAGTCAAGGATTTACTACCTATCTTCTCTTTAACTTCTGACCATTTTTCTTTTCCAAGCCCTGGACCTTTCCAGTATTGTGTTGGTTCATCAGACATAATGTTTCCAAAACCAATGCTGTTAACCCAAATTTCACGTTCAGTAAAGCCAACATCTTCCCAATTGCCGGGCCATATTAAAGCGAATTTAAGTTTTCCTAATGCGTCAAGCATTTTTTTACGTGTCATGATGATAATCCAAACTTCTATTAACGCAAAGTAACTTGAATAATTGATTTAGCTAGGAAACAGGCCTCATCTATAGTATTGTCTTTGCTAAAAGAAATTCGAATTGTTCCTTTTGCATATTCTTTTGGAACTTTAATTGCTTTAATCACATGAGAAACTTGAGTATTTTGTGAATCACATGCAGATCCTGTCGAAATAGATATTCCCATCAGATCCAGTCTATGGAGAATTCTTTCTCCACTTTCTCCTTTTATGGATATATTTATATTGCCAGGAACTCTGTTTTCTGATCCATTCCTGATAAAATCAATGTTTGACTTCTTTAATTCATCTAGAAATACTTCTTCGATTTTTCGAAGTTTTACTGTTGCTTCACTCATTAGAGCACAACTTTTCTTCAATGCAGTTGCCATACCTGCAATAGATGCAACATTCTCTGTTCCAGCTCGCAATCCTTTTTCTTGTGCCCCACCATCCATAAATGGATGAATTTGTGTCCCTTTCCTTATATAAAGAAATCCTATTCCCTTTGGTCCATTGAATTTATGTGCTGAAGCGGAAAGCATGTCCACGCCCAAATATTTTACATTTATTGGAATATGCCCAACGGCTTGAACAGCATCAGTATGAAACAATGAACCAGAGGAATGAGCAATATCTGCTAATTGTGAAATTGGTTCTATTGTTCCAATCTCATTATTGACCATCATAATTGAAACCAAGCCTGTTTCTCCATTTTTTGTTTTTGAAAGCTCGTCTGAGTCAATAACACCAGTTTTATCGACAGGCAGATAAATGACAGGATATCCAAATCGTTGTAAAGAAGCACATGTATTAATAACAGCATGATGTTCAATTTGAGATGTTATTATCTGTTGCTTGATTTCCTCTTTGATACTGCCCTTAATAGCCCAGTTGTCACTTTCAGTTCCACCAGATGTAAAGAAGATTTCTTCTGGCTCAGCACCAATGCATGATGCAATTACTCCCCTAGCCTCTTCAATTGCTTTTTTAGGCTTTCGTGCAAAAGAATATGGTTGAGATGCATTTGAATAATTATCCATCAACCAAGGTAACATTGCTTCAAAAGCATCTCTATCAAGTTTTGTTGTTGCAGCATTATCAGCATAAATTTGTTTTTTCATGATTCATCCCTTACATGAACAATTTACATCCTTCCGTTTTGAATTCCTCAATCTTATCTAAAAGCTCTTCTTTTGAGCATCCAAGGTAGTCAGCAAGGCAGTCAAGACAAAAATAATTTGTAATCTTCTCTCCTAAGAGTTTTTTATTAATCCCTATAGTGTTTTTATCAAGATTCTTTTTTCCACAAACAAAACAATCAATTTTCATTTATTTTCTCACAGAGAATTCAGGCATTTGCTTATCTTCATTTTTATATTCATCATCCAATAGAGAAAGCTGGCGCCATATTATCTTTCTCATATTAATAGCAGGACGAAGACAATAACGTTCAAACGCTTTTAGATCCAAATCATCAACACTTCTTACATTTGGAAATAAGAGTTTCAAGTATGCTGTCGCAATCCTTTTGACAGCTTCAGTGTGTCTTACATATGCATTATCAGAACATTTCACAATTTGATTAACAATATTCCTATAGCTAACATCATCCCGAAGCATGTGCATTATAGAACAAAAATATTCTGAGTTAAGTGCCCATCCTGAAACCTTTAGATCATCACTCATTTTAGGAATATCCCATCCTCTAATAAAACCATGGATGCGATCAACAAGGGCACTTTCCTGGAAAAGGACAGGTAGTTCATCAAACATGCTCTTATACTCATCCATGTTTTCTTGTTTTATATTTCCAAGGAGAACAATGCCGGCATCTGATTCTCCTTCATAACCACCAACATTGAATTTACCTCTTTCCATATATCCTTGTAATACAGACCTCATTTCATTTATGTCGTTGAAAGTGACAAGCTTAATCTCATCAATAGCAACATAATCATGGTTGCAAATAAATCCAGGGACTCTTCTATTTGTGTCATAGAACATTTTTGATCGAGTAATTTTTCCACCGTCAGTCAAAAGTCCGTATTTGCTTATATTGCCGAAAACATATGACTTACCAGTACCTTTTGGCGCAAGTTCCAGAAGATTCAACCTTTTTTCAATAAAAGGTAAAAGTCGCGCAAGCATAGCCAATTTTTCGCTCTCATCTTTATAACCAGACGCATTATAGTCAATTGCTCCAAGTATAATATCTATCCATTCTGAGATAGTAAATTCACTTCTAGCATCTTTATAGAAATCGAGGTCGGCTTCGTACGGGCAAAAATTCAAAAAACTTAGCATTTTTATTTTTCCAGGGATTTTGGGCTTTACGCTATCATCTGGGGCACGATAACCAAGTTCCACTACCCCCCAGACTTCTTGCCCATTTATAAGCTCCGATTTATACTGATCCCATACATAGCTTTCAATCATGGTTTCTTTTGATGTGATACCGAAGTTTGGCAAAGAAAATAAGACTTCACCCGTTTTGATTTCAATATCAATATGTACTTTTGTAAGAATTTTTACATGCTCATTTTCATAAACAATTCGGTTTTTGATACTAATCCATTCGTCTTTTCTTGGTAGATATGTATTTATAAAACCCGCTATTTTATCTATATCATAGTTTCCTTCGTCGTCTTCAAATTTTCGCAGAACCCAATCTCTTAAAAAAGATGGAAGACCAAGTGATGAAAAAAAACTGCTTTTCTTCAAATCCTTGTAAACAACCATTTTATCGAAACATTCTCTTAATTTATCTTCCATTATTTTACCCTAAAAAAGTTCTCGTTCAGTTGCCCCTTCTTTCTTGACAATGAAATCAAGTCCTGAAGCAATACAATTAACACCATCATATAAATCAGCAGAATATTTTTTTGCATCTTTGATATCAGGCATCTCAAAAAAATAAAAGTCGTTTTCTACTTTAGTAGCTTTATACCCTTTTCCGTTGATGTAAATAATTGCGTCATCAAGCTTTTGCGTTGAAAATATTTTGATTGCTGCTTTTTTCCTGAAGCTAACAGTAATCTCTGTAGTTTTATCAGATAAAGAAGCTGAATAATCAACAGGAAGAAGGTGCACATCAATCTTTTCGAGAGAATTTGTTAATTCAATGATCGGGACAGTTATCTCTTCCAAGGTTGCTCCACCGTGAACCTCTACATCAGCCTTTCGACCACCTTTAAACCTATCATAATTCGCAAGTGCCCAATATTCACCAGCCTCTGTAGCATATTCAGGCTTTTCATCTATTTCTGTTTTCAAGCAACATCTACCAGAATGTTCACCTTTTGTGTTCATACTCCAAATGCATTCAGTATCATGTATTACAGCAAGTCGACTAGCTCCATGATCCGATATCAATATAGCCTTTTTTATTTTCCCACTTGAAAGCTCGTCCTTTATTGCATTCAATAATTTCCTGATATATGCCAACTCGGAAATCAAGTGTATTGGTAACTTTGTTTTCTGGTAATCAGAATCATCTTTGCCATGATGCTTGATTTCATCAATTTCTTTTATGTTTTTCACCTTGTCATCATCAAAGAATTCAAGAAATTGCTTGTTCTTGCATGTTATCGATGGAAGTTCACATCTACAAATATTAACAATTGCTTTTAGATTGAACTCAGAACATAGAGATATGATATACGATAAATATTCTGCACCCATTGCATCAACAAAATATAACATCGCCCCTTCTCTATCTATAGATTCAATCAGTGCTGTTCTAGGTTGCAGAAGTCGGTTGTAATCTCTTTTCAAAGCTTGATCCAAGACAATTTCCTCAAACTTTGGCAAAACTCGATTTATCACCTTTTGGTATTTATACTCTTTGAAATACTTTGATAAAAAAGCTTCTTTAAAATGATAATTATCTGATAAATATAGATAAAGATCCGGATAGACCAGTTTCAGAGCTGATAAAATCCACTCTTCAGAGTATTCATCAGAATATTTATCAAGAAACTTGAAGATTAATTCTTTTTCCTTATCGCTCCTGTCAGTCAAATAATAGAGAGCATCTTTACCTTTCGCATCTACAAATCTACAATAAAAATCAAGGTCCTCACTGGATTTGTTGTCAAGTTGCTTGAGTGTTGATTTCCATTCTTTATATTTGGCTTCAAAATCCTGGCTATCTCTTGGTATATTAAGAATTGACATATAGATTTGTCTGATAAATTCCTTAATCGATTTCGACTTATTGGATGCAAAATCCAGAACCCAGTTGTTATTTGCGCCAAATAGTTTTATTGCTATGAAATAAAGCCATTGCTTATTTAAGTCATATGATTTGAAATTTGAAAAAACAACATCTAAAGTAGAATGATTAGCAAATTCCGAGTCGACAAGTTTAATCCAATTATTTTTCATATTGAATTTCTTCAATGCATATAGCCATTGTTCCTCATCGCCATACTCTTTTAACAAATTACGAGTATTATCATCTTTTTCCAACAAGACATCATATGCACTTGTAATCTCATTGATCGAATAAATTGAATTTGGGAAATCCTTTTTTCTTTTTTTTGTATTCACATAAAGAGAATCGCTTGGATTTTTCTCAAAGCTATCTCCAATTTTATCAATACCATTAATAGTTTTGCGATTAAAATAAAGAGACAATTCAGGTGTTGAAAAGATTATTGAACGCAATTCAATAGTCTTTTCTCCATCTACAAACAAGATTCTTGATTTTATTCGAGGATCATCTAGTAAATCTTCCAAGTATTGCTTGCAATTATAGGTAATAAAAACAACATGTGCTTGCGATGATAGAGACAAGAAATTTCTCAACGTATTATGGAGTTCTTTTTCCCCTTGCAATTTAAGAAACTCTGAAAATCCAGTTACAAAAAACCTTTCTTTTTTGGATAAAAGAGTATGCATCAATTCATCGATATGAGGGTACTCATCTCTACTACAGTAGCAAGATGTATTAATAACTGTATTACCTCTAACATTGTAATGCTCAATTAGTGCATTAAGATTTACAATATCAGAAAAATCAACTATTAATGGTTGAACAAAATCTTTTGAAAGAAACCTATCTATTTTCTCAAAGCAAGAGCTAATATTCATCCGAAATATACCTTAATTCTCTTTTAGGATTTCCATACCAACAATCATGTTCTCTTTAACAAGATTTTTTAGATAACGCTTAAGAGAACTGTCATCCATGTAATCGATCTTCTCAAGAGCTTTCGTAAATCCATTCTGATTATATTTAGCTTCTGCCATTTGCTTTAGTTTTTTATCAACTTCAGGTAATCCCAGCCAATCATAAGGATCTGCCGATAATCTCTTTGTAAGATAATCTTTAACCTCGTTGATATCAGTAAGCATTACATCATAGTTCTTGATTATCGAAGTACGAAAAGCATCATCCAAATACTCTTCATCATCCAGAAAATCAAAAAAACTAGCTGTTTCAAGATAATCAATTGCATTTTCTATTGATTTTGAATCCGAATAGTTTCTGTTTATCGTATCAAATGCATTTCCAGCTTTTTCCATTTCATCATCTGGAATGAGACACAATATTGGCATTGCATGCTTTTTTGACCAAGTACGAGGAGACATTGTTCCTGTTCTATCTTGCCATAAATCCTTTAATCTATGGCTTCCTTCCGTCGCCTTGTATTCCTTGATTTTAGACTCAACCAAATTCAAATAGTCAGACTTTTCACATGTAAAAATGCCAGAAGGTATTTTATTATACAATTGTTCGATTTCATCATCACTGAACTCACTCAAATAAAAATCACATACTCTCTTGAAAATAGGTATTTGATTACTATAAAAGGTCTTGAACTTATCGCCATATAAAACCAAGCAATTAAGAAAATCCTCTTTTCTCGAGTCAAGTATCAGTCCTGCTTTTTTAATTGAATAAAGCATTTCGAATATTGGACCAAACTCATTGAAAACATTTTTAGCAGCTTGATATGAAATGTGTATATAGTCACACTTCGTACACCATTCATCAATAGTATCTTCAAAGCAAATTGTCTTTGAAATCAACTTGTTGCTTTGGGCAATGATTTTATATTCAAGGATTACTTCTCTGATTTTCTGGTCTGCTGTATCTTTATTCCAAACCCAATTGGCTGCATCTGCGTCAAATTTCTTGCGTAGAACATTTATATATTGTCCATTATCACCAATCTCTTGAGACAATGAAATCAACTCACCATTGTCAAAATCTTTTATATAGTTTTCCATTCCAGATGTGCAATTTTCTTTTGTTAATAAACTCTTCAAATCAATTGCAGCATTTGGATTTTTAATGCATAAATCACCTATTTCACGTGCAATGTCATTATCACTTCTTCCAGCGCTTTTAACAATGTTATTGTTGTTAGCAATACCCACAAATAGATCAATCAAGTTGCTAAGAACATTTACTTCAGTTTTTAGTCCCAAAATTTGTCCTATCTTATATTTCAGTGTCCAAATCGGGAAAGAAAACTCTTTCATTTTTTTTCGAATGTAATCCCGAGTGTTCTCAACAGAAGTACAAGAATTTAAAGGAATGTTGAATGCTGAAGAGGTTGTTTCATTGAATGCTTTCTCATTTTCGGTCATTGCAACAATGTATTTTTCTCTGTAGCGTGTTTGAGTTGTTTGTAATTTTATAACCTCTCCGATCATCTCTTTGAGCTTATCAACATCCAGAGGAGCACTAGTAATGTCGTCACTCCAACTATAAGGACCGTTCAAATATTCCTTCAATACAAAGCCAAGTATAAATGCTGATAGATTGCATGGCATAAATCCAAAAGGAGCGATTTTAAGCGAGTCGTAAATTTCCCTGATTGAAACTCTCCCACTCCCATTTTCAATTCTTTTTTGTATCAATTCATCGACATGGTTTTTTATCTTTGAAATTGGGAGATTTGGAAATTTCTCCCAATATTTAGGTGTTTTCCATGCACTTGTAAGGGCATTTTCAAGTTTTGTCGATGGATTACTTGACGCATATAACTGACGAGTAGTCTCTGTTGCACCACATTCGACGCCAAGATTTAAACTGTTTGACATGAACAAAGTATTTGTAACAGAGTAACAAGATTCAAGACAGCATGGGAATTTTTCTTTATCAATTTCTTTTAATGCATCGTAAAGAGAATCTATCGATGAAACTCTTTCTCCTGTTTGCTTGGTATTAGTATAAATCACAAACTCGCCAGAATTAATGCGATTTTTCCATTTGTTCAAATAATCTTTTGCATTGTTGGCATATTGTATTGATAAGCTTTTGTCTTTTCCAAGTTGGTACATAGACTGAGCCATGGCATCAATATATTGCATATAGCCATCGTCTCCAAAAGGGGTTATTGATGCATCAATAAAAACAATGTCATAGCTTCTATCTTTTAATTTTTCTTTTATTTTTTGGCCAATAATATAACTTTCATGATCATCTATTGCGAAACACACTATTGCGAAAATCTTATTTGAATCATCATCTTTGTTTCGAAGTCCCCTTGATACAGTATCAAAGTCTATTTGCGATGCATACTTTAACTCATAGCGAAGCTTTAATGCACCATCTAGCTTAATCACATCTGCAACTGTTGTATTATCTTTAAGCTCTTCAGTAATCAAAGAAGTTGTGGATTTATCCATAATTTGCTTCTTGTACTTTTCAAGCTCTTCTTCACTTGCTTCATTGATGTATGCATTATATTGGAACTTGTCAGAACCAAGTTGTTTTTTGAAAAGGATCTTGTCACGAACCAGCTTATCAGCAATTCGAGATGCTTTATCTTCCAGATCTGATCCCTTGTAAGCATTGTCAATGTTTTTTTCGTTAGGGATAAAAAGCTCAACAGTATCAGCTACATGTTGTGAAATAGCTTGCAAAAGAAGAACTGACTTCAATATGCGTTTGTCATCATTTTCCAAGCGCTGGTTTCCACTTCTTGAATAATAATCCAAAACAGAGCGAACATCATGAGCAAGAGAATCCCTCCCTTTTTCATAGAAGAAATCCCATAGCATATCGATTGTCAGAAGTGGATTATCATCTTCTGGTCCAAAATTGTCTATAAACCATTGGAAGTTTTTTCTCTGTTCTTTGTCGCTGTTTTTTATAAAATCAAACATACTACGTTGATTTGATTCAAAAGCAGAAGAGATATGCTTTAATAAGAGTGCTGTATATGGATGGATTGGAATGATATTCTTTAATTCTTTGTCATCTATATGCGCACAATCCTCTAAAAGTTTTCGTGCATCTTTTGTCCTAGCGGAAAGATCCTCTGCAATATCATTCCATTCTCTTTCTACAGATTCATCCTTATTTTTTTCCATTGCAGCACCCATAAGTTGAAATGCAATGTTTTCTGGCAGACTGATTGTGCTATGAGGTTTTAGAAATCTGTCATTCAATTTTTTGTAATCTTCATCTTTTTCATAGAACAGGCCAGATGATACATGTGTCACCAAAATAAAGTAAAATGGATCTGTATTGCAAATTTCGCAAAGACCTTGAAAGCCTGTAAAATTGTTCTTATTCTTTTTAAAATACTCTGTAAATTCATCCCAAATAAAAACAATAGCTTTGAGTTGATTTTGTTTGATGACATTCTTAATCCAACCAGCAAGATCATTTGTTGTCATTGAAAATAATCGGATATTCTTTTCTTTACCGAGTTTGAAGATTTTATGCATTAAATTATGTAAAGATTCATTTGATAAATGAGAGTTTGAGTAGGTTTCAAGTTTTTCAATTATTTTATCAGCATCATCTCCACCAAATAAGTTCGAGTAGCTTCCTTTTAAATAGACATTTATGCTTTGTTTGTTTTCAGGATCCGAAAGATATCGTATTATTGCTGATTTTAACGATTCTTCAGCGTTATTCTCTAAGCCATTTTCCTTGAGTGAATGTTCTATGCTTTCTTGTACAGCAAATACAAGGTCATTATCATCAGAGATGTTTGATGAACCATAGCGATGGACAGTCAATATCTTTCCATCACTTTTTATCTGTTGCAAGGTATTGAAAAGGTCATTATCAAGGTTATATTTTTTGAAGTAATCTCTTGTATCAATCTCATTTGCTTCTAAAAGCTTTTTTAGAGTCAAAACAGCATGCGACTTTCCTGTTCCATATGCACCTTCAACCCAAATACAGTTCTTATTTTTACGATTTAATACACTGACAGTTGATCTTATCAGTTTTATAAATGTCTCGTGTGGATAGAATTTCTTCCAAAGATCAGGTTTCGATTCGATTAGTCCTTCATTAACGACAGGAAAAAAATCTGGATCAATATCAAAAAAATGTCTGTATGTTTCCACCATAATAGTCCTTCCTTTTAAAATAGCTCAAGAACATCTTTCGATTTCTTGTTGGAATTGAGATTTATTGTATCGAGATCAAGATTGAACTGTGCTGTAATGAAGTCTGGATAATTTTGTGATAAGCCTATCAACAACTTCTCCATCATGTTTCTATCCAGGCCAAAGATTTTTGTAGGACTAATACCATTGCTTTCAATGCTATTATCTAAGAGCCTTGTAAGCGTAAATTGATAATAATCTCCACACTCTTCAGCAAACTTATATAGAGAATATAGAATTACTCTTGGGTC
>ERZ808242.1904-NODE-1904-length-10334-cov-3.606479_pt1 | contig 10334 bp, 11 predicted proteins | sample MGYA00521244_ERZ808242 | MGnify/ENA primary metagenome ERZ808242 (study PRJEB31516, sample SAMN03275573) | gut metagenome | biome: mammalia-associated habitat; material: feces | host: Papio cynocephalus | place: Kenya | collected 2012-07-27 ... | reverse complement strand
CCTCAGGAAAAGAGTACGCGCCCGTCGGCATTCGTAGTTCTGTTGCCCGTCTATGCACTAATCTACACCGCCGGTAAGAAAGTACGCGCCTATCGGTCGCCGTCACCGACTGTTGCGTCAATCTACCGCACTCTCCACCCTTAGGACGAACGAATTGAAAATTGAAAATTGAAAGTTGAAAGTTGAAAGATGCTGATATGCGCGCGTTGCGCGCTCGATATTTGCCACAAGTGGCAATCGATATTCGCACGTAAAGTGCGAGCGAAAGCGGATTTAAAATATTATATATTATGTACGACCGCAATTTTCAACTTTCAACTTTAAACTATCAACTTAAAAAATTTATAGGAGTATTTATATATTATGGAAAAAGTAACTAAAGATACTTTAATTGCAGACCTTATCAAAATCAATCCCAACGCTGCGGATATTCTTTTCGCGCACGGCATGCACTGCCTCGGTTGCGCGCTCGCTCACGGCGAAACCATCGAACAAGCGACCAACGCTCATGGCGAAGACCTCGAAGAAATTCTTTCCGAACTCAACGCGGCTCTTTAATCCGAGCGAATACACGGGCTAAGAGGAAACTTTAATGAGTACGTCAAACGACAGCGGCTTTGAAAGCTTTAAGGAGCCGGAGGAACAAGGCAAGATGGTCAAGTGTCCGTCTTGCGGCGGCAATATGACTTTCGACCCCGCCACGCAGACTCTTTACTGCGAATATTGCGGAAACAGGGTTGATTTCGAAAAGGACAAAGAAGTCCGTGAAATAGCGATAGAACAGGCTTTTGCCGCAGCGGAAAAGTGGGACGATACGGTTACCGTGCGTTGCGATAACTGCGGCGCAAAGGTCGTTATTCCCGCCAACGAAGTCGCCACTAAATGTCCATATTGCGGAACAGCGCAGATAAAGAAAACGGAAGAAATCGCGGGGATAAAACCCAACGCGGTTTATCCGTTTACCGTTACGGAACAAGGTGCGGAAGATAAAGCTAAAAAGTGGTGCAGAAGCAAGCTTTTTGCCCCGCGCAAATTTAAAAAGCAGATAGCCGCGGATAATCTTAAAGGCGTTTTTCAGCCGTGCTTTACGTTTGACAGCGACACCTTTTCGACTTATGACGGCAGAGTGGGCAAACGCCGCACGAGAACGGTGGGTTCGGGCAAAAACCAACGCGTCGAAACTTACATTGAATGGCACAATATAAGCGGAACTTTTTCGCGCTTTTTCGACGACGTGACTATTGCCGCGGCTAAGGAATTCGACCAGAAAAAGCTCAACAAAATAATGCCGTTCAATATAAACACTATCGCCGTTTACGAAAAGAAGTATCTTGCGGGGTACGTTGCTAACCATTACGACAAGGACGTGAAATCCGCTTGGACGGAAGCAAAATCGATGATGGACGGAATTATTCGCAAAGCCATCATTGCGCAGTACAATTGCGACGTAGTCGATTATCTCAACGTTTCCACAAATCACTCGTCGGTGACTTACAAGTATGTTTTGATGCCTGTTTACTTTTTGAGCTACAAATACCGCAAAAAGCAGTATGGCTTGTACATAAACGGCAACACCGGTAAAGTCGCGGGCAAAACGCCGATTTCGCCCCTGCGCGTAGCCATAGCCGTTCTTTTAGGGCTCGGCGCGCTCGTCGGCATACTGTACCTTATCGTCAACAGCGGCGTGGCGGACGAAATTTTCTCTTACGTCAACGAACTTTTACCCTTTTGATAGGGCAATTTTGCCTTAAATTTCGGCTTTTTGTCGACAAAAACAGGTTAATCGGCGTTTATCGCGCTAAAAGGTTTGACATAATCCGTCGTTTCTATTAAAATATATCTATTGACAATTGTTTGCGGGCAGGTTTCGCGTTTTGCGTTTCGCTTGCAAATCCTTACGGAGGCATATATGAAAAAAAGAATATTCTCTTTCGTTGTTTCGCTCGTTCTTGCCGTAGCTTGCTTTTCTTTAACGGCTTGCTCGGAAATCAAGCAAGGCAGTAAGATACAGAGAATGAACATGGTACTCGAATTTAGGGACGAAAGCGGGAAAGTAACCGATGAAAAGACAGTCGGAATCGAACTTTACCTCAACTTCGCGCCCGAAACGACCAAGCACTTCATGCAGCTTGCGGAAAGCGGGTACTACAACGGAGTTTGCATAAGCAACGTTTATGACAAATACCTTGAATTCGGCGAATACACCGGAACAAAGGCGGGCGAACTTACCGAAAACACTAAAACGGCTTCTACCGTCAAGGGCGAATTCGAAGACAACGGCATAGTCGGCAACAAGCTCAGCAGCTCTTCTACCGGCGTTTTAATTATGAAACACGACGCAGATGACGAAAACGGCACTACTCATTACAATTCTGCAAAGGGTACCGTTATCGTAACGCTCAATTCCGCAAGCGCGGCATATCCTTCCAAGAGCTACTGCGTATTCGGGCGTATCACGAGCGACGACGCGGACAAGAACCCCAAGGAAAGCTATTCCGATTCGACTTCGGTCAACAGAACCGGCAAATCGAGCTTAGAGATAATCAAGACGATTTCCGACCTCGCTTCTAAAAAAGAGGACGGCGACACGACCAAGACTTATTACGATTCCAAGGTTAAAAAGTTCTACACCTATATCGAAGCTACCGACGAAGACACTTCCGAAACGACTAAGACTTGGTACGAAGGTTTAGGCGACGGGAAAACGGAAATCACGGACAAGACGGTTATAGAAGAACTCGGCAAAAAGATTGACGACGAAAAGTACACTTTCTATACTATTCCGTATGCGTACGTCACCATCAAATCGATAACGAAAGCAAAATAACTTTTTATGAAATTTTACGCCGCGTGGGTTTCTCCGCGGCGTTTTTGCATGCGTTTTATATGTGTTTTGGCATTTGTGTCACCACCGGTGACACAAATAAAAAGGGCTTAAGGAAGCCTTTATGCGTGAGGAAAAATTTGCGCGGGTTTTGTTATAATCGGGCATTTTATCGCATAAAATACCTTGATAAAAAGGTTAACCGTCAGAGTGCCGAACTAATTAAGTTTTTACGGCGCAAAATTTGTAAAATCGGTGTTAAACTCACTTGTAATACGTTTAGTATGACGGCGTTCGTTTGCCTTGATTTTCCTAAATTTATCGCCGTAAAAATGCTTCGCACCTTAAAGTCATATTTTGTGGCAGGTTGGTAGCAATGGTGGCGCGTTCGTACTGCTTGAGCGTTTGTAAAAAAATACTTAAAATGCGACTTTAAGGCTTAAAGAGTCCGACACACTAACGGTTAAATGTGGATAACTATACCGAGTTATCCACATTTTAGGCAAGTTTTCTAAAAACAATGTGGATAACTTGAAGGAGATTGTTGATGAAATTAAGCGGCGTAATAATCCTCATTTTAAGCGTGTTTTTGTCGGTTTTTATCGGCGGAGCGGCGACAAGACCCGCGGCTACGACTAAAAAGAAAGATTCCGTTCTCGTGGTTATCGACGCGGGGCATGGCGGAATCGACGGCGGCGTTACGGGCGTTAATACGGGAGTAAAAGAGTCGGATATCAACTTGGAAGTAGCAAAAGCTTTAAAGGAAAAGTTGGAAGCGGGCGGAATGACCGTAGTTATGACGCGCACGACTCCCGCAAGTCTTTACGGCGGCACGGGCAAAGGCTTCAAGGAAAAAGACCTTAAAATGCGCGTAGAGGTTGCCGAAAAGTGCAACGCGGACTTGTTTATTTCAATTCATATGAATAAGTATTCGGACGAGAACCGCCGCGGCGCGCAAGTCTTTTACAAAATAGACGACGAGGCGAGCCAAAACTTAGCCGAGAGCGTGCAGAAGAGCTTTAACGATATGAAGGAAGCACCGCGCGAGTGTTCGGCTCTACGCGGCGATTATTACGTTTTAAACAACAATACGGTGTCGTCAATCATATGCGAATGTGGGTTTTTGTCTAACGCCGAGGACGAAAAACTTCTTCTTGACGAAACTTATCGCGACGAGCTTGCTTACGCCGTTTTCCGCGGCGTGGTCGATTTTTATTCGCGTGAGAACGCTTGAAAACCGAGCAGACTCTAATCGGTATAAAATAATAATGGGAATTAAAGGCAAAACAATTGTAAAAAAGCGCGAAGTGTGGTAAAATATAGAAAAACTTTCAAGGTAAAAATCGTGCTTTTTTGCGAAAACGTCACAATTGAAAAGGCAAAAACGATAAGCCCCGTCACGCTTGCGTTCGTAGGCGACGCGGTGTATTCTCTTTTCGTTCGGGAAACGTATACGACGCACACCGATAAAAAGAGCGGGGAACTTTCGGAAATGACGTCCAAGATCGTTCGGGCAAGCGCGCAGGCAAAGCTTATAGACAAGGTTTTGCCAAGGCTCACCGAAGAGGAAGCGGACGTTTTTCGGCGTGGGAGAAACGCGAAAAAGCCGTCGAGGGCGAAACATTCGACCGTTTCCGAGTACAACAAATCCACGGGCTTCGAAGCGTTGGTCGGGTTTTTGTACTTAACGGGGAATATTAAGCGGCTTAAAGAGATTTTCGCCGAAGAAACTAACTTAGAAGAAGAGGTAAACACATGAATGTCGAAGGGAAAAACGCCGTAAGGGAAGCCGTTGCTTCCGCGAAAACGGTCGATAAAGTGCTTGTGCAGAACGGGCTTAGGGACGCGGAGTCAAGAAAGCTCGTGAGCGAGATAAAGGAAAGCGGAATAAAGTTTTCGTTTGCGGACAAGTCCGTTCTCGATAAGCTTTCCACAACAAAAAAACATCAGGGGTTCATTGCGTTTTTGAGCGATTTTTCCTATTGCGACGAGGAAGATATAATTGAGGACGCTTCTAAAAACGGCTCGGTTATACTCGTTCTTGACGGTATCGAGGACCCGCACAACTTAGGTTCTATCATAAGGGTGGGCGAATGCGGCGGCGTTGCGGGGATTATTATCGGCAAGCACAGGAGCGCGACCGTAACCGACGCCGTTATGAGAATTTCCGAGGGTAGCGCAAACCACGTTAAAGTCGCAAAAGTCACCAACATAAACGCCGCGCTTGAAAAGATAAAAGCGGCGAATATCTTTGCTTACGCTTTGGAGCTTGGCGGCGAAAACATTTACGATACAAACCTTACGGGTGCGATTGCTATAGTCGTGGGCGGCGAAGATACTGGCGTAAACGCGCTCACAAAAAAGATTTGCGACGGAGTTATCACTATCCCGATGTTCGGCAAAATCAACTCTTTAAACGCTTCGGTAGCTTGCGGAATCGCGCTTTTCGAAAGCGTTCGTCAACGCACTTTAAAAAACAAAAAATAAGCGATAACGGGCTTATAGCCCCGCTTTTAACGTTTTTGACACGAAAAACGGAGCGATAAAGAGGAAAGAAAATGATTGACTACGAAGCATTAACGGACGAAAAACTCGTCGAAACGTATCGCGGCGGCGACGAGCGCGCGTTCACGGTGCTTTTAGAAAAACACCGCAAGGAAGTGGACGGGATATGTCGGCGGCGGTATTTAATCGACGGCAACGAAGAGGACGTAAAACAGTACGGATATATGGGGTTCATGAAAGCGGCGCAAAGCTTCGATAAGGACAAAGGAAGCTTTGTTTCGTTCATGCGGCGGTGCGTGCTTTCGACGGTCGACAACGCCGTCAAAAAGAGTTTAGCATTAAAACAACACCCGTTAAACGACGCCGTTTCGATAGAATACTTTGCGGACAAGCCGTCCGTTTCTCCTGACCCGCTCGACAAAATGATATCGGACGAGGAGTTCGAAGAGAAAAAAAAGCTTATGGCTTCGGCTCTTTCCAAGGGAGAAAGACAGGTTTTCAACCTCTATTTAGAAGGCTATTCGTATACGGAAATAGCCAAGCTTTTGGAACTTACGCCAAAGCAGGTAGACAACGCGATAACGCGCATTAAGCGCAAAAAAGAAAAAGTACTTTTGCCGCGGTAAAACACGCGGAGGGAGGCGAATATGTCGTATTTAGCCATATATAGGCGGTTCAGACCGTCGACGTTCGACAAAATGGTCGGGCAGGAACACGTCGTTCAAACGCTCGTCAATCAAATAAATTCGGACAGAATAGGTCACGCATACCTTTTCTGCGGCGCGCGCGGAACGGGCAAAACTTCCGCCGCCAAAATTTTCGCGCGGGCGATAAACTGTTTGCACCCCGTCAACGGTTCGCCGTGCGGAGAGTGCGAAGTTTGTAAAGCCCTTAACGACCCGTCTAATCTCGACATACTCGAAATCGACGCGGCTTCCAACAACAAAGTTGAAAATATCCGCGAAATAAGGGATAAGGTGCAGTACCCGCCCGTCGCGGCAAAATACAAAGTTTACATCATCGACGAAGTGCATATGCTTACGACCGAAGCTTTCAACGCGCTTTTAAAAACGCTTGAAGAGCCGCCTAAGCATGCCGTTTTCGTGCTTGCGACGACCGAGCCGCACAAGCTGCCCGCAACCATTCTTTCGCGTTGCATGCGCTTCGATTTCAGACTCGTTCCCGATAAAACGATAGCTTCGCTTATCGCGGGAATTTACGACGAACTCGGCAAAAAGTACGACGATGACGCGGTGCTTGCGATAGCCCGCGCGGGAGAGGGAAGCGTGAGGGACGCGCTCTCGGTTGCCGACCTCTGCGTGTCGTATACGAGCGAAAAGTTGACCTATAACGACGTTATCGCCGTTTTAGGGGCTTCCGACAGTCGCGTTACGGCTAAGCTTGTGGAGAATATTTTTAAGGGCGAAAACGGAAAAGTCCTCGAAACGATAGACGAACTCATCGACCTCGGCAAGGGGGTGGGCGTACTCAATAAGGACGTTTCCGCTCACCTCCGCGACGTTATGGTTGCGAAAACTTGCAAGAACGCGCGCGAAATACTATCTCTCCCCGAAAGCGAATTTGCGCTTATCGAGCAGAACGCCGCGCTTGCGGACGTGCATAGAATACTCCGCGCGACGGAAATTTTCGCTGGCGTTGAGAACGATTTAAAGTATTCCACTCATCCGCGCGTAGTCTTTGAAACGGCGGCGATGCGCGCGAGCATGCCCGAGCAGGACTACAACATAGACGCGCTTTTAGCCCGTATCGCCAAGCTTGAAAAAGCCGTCGCCGAGGGGATAAAAGTAACCGTCGAAAAAGCGGAAACCACGGCAAATGAAACTAAAAATACGGGAGCGCAAGCGGCTAAATCGGAACCGATAACGGAACAAAAGCCTGCGCCTACGCAACCGAAAATAGAAGAAGAGCCGAGCTTTGCAAGAACGGAAGCGGCAAAACCGAGCGTTGAAGAAAAGCCTATAAAGGTCGTAGACGACGATTTTTACGGCTTCGCTCCGCCCGAAGAAGAGGATTTGCCGTTCAACTCAACGCCCTTTACCGCTACGAAAAAGCCCGCGCCTAAGGCGGAAATTAAAGCGGAACCCGTAATAGAAAGAAAGGCGGAGCCCGTCGCTTCCCGTATACAAGTGCCGGAAATTCCGAAACCCGCGCCCGCGCCAAAGGCGGAAACGGTACAAACGCAAACTTCATTCTTTGAAGAGAAAAAACCGGAAGAAAAACCGAAAATCGTAATCTCGGGCGCAAGAATGTGGGGTACCGTCGTAAGGCGGCTCCGCGCGGACAAAAACATTATGCTTTGGATAGCGTGCCAGGACCTCGAAGCTAAAACCGACGGCAACAAACTCTGCATTATCGCCGAGGGCGACAACGAGTACAACATGATTAAAAAACCGGAAAACCTTGCGATTTTGCAAAGTATCGTTTCGGAAACGAGCGATTATAAGGTCGTGGTTTACCATGGCGACGAAGTTAAAGAAACGTTTGAGGACGACGTAAAGAAAGCCGAAGAAGTTTTAGGTCCGATAGAAACGACCGACTGATTTTTGTAAAAAGCAAAAAGTCGCGCTATAAGTCGATTATCGATATAAATTAAAGGCGAAAAACGAAAAATGGTTGTGCATAATATCGCGCCCGTGTTTGACGAAAACAGTAAAAAACTCATCTTAGGAAGCTTCCCGTCGGTAAAATCGCGGGAAGAGGGATTCTTTTACGCGCACACGCAAAATAGGTTTTGGAAAGTCTTAGCGAATATTTTCGGCGAAGAAATTCCAAAGACGATTGAAGAGAAAAAGGCTTTGCTTTTAAGACGCGGCATCGCGCTTTACGACGTCGTTTTTTCGTGCGAGATAACGGGTAGTTCGGACGCAAGCATGAAAAACGTCGTTCCCGCAAACCTGAAAGCAATCGTCGAAAATTCCAAGATAAAAAAGGTTTTCGTAAACGGCAAAACCGCCGAAAAATACTATATAAAGTATTCCGAAAATTCGCTCGGCATAAAGTGCGTAACTTTGCCGTCCACAAGCCCCGCCAACGCAGCCTATTCGCTTGAAAAACTCATATCCGAATGGCAAGCGATTAAAGAGTAAAAATCAAAAAGTTCGTTCATAATACTTGCGTTACGGCGCGAGGTGTGGTAGAATATACGAGCTTTGCCGAGAAACGGAATAAAAAACGGAGAAAACAAATGCTTACGATGAAAAGAATTTTCGACGAGGATATGGAAATTTTCGCCGAAATAAAGAGCCTTTACGATTCGGCTTTTCCGAAAAACGAAAGGAAAGAAATAAAATACTTATTAGAAAAAGGTCAAGACGTAGGCGAGATTTACGCCTTTTTTGACGGCGAAAAATTCGTCGGGTTTACGTGCTTGCTCACGTATCGCACGATTTGCCATGTCATTTACTTTGCCGTTATGGCTAATCTTCGCGACGAGGGTTACGGTTCAAAAATAATAAAAGCCGTGTGCGAAGCGAAAAGCGGCAAAAGGGTGCTTGTCGATATCGAAATGGAAGAGGACGACGCGCCTAACGAAGCGCAAAGAGTAAAAAGAAAAGAATTTTATTTGCGCAACGGTTTTAAGGATACTGCGATAACTTATCGCTGGGAGGGCGAAGATTACGAAATTCTCTCTTACGGCGGCGAATGCACGAAAGGCGAATTCCGTGCCTTTTGGAGCGGCGTTTACAAAAAGGAACCTTTATTCGATTATTGACATAGACGAAAAGCAAAAACAACAAAAGCCCCTCTATAAGTCGATTATCACGCAATTTTACATAATTTTTACTTTTGCAAGCCGAAAAACACGACTTGCTTTTTTGTGCGCTTTAAGCGCAAACTTATGCTAAAAAGATAAAAAAATTTTTTTCGAAAAGGTATTGACAAAGTAAGGAAAATATGCTAAATTAAAAAAAAGACAAAATTCTTGCGAAAAACGGGAGGGAAAAGTATGATTAAAATCGCTATTGTTGAGGACGACGAAAATTGCGCAAAGGAATTGCAATCTTTTTTCGCTCGTTACAAAATAGATAGCGGGTGCGCGATGGAAACAAAACGTTTCGCGACCGCGGACGAATTTTTAAAAACTTTCAGAGCCGGCGAATATCAAATGATTTTCCTCGATATCGAAATGCCCGGCACCAACGGCATGCAAGCCGCAAAGATTATCCGCGAAAAGGACGATTTGACGCTTCTCGTTTTCGTCACCAACCTTTCGCAGTACGCGCTCGAAAGTTACGAAGTGCAAGCGTTCAACTTTATGGTTAAGCCCGTTTCTTACGACAATTTCGTGCTAAAAATGGAACGCGCGATGAATAGAATAAAAAGCGACGCCGACCAAAAAATTATCGTGACGGTGCGCGACGAGGAGCGCGACGGCTTTATCGAAAAGGTTTTTGAAGTGTCGGAGCTTAAATACATCGAAGTTTTCAATCATAAAATCGTCTACCACACGACGGAAGGCAAATTTTCCGTGCGCGACGGGTCGATGAAAACGGCAAGCGAACGCTTCGAGCATTACGGCTTCTTTTTGTGCGACCAAAGTTACCTTGTCAACCTAAAATACGTTACCGCGGTCAATAAAGACGACTGCATAGTCGGCGGCGAATCGGTAAAAGTTTCAAGACGAAGACGGAGCGAATTTTTGCTTGCCGTAGCAGAATACATTTCTTTCGGAAGGTTAAAAAAGTGAGTTGGTTATCCGTTTATAAAATAATTTTCATGACGGAGCTGATTATCGCCGAACTTATGCTCACGTCTCACTATCCCAAACGCCAAGGTATAGGCTACCTTGCGCCGCTCGCGATAATTATGTGCTACGCCGTCGCGGCGTTATACCCCTCGCAAACAGTAAACACCTGGTTTTCTTCGTCGATAATGTTCGTGCTGTTTTTTGCCGTAACGGTCGGCGGGCTTACCATATGCTACCGCGTAAAATTCGTAAACCTACTTTTTTGCGCCGTTGCGGCATACACCGTCCAACATATCG
>ERZ808242.1902-NODE-1902-length-10337-cov-3.194417_pt1 | contig 10337 bp, 8 predicted proteins | sample MGYA00521244_ERZ808242 | MGnify/ENA primary metagenome ERZ808242 (study PRJEB31516, sample SAMN03275573) | gut metagenome | biome: mammalia-associated habitat; material: feces | host: Papio cynocephalus | place: Kenya | collected 2012-07-27 ... | reverse complement strand
CCTTATACATATTCACGACCAGAGACACAAATCCCTCGCCGCCGAAATCAAAGTCCTTGAGATACGCGCCGTCATAGGTGTAGCTCGCGAGGCGGTCTCCGGCGGCATCCATCCACTGAAGCCCCGTCTCGCCCACGGCGCAGAGGGTATCCGCGTCCAGAAACGTCAGATCGTAAATGAGATCCGTGCCGAGCTCGGCAGTCAGCCCGGCCTGTTCACTTGCCGTATCAAAAATGTGCAGCGTCGAAGAAAACATACCGTCCTTCTGCCCAAAGGACACCGCGGCCAACTGCTTCGCCCCCGGCGAGACCGCGCAGATGGGCAGATACGCGCTTGCCGAGAGCCAGCGGTAAATGCGGTTCTGCTTCGCGTCATAGACATACAGAACGGTCTTGTACCCCGCCTCCTGCGCGGCATAGCAGATGCTGCCGTCTTTCGCGAGGTCGGCGTCGAAGATCGGCTGCTGGGTCGTGAGGGACAGGGCTGTTTCCCCTGTTTTCGTCACGGCAAGCAAATTATTTCCGCCCACGTCGAAGGCCAGCACGAGATCGCTTCCGGCGCGGATGGCGGGCGTATCGAGCTTCGACTGCGCAACGGCAAGCTCGTCTCCGTTCGCGTCATACAGGTTCATTCCCGATACGGACGCGACGGCCAGACCCCCATTCAGGTCTGCATACTGGTTGGCGTTGTGCGAGTCAAAGGTAAAGCTGCCGCCGGTCGAATCGGTCCTGACGTTCAGGTAGCGCACAAAGCGCTTCGCCGCGTCCAGATTCAAAGAGTCCCGGAACACATACACCGTCACCGCCGCGCCGACCAGCACGATCAGAAACACCAGCGCCGCAATGCGCTTGGCGATCTTCCTTCCGGGGTTCGGTTCAAATTTCGTTACATTATCCGACATGGAACACTGCCTCTGCGTCGTCATACCAGAGCTGGGTCATGTACAGCCCGCCGGGCGGAACTGTGGGGCCCGCAGCCTTGCGGTCTTTATTGGCGAGAATATTCGCCACCTCCTCGGGCGGGAACTTCCCTTCCGCGGCGTAAACGACCGTTCCGGCCATGGCTCTTGCCATGTTGTACAAAAAGCCGTTGGCGCAGACGCGAAGAGAGATCAGATCTCCGTCTCGCGCGACCTCGTAATAATACACCGTGCGCACGGTAGATTTGACCTCCGTGCCGACCGAGCGGACGGCGGCAAAATCGTGCGTGCCGACAAACTGCTGTGCGGCCTTCTGCATGACCGTCTCGTCGAGGTGCTTGGGATAGAACCAGGCTCTGTTTACATAAAATGGGTCCTTGATGGGTGAATTGTAAATGAGATATGTGTATTCCTTTTTGACGCACGAGCCGATGGCGTTGAAGCCGTCGTGCACCTCCATCGCGCCGGTCACGACGATGTCTCCGGGAAGATGCGTGTTGAAGGCATACGGAATGCGGTCGACCGGAATTCTCGCGTCGGTGCGGAAATTGGCGACGTAGACCTTTGCGTGCACGCCGGCGTCTGTCCGGCCGCAGCCGGTGATGTGGACCTTGTGGCCCACGACCATCGCCGCCGCCTTCTCTAAGGTCTGGCCGACGGTGATGTCATTTTTCTGCACCTGCCAGCCGTGATAGGCTGTGCCGAGGTAGCGAAGCGTCAGGGCGATATTTCTCATATGACCCTCCTGTTATAAGCCGAAGCTCCGCAGCGCGATCACGCCGGCAAGCATCACCGCGCCGAGAATGTAGGCGATATCGTCGCGTTTTTGATAGCGCAGCTCGTGCAGCTTCGTTCTTCCTTCTCCGCCGTGGTAGCAGCGGCACTCCATCGCCGTGGCCAGCTCGTCGGCTCTGCGGAAGGCCGAAATGAACAGCGGCACGAGAATGGGGATGAGCGCCTTTGCTCTCGACAGAAGGTTGCCGGACTCAAAGTCTGCGCCTCTTGCCTTCTGGGCGGACATGATCTTGTCGGTCTCCTCGATGAGCGTGGGGATAAAGCGAAGCGCGATGCACATCATCATGGAAAGCTCGTGCACCGGTGCGCCGATTTTTTTCAGCGGGCTCAGCAAACTCTCGAGGCCGTCTGTCAAGGCGATGGGGCTCGTGGTGTAGGTGAGCATGAACGTGCCCGCAACTAAAAGCGCGATGCGCAGCACCATGAAAATCGCGTTTTCAATGCCCTGCTTTGTAATTTTGAAGATCCAGAACTGCACGAGAGGCTCTCCTGAGCCGTAAAACAGGTTCAGAACCGCCGTCAGAATGATAATCAGGAGCAGCGGCTTTAAGCTCTTGAAAATGACCTTCAGATGGATCTTCGAGACCCGGATGACGCCGAGCAGGCACAGCGCGACCACGGCGTAGGAGACCGCGCCCTTTGCCAGAAACAGCGCCACAATATAAACGATGACAAGCACCAGCTTCGTCCGGGGGTCCAGCTTGTGTACCGCCGTTTCGCCCGGGAAATACTGGCCGAGCGTTACATCCTTCAGCATACGGCCTTTCCCCCTTTCAAAAGCGGCAGAAGAAGCTTTTCCGCCTGCTCCACGGTAAAGGCCGACGCGGAAACGTCCAGCCCGAGCGCACGAAGCTTCAGCAAAATCTGCGTCACCTTCGGAACGGCAAGGCCCATGTGCACGAGCTTGTCGGGCTCGGCAAAAACCTCCGCGGGGCTCGCGTCCATGACGAGCTTTGCGTCGTTCATCACCAGAAGCCGGTCGACATTCGACGCGATCTCCTCCATTGAGTGACTGACCATGATAACGGACGCACCCTGCGCGGCCTGATAGGCGCGGATATTCTCGAGAATGCTCTCGCGGCCCGCGGGGTCGAGTCCTGCCGTCGGCTCATCGAGAATGAGAACGTCCGGCTCCATGGCAATGACGCCGGCAATGGCGGCTCTTCGCTTCTGCCCGCCCGATAAGTCAAACGGCGATTTATCCAGCTCTGCCTGCGAAATGCCGACAAAGCCCGCCGCTTTTAGCACACGCCGGCGAATTTCATCTTCGGACAGTCCCATGTTTTTCGGGCCGAAGGCGATGTCCTGAAAGACCGTCTCTTCAAAAAGCTGATACTCCGGGTACTGAAACACCAGTCCCACGTGAAACCGCAGCTGCCGCGTCAGCTTCGCGTCCGACCAGACGTCTTTTCCCTCGAACAAAACCTGCCCGCTCGTGGGCTTCAAGAGGCCGTTCAGATGCTGGATGAGCGTCGACTTTCCCGAGCCGGTGTGCCCGATGAGGCCGACGAACTCGCCTTTATCAATGGACAGGCTCACCTTGTCCAGCGCCACGTGCTCAAACGGCGTCTGTTCGCCGTAGACGTGTGACAGCTCCTTCACTTCCAATACAGGCTCCAACCGTTTATCCTCCAAAACTCAGGCCCTCGCCCGTAAAATTTCCCTGTAGATCGCTTCCGCACACTCGTCGACCGAAAGCGCGTCTAAGGGAAGATCGCAGCCATCGCAGCGCAGAGCGTATAGAAGCTGCGTCGTGTGCGGCACCGTAAGCCCCACGCTTTTGAGTAAATCTATTTGCGTGAAGACCTCTTTCGGCGTGCCGTCGGCGATGATCTTTCCATCGTCCATCGCGATCACACGGTCAGCCTCCGCCGCTTCGTCCATGTGGTGCGTGATCAAAACGACCGTGATATCCTGCTCCCGGCTGAGCTTCTGGACGATCGAGATGACCTCTTGTCTTCCCTGCGGGTCGAGCATGGCCGTCGGCTCGTCAAGAACGATGGTCTTCGGCTGCATGGCAAGAACGCCCGCGATGGCCACGCGCTGCTTCTGGCCGCCGGAAAGAAGGTGCGGCGCGTACTTTTTGTAGCTCAGCATCCCGACCGCGTCCAGCGCAGCGTCTACGCGCTTTTGAATTTCCTCCGATGGAACGCCGAGGTTCTCCGGAGCGAAGGCCACGTCTTCTTCTACAACGTTCGAGACGATCTGGTTGTCGGGGTTCTGGAACACCATACCGACTTGCTGGCGGATGGCGAGAAGATTCTCTTCCTTCCGCGTGTCGAGTCCGTAGACCGTGACGCTGCCGCTCTCGGGAAGCAGGATCGCATTCAGGTGCTTGGCCAGCGTCGATTTGCCGCAGCCGTTGTGTCCCAGAACGGCCACAAAGCTTCCCTGCTCGATGTCGAGGCTCAGGCCGTCAAAGACGCGGTGCGCAGTTTCCTGCTCGTCGGGATAGGAATAGACCAGATCCCTGATCTCTATTGCGTTTGCCATAACGTCAATCCTTTGTCCACCGGCCGGTGCTGCCGCACGGAAGCGCGAGGCCCGTGTTCGTCACAGGCAGGCCCAGCTCGTCGCAGCGCGTCCTTCCGCCGTAGTTTTTGGAGACCAGCGTATCTAAAATGTAGCCCAGCACCGACGGAGCCAGGCCCGTGGTGTAGGAATTGATGATCACGAACAGCGGATCGTCGCTCAGAACTCTGCTCACGAGCTCCACAAACGGATAGAGGTTCTCCTCCAGCTTCCAGACCTCGCCCGAAGGGCCGCGTCCGTAGCTCGGCGGGTCCATGATGATCGCGTCATAGCGCCGTCCGCGCCGGATCTCCCGCTCGACAAATTTGCCGCAGTCGTCGACGATCCAGCGGATGGGCTTGTTATCCAGCGCGGAAGACCGCGCGTTTTCCTTTGCCCAGGCGACCATGCCCTTCGCCGCGTCCACGTGGCACACGCTTGCCCCGGCCGCTGCGCACGCGATCGTCGCGCCGCCGGTGTAGGCAAAGAGATTGAGAACGCTGATGGGCCGGCCTGCGCTTCGGATCTTTTCCATTGCAAAATCCCAGTTCGCCGCCTGCTCGGGGAACACGCCGGTGTGCTTGAAGTTCATGGGCTTGACATTGAACGTCAGCTCTTTATACCGCACCTGCCACTGCTCAGGAAGGCGCAGGTTCGCCCATTTGCCGCCGCCGGTATTGGAGCGGCTGTATTTTGCGTCGTATTTTCGCCACAGGGGATGATTTTTGGGCGTCGACCAGATGACCTGCGGGTCGGGCCGGACGAGGATATATTTTCCCCAGCGCTCGAGCTTTTCTCCCGCGGACGTGTCGATCACTTCATAGTCCTTCCATTCGTCTGAAAGCCACATACTGTTCTCCTGCTCTATTCGTTATCGCCGGTCTGCGCGTTCGAGCCGTTCAGCAAATTCTGCACGACGCTTGAGATCCGGCTGCCGCTCGTTTCGTCTTCTTCGTCTTCCTCGGGCGCTTCGGGCTCGGGAAGATCGTCCCGCGTGTGGATATAGCACTCGACGTTGATCGCGTCCACGTCGGGGCTCAGGGCCGGGTAATAGCCGTTCGGCACGGAATCGTTCGGCACGGCGTAGGCCTGATCCTGCACGACGATGCCGCGCACCGGGAAGGCACGCGAAACGTCGAGAAGTCCCACGGTCTTCGTGGTGTTGCCTTCGACCTGCTCGCAGTATTCGTTGACCACATGGCCCGACGCGCCGCAGATCTTCACTTCCTTATGGACATCGCAGTTTTCCGTCGGCACATCGTAGAGGCTCAGCTGTACGGTGACGGAGCGGTCGCCTCTGGGGTCTTCGCGGCACGCATCGGTCACAAGAAGGCCGCTGTCGCGGCAGACCGTGCACTCAACGACGTTCGTCGGCTTATTAAATTCTTTGTTGGCAAGGCCGTCGTGCACCTGCGCCATGACCTTCTGCCACAAAACGATCGCGGGGTTTGTCGACGAATCGGTCAGCACGACCTCCTCGGGATCGTCATAGCCGCACCAGACGACGCCGGTGTAGTACGGCGTGTAGCCCGCGAACCACCGGTCAAAGTCACTCGTGGTGGTGCCGGTCTTTCCGGCGACGGTCATGTTCTCCAGCTGTGCGGCCGTACCGGTACCGGTCTCGACGGTGTTTTCCAGCATATCGGTGATATACCACGCGGTCATGTCCTTCATCGCAACGTGCGATTCCTGCGTGTTATCCAGCACGACCTTGCCGTCAGAGTCGACGACCTTCGTGTACGTTCTTGCCTCGCGCCAGACGCCTTCGTTGGCAAAGGCCGCATACGCCTGCGCCATCGCCTTGACCGTGACGCCTTTGGTGAGCCCGCCCATTGCAAGAGGCGCAAGGTCGATATCGGAGAATGTGTCTCCCGCGGCGTTCACATAAGAAGAAACGAGCGTGGAAAGGCCCATTTTGTCCTTTGCAAAGTCAAAGCAGTATTCCGGCGTCATCTGCGCGACGAGCTTGACCGGGATGGTGTTGATGGACAAACTCACCGCCTCGGAGATGCTCATAAGGCCTCTGTACACCGAGTCGGAATTTTTTGGCCAGTATTTGGAGTCTGTAAATGAGTACGGCGTATCGTCCATGACCGTCGCGGGCGTGACAATGCCGAGCTCCAGAGCCGGCGCGTAGACGGACACGGGCTTGATGGTCGAGCCCGGGGAGAGATAGCTCTGCGTGGCGCGGTTCAAAATCAGGCTTCCCTGCTTTTCGCCCACGCCGCCGGCCACGGCCACGACGTCTCCTGTTTTGTTGTCGATGACGACGATGCCGGACTGGAGCTGCTGCGAGCTTGCGGTCTTGGGGATATTGTCGAGATTTTCGTAGGTTTCCTCAACTGCCGCCTGCACGTCGGGATTGAGCGTTGAATAGATTTTATAGCCGCCGGTCATGAGCATTTTGCGCACGATGGTCGTTTCATACCCGGTCTTTTCGCTCAGATCGCGCACAACGTCGTTGATGACCTGATCTTCAAAGTAGGAATAGTAGTCCTCTTCGCCGGATTCCTCGCCGCTTGCGTTGTGGAACACGAGCTCTTCGGCCACGGCCTTGTCGTGCTGCTCCTGCGTGATATAGTTCTGGTGGAGCATTTCATCAAGGATAACAACCTGCCGCTCCTTGTTCTTTTCGGGGTTGATATACGGATCGTAAATGGAGGGGTTATTCGTGATGCCGATGAGTGCGGCGCATTCTGCAAGATCGAGTTCACTCACGCTCTTGCCGAAATAGACCTGCGACGCAGACTCCACGCCCTCGCAGTTTTCGCCCAGCGCGATGACGTTGAGATACAGCTCCATGATCTGCTTTTTCGTGTAGCGCTTTTCCAGCTCCAGCGCGCTGAAGATCTCAACGAGCTTGCGCCGCACCGTCACCTCATCGCGGCCGGTGATATTTTTGACGAGCTGCTGCGTGATCGTCGATCCGCCGGCCTCGCCGCGCCCGAGGAACATTTTGACGCAGGCCTTGAGCGTCGTCACCCAGTCGACGCCCTGATGGTCCTCGAAGCGCTTGTCCTCGATGGCGATGCAGGCATGGATGAGGTTTTTGGGGATGTCCTCGTATTTGACCCACGTCCGGTTCGCGCCGCCGTAGAGCTTGCGCAGCACGACGTCCTGGCCCGTCTTCGGGTCTTCATAGTAGATGACCGAGGTCTGGTCGAGCGTGAAGCCGTCGATGGAGTCGACCTGTGCGGACAGATCGTTTTTGACGTAAAGGGCAAACAGGCACGCAAAGATCAGCGTCGTCAGAAACAGCACCAGAAACATGGTGCCGAGCGTCCGGCCGACGCCGCGAAGGATCCTTCTGCCCGCGGAAGGGGTATTGTTGTTTTGTGCTCGCATGGTTTTCCTCCATCTATCCAAGCGCCTTTTTTCTTTGTTTTCAGGCGCACTCTGCCAATTTAATTTTCATCGGTACATTATATCATACCTGTCAATTAGTTTGGAAACAAAATATGAATATATCCGTCATTTCTTTGCATCAAGCGAAGCGCAAACGCACACGCTAACGAAAAAAGGAGGCCTTGCCTTGAAACGAACTTCGATTTTCTGCACAGTCCTGTTTTCGTTCTTTTTCCTGCTGACGGTAAAAGACGGCCGCATCTGCTGGCGCGAGACCGGAACGCACACGTATGTGGACGCCGGAAAAAGCGTAAGCGCCCTGCCCTTTCCGCGCGACCGGGAGCTTTTGTCGCAGGGACTCGTCCTTCCGGACCGCGCGGCGCTGACGCGTGCGCTGGAGGATTTTTGCTCCTAGGGTTCCTTCTTCCGCCCCTCAACGCACCCGGACAGCGGGCCTTTTCGCGCTGCGCTGCGTCATTTTTCCTTGAAATACGTCAGTATTCCTGCAAAAAAATGTCTTGCTCACCACGAAAATTCCTCGCTGCCGGTCGCATTGGGGTTGAAAGAATACGCCCCGGCAAATTTCTACTTGATTTTACTTCCATGTACGAGTAAAATAAGGGCAAGAACGATTCATGCGGAGGACGCACATATGAGTGAAGAATACGGAAGCGATTTTATCTCCATCACCGACGAAGACGGCAAGGAATACGAGCTGGAGGTCCTGGCGGAGCTGGAGTATGAAGGCAGCAAATATCTGGCGCTGGTCCCTGCCGACGACGACGGCAGCGAGGAAGACCTCGAGGTCAGCATCCTGAAGGCCGTCGAGGAAAACGGCGAGGAAATTCTCGTCACGATTGACGATGACGACGAGCTCGAGGCCGTCTATAACGCCCTGATGGACCTCATGTACGAGGACGAGGACGAAGGCGAAGAAACCGAGTCCGAAGACGAGTAAGCAGGCTTCAAAGAGAAAATTTATTTCAAATCATCAGCCATGTTCCCTGCGGGGTGCGTGACGGTTCCACTTAAACCCACATTATAACCAGGGGACGCCGGAGCTTCCGGTGTCGATTGCAGGCCTCCCGCCCACGGCTCTGACCGGTGGTGGACGTTGGAAGCAGAGAAGCATCGGAGAGGCGACCCACCTGCCCTTTCGTGCAGGTTATAATTGGAGCCGCACGGCCTTCGCGGGGAGCGATATCGTCACAAACATTGTTTGTGACGATATTGTATTTTCTGGGAGAAGCAATGCTTCTCCCAGAAAATACGTGCAGCCCGACTGCGCGCAGAGTTTTTTCCCGGCGGGACAAAACTCCACACTTGCGGGCTGATAGGTATTGTTCCGGTCAGCGGAGCCGCCGGGCTCTTCCAGAGCCCGGCTTTTTTGCAGTTTTCCCGGTTTCCGGCAGAATTCTTCGAAATTATTATGAAATTTTGAATTTCCGAAAGAAACGCTTGCAAGTGCGTGGCTTTTTCTGTATAATACTTTGCGTGCCGCCTGCGGGCGAAACGGAAGGCATCGGCGCGAGCTTGTGCGGTGATGCCGCAACAATACACGAGAGGAATGATCCTGAATGAGCGCATCGCGCGAAAAGAACAAGCGCAAAGAGCAGATCGCTTCCGGCGAAACCCCCGCTGCGCCTGAAAAGAAGGGCATGAGCAAGGGGCTGAAATGGACCATTGGCATCGTCTGCCTTGTACTGGTAATTGCCATCGTCACCTTTTTCTCCATGCTGACCAGCGGCTATTTTGCCGCGCACACAACCGCCGCGACCGTCGCAGGCCACAATCTGACCCCGGCTGAGGTGAACTACTTCTACAGAGAAGCCTACGCCACGCTGAGCAATCAGTACGGCGACATGATGAGCTATATCATCGACTCCAACACGCCGCTCAACGAGCAGTACTACGATGAAGAAAACGGCGTCACCTGGGCCGACACGCTCTTGGAGCAGGGTCTGGACAACGCCGCGCGGATGTACGCGATCTACGACGAGGCCGTGGCAAACGGCGCATCGCTTTCCGAGGACGATCAGACGAGCATCGACGCGACGATTGAAAATCTCCGCACCTATGCGCCGGCCTACGGCTACTCGAGTCTGAACGCCTATCTCACCGCGCAGTACGGCACGGGCTGCAATGAGAAGAATTTCCGCGCATTTCTGGAGATGGAGACCCTTGCGAACAACTATTCGCAGGAGGTCTATGACAAGCCCGTCTATACCGACGAAGAGCTCGAGGCCGACTATGCCGCCGACCCCAACAAATATGACACCGTCGACTACCGCGTCTTTGCCGTGACCGACGGCCTGTTTGACGAGGAAGACGAAACGAAGCTCGCCGAGCTCAAGAAGACCGCTGCCGACGAAATGCTGGCCGCCGCCGAGGAAGGCGACGAGGCTTTCATCCAGGCAGCCTATGACCACGCTGCCGAGGACAGCAAGGAAAGCTACGAAGACGACAGCTACACCCTGCGCACCGACGTCAGCCACACGGAAGACTCAGAGCTGTCCGACTGGCTGTTTGAATCTGACCGTCAGGCCGGCGACGCTACGTGCGTTGAGACCAGCGGCACGTACTATATTGCCATCTTTGAAGGCCGCGATACCCACGACTATCAGCTGCCGAACGTCCGCCACATTCTGATCTCCGTGTCCGACACCACGGACGAAGAGGCCATGGCGACCGCGAAAGCGACCGCAGAAGACCTTCTTGCCCAGTATGAGGCCGGCGAACACACCGAAGAGGCCTTTGCCGCCATCGG
>ERZ808242.1900-NODE-1900-length-10358-cov-7.454819_pt1 | contig 10358 bp, 9 predicted proteins | sample MGYA00521244_ERZ808242 | MGnify/ENA primary metagenome ERZ808242 (study PRJEB31516, sample SAMN03275573) | gut metagenome | biome: mammalia-associated habitat; material: feces | host: Papio cynocephalus | place: Kenya | collected 2012-07-27 ... | reverse complement strand
GCGCCGAACCCGACACTATAATTTAACGGCATGAACCCTTTGTCCCTCCGATTACATGCAGATAGGAATCGTTGGGAAGCCGAACGTCGGCAAGTCGACATTCTTCGGCGCCGCCACTATGGCGCCCGTGGAGATAGCGAACTATCCCTTCACCACCATCGAGCCGAACAAGGGCGTAGCATATGTCCGCGCCCCCTGCCCCTGCAGGGAGCTCGGCGTCAAGTGCACCCCCCACAACTCGCTTTGCATAGACGGGACCAGGATGGTCCCCGTGGAGCTCCTGGACGTTGCTGGTCTCGTGCCCGACGCGTGGCAGGGCAAGGGTCTGGGAAACAAGTTCCTGGACGACCTCAGGCAGGCCGATGCGCTGATCAACGTCGTCGACGCCAGCGGATCCACCGACATCGAGGGCAACTCCGTCCCGGTAGGGTCCCACGACCCCGCCGAGGACATACTGTTCCTCAGAACGGAGATCGAGTGCTGGATGCGCGAGATAATCAAGAACGGGTTCTCCAAGATCGCCAGACAGGCCAAGATGCAGGGCTCCAAGCCCGAGGCCATCCTGGCTGAGAGGCTCCAGGGCCTGAAGGTCACCGAATCCCAGATAAAGGACGCCCTCCGCGAGGTCCCCCTGCCGGAGGATCCCACCAAATGGGACGACGACCTCCTTCTGAAGCTGTGCGGCGCGATACGCGAGAGGTCGAAGCCGATGATCGCCGCCATGAACAAGGCGGACCTCGCCTCCGAGAAGGACTTCGAGAGGATCCGGTCGGTGAACCCCCACTGCGTCGCGACCATGGCCGAGACAGAGCTCGCCCTGAAGAAGGCGGCCGCGGCGGGCCTCGTCGAGTACACGCCCGGGGACCCGGGATTCAGGATAAAGGAAGGCGCGAAGATCTCCGACGGGCAGAGGAAGGCCCTCGAGTACATGATGGAGAACATGCAGAGGCTCGGAGGCACCGGGGTGCAGAAGTGCCTCGAGGACGCCGCGTACAGCATGCTCGACCTCATCTGCGTCTACCCGGTCGAGGACGAGACCAAGTTCACCGACCACTTCGGCAGGGTGCTTCCCGACGCGTTCCTCGTGCCCCGCGGAAGCACCGCCCGCGACCTGGCCTACCGCGTCCACAGCGACCTGGGCGACAAGTTCATCCGCGCTGTCAACGCCAAGACCAAGAGGACCGTCGGCGCGGACTACGAGCTCCAGGACGGGGACGTCATCAGGATAGTAGCGAACAAGTGATCGCCATGGATTCCGCGGAGATCAGGATAATCAGCACGTCCTACACCATGGACGCGGACGAGCCCGTCGTCGAGATATTCGGCAAGGCCAGGGACGGGAGGTCGGCGACCGTGCTGGTCCACGGGTTCCGCCCGTACCTTTTCGGCGTCGAGGTACCGAAGGAGCTGGAAGAGCGCCTCAAGGCCGACTCCGAGGTCGTCTCCACCGTGCACGAGACCCTGCTGTACAGGGGCCGCGACGTGGATGCTCTGAGGATAACCATCCGCAGCCCGTGGAAGGTCCCCGATTTCCGCAACCTGCTCAGGAGGAACGGCATAGAATCCCTGGCCTCCGACATACCGTTCAACCACCGCTACGTCTACGATATGGACATGGGCGCGTGCATACGCGTGGAGGGCGAGCCCGTGGACAAGGGCTACCTCACGGACATCACGCTGTCCATGACGAGGTTCGAGAACATCGAGCCGTTCGACCCCGGACTGAGGATACTGTCGTTCGATATCGAGAACAGCGTGGAGCACGAGTTCCTCTACTGCATCTGCGCAGTCGTATGGGACAAGGGCGCCATGCGCGCCTGCGAACCGATATACGGGAAGGAGGACCAGATCATACAGTCGTTCTCGGACCTCATAAGGCGCGAGGATCCCGACGTCATAACCGGATACAACATAGACAACTACGACATCCGCAAGATCGACGAGAGGGCGAGGGCGAACCGCATGAAGGACGCCATGCCCTGGGGGAGGGACGGCGGCCAGCCGAAGCTCCGCAGCGAGAGGTTCTGGAGGGTCAAGGGGAGGCTCATATGCGACGCATGGTGGGCCGCCCGCAAGGAGATCCATCCGAAGCAGGAGACCCTGAACGCCGTGTCGCAGGAGCTGCTCGGAGAGTCGAAGCTCGACGTGGATCCGAGCCACATGGACTCCGAATGGAGGGACAACCGCGACAAGGTGCTGACATACTGCACGAAGGACGCGGAGCTCGCCCTGCGCATACTCCTGGCGGTGGACACCCTGAGGAAGGGCATGGACCTCGCGTCCGTGTCCAAGCTCTCCATCGAGGACGTCCTCACTTCGGGATCGTCCCAGCTGGCCGATTCGCTGCTCATCCGCGCGGCGGACCGCGCCCACGTCGCCGTCCCCCAGATGGGCAAGCGCGTGAGGGACGACGACCAGATCGAGGGGGGATACGTTCACGACATGAAGCCCGGACTCTACCATTGGGTCTGCGTCCTGGACTTCAAGTCCATGTATCCGTCCACGATAATAGCCAAGAACATCTGCTTCACCACGCTCTCGCCCAAAGGCACCATCGTGGCCCCCTCGGGCACGGCGTTCCTCTCCAAGGACGTGCGCGTCGGCCTCCTTCCGAGGATCCTGCAGGGCCTCATGGACCAGAGGGATTCCATCAAGAGAAGGATGAAGCAGACGACAGACGACCACGAGAAGAGGTATCTCGACGGGCTGCAGGCTGCGGTCAAGGTCCTGATGAACACATTCTACGGGGTGTTCGCCTCCTCGTTCTACAGATTCACAGACAAGAGCATCGGAGCCGCTATAACATCGTTCGCCAGGGCGAATGTCAAGGGGATCATCGGAGAGCTGCAGTCCGAGGGCCACAACGTGGTCTACTCCGATACGGATTCGGTCTTCGTCCAATCACCGGAGCACGACCTCGACGGGTCCGTCGACTTCGGGACCAGGATGGCAGACAAGTACTCCCGCGACGGAGGGACCCTCGAATTCGAGAAGATCCTGGAGCCGCTGTTCACCCACGGCAAGAAGAAGAGATACGTCGGGAGGATCGTATGGCCGTCGAAGCAGGACGAGCTGCTGGTCCGCGGATACGAGAGCAGGAGGACGGATTCTTTCGACCTTCAGGACAAGCTCCAGACCGAGATGTTCGAATTCATACTCGACGAGAAGCAGGAGGATGCCCTGCAATTGGCAAGGAGGACCATCCAGGACACGCTGGCCGGAAAAGTGGACTCCGGAGAGCTAGTCATATCCAAGAGCTGCAAGGGCCTGGAGGCATACGAGAACCCGGACAGGATGGCCAACGTCCAGGCAGCCAAGAAGCTGATCGCCCTCGGCTACGAGTTCATACCGGGGATGAAGGTCTCCTGGATCGTCACCGACGCCAAATCGGCCCCCATGAAGGTCGAGCCGTGGATCAGCGGCAAGCCCTTCGCCGGAAAGCCCGACTACCGCTACTATGCGGAGAGACTCTCCAAGATGGCCGCGATGGTGACCGATGTGTTCGGATGGGGCGAGAAGGACCTGATGCTCGGAAGCCAGCAGGCCACCCTCCTGGACGGAGGGATGTTCTCGTCGAAGGAATCCGCCGGCAGGACCCGGGATCCGCCCTCATCCAAGCCGAAGCCGAAGGTGCGCAGCCTGGACGACTTCTTCTGAGGCGAGCGTATGAGCGACGAAGACACCACGATAGCCGATCTGAAGGATTCGATAGCCGAGTTCTGCGCCGAGAGGGACTGGGACCAGTTCCACAACAGCAAGGACCTGGCGATAGGCATCGTCACGGAGGCGTCCGAGCTTCTGGAGCGCTTCCGCTTCAAGACCCCGGAGCAGATCGACGAACTCATGTCGGGACCCGGGCGCGAAGGAGTCGTCGAAGAGCTGTGCGACACCATGTACTTCATCCTGCGCTTCGCTCAGATGAACGGCATAGACCTCAGCGAATCCATGAAAGCAAAGCTGGCCAAGAACGCCGAGAAGTACCCGGTGTCCCTGGCCAAGGGTTGCAACAAGAAATACGACGAGTATCGAGGACGCCCCATGGCGCCCTCGTGTCCTCATGATTCGCCCCACATGGCGTGCGGCGCGCGCAGGGACATGCGGAAGTCGTCGGGAGCGCTCCCGGCGGCCTCCGCCTCGTCGCTCTTCATCTCATCTATCCTGCATCTCATGCGATATGCCGTGGAGGCGGATATCCCGCAGATGTCGGCCGCCTTCCTGACGCTCAATCCGTCCACATAGCACTCCGCGAAGACCATCCACTTCTCCTCGGGCACACGCGAATCGTAAATCGGACGCTTTGGAGTGAAGGTCCTCGAGCAGCACTTGCACCGATACCTCTCCGTTCCTTTGGTCGTCCTCCCGTAGCGGACAAAGTCCCCGTTCCCGCATGTCGGACATCTGCTCGGACTCTCCGTCTCCCTGCGGAGTATCAGCCCGCGGACATCCGCGATCCTGGAATCGCGATACCTCCTCCTGCTCTCTTCGTTCCAATCCTGTCTCGGTGTCGTTTCGATCACCGGAAATATCTATCGCGCAATCGAAGATAAACTGCTAGTTGTTATTTGTGATATGTCTGTAATCTCTGTCATATCTGTAATCTAATTGACAGGGTTTTTATACGTCCCGGACCTCCCCCGCTCCGTGGAGCATTCGCTCCGCGAACGGAGATGTGCCGGCAACGGTGAATCCGTAAAGGTGATTCCAATGAGCGAAGAAACTCAGGAACAGGAGACACGCCCGGTCAACGGGAAGAGCATGTACTACTACATCGGCAAGGCATGGGACACCCCCGAGAAGACCTATGTCAAAGCCCTGAACTACGAGCGCAGGATCCAGTGGCGCAAAGAGGAGAACTTCCTCCGCATCGAGCGCCCGACCAGGCTCGACAGGGCAAGGGCCCTCGGCTACAAGGCCAAGCAGGGCTACGTCGTTGTCAGGGCAAGGGTCAGGAAGGGATCCTTCCAGAAGAGGGCCATCGTCACCGGACGCAGGGCCAAGAGGAAGGGAATCAACCAGATCACCGTCGGCAAATCCCTCCAGAGGATGGCCGAGGAGAGGACTGCCAAGCGCTACCCCAACCTGGAGGTACTGAACTCCTACTGGGTCGGAGCAGACGGACAGCAGGAGTGGTACGAGGTCATCCTCGTCGATCCCGCGCACCCCGTGATCAAGGCGGACCCCAAGATCAACTGGATCTGCGACAACGACCACAAGAACCGCGTCTACCGCGGAAAGACCTCCGCCGGCCAGAAGGGCCGCGGAATGAGGCACACCGGAAAGGGAGCCGAGAAGGCGAGGCCCTCTGTCCGTGCCAACCTGAGAAGGATCAAGTGATCGTTCCGATCCGAAACCACTTACCGTCCCTTCGGGGACGGGACATCTTCTGATAAGGATTCCAATTGCCGCATGCATGCGATGCGACAGAAGGAAGAAGGGTTGGCCCGTCCGCAGACGGGCGCAAAGGGTCAGAGACCCTGTTTTATGACGGCCAGCTGCTCGGCCACTTCATCGTCGGTCATTCCGACCGTCGGGAAGAAGACAGGAAGGGAGTACGCCGAGGAATCGACGGACTCGAGACCTTCCAGACTCGTCCCGAGGACATAGCCTAGAGTCTGCCTGTGCTCCGTCCCTTCCTTCAGAAGGGGATCGTACTGCCTCAGACAGGACCAGTCGGCGGATCCGGAGACGATGACCCTGCATCCGCGCTTCATCATCAGCCATGCGGAGACTATCCCGCGGTCGTCGTCGGCCCTCGCCAGTACCTTGCCCTGGCTTCCGACCGGCAGGCCGGCATGGCAGCGGACGATGTCCCCGAACACGAAGGCACGGTTGTCGCGGACCTCGATGTAGAAGACCACATCGGGATCCGTGAGATCCACCTTGACGCCCTTGTCCTCGTTGGCGATGAAGATCGCGGAGCCGGCCTCGCGGCCGACGTCCATGCTCGTGTAGCCCTGGGAGCCTTCCCTGCGGGCCTTCACGGCGAAGGACTGCCCCTCGGAAAGCCGGGGAAGCGAATACTCCGCCGCAAGGGCGCAGATGTCCTCCATCCTGGAGGTCGTCTCCTCCACGATGGAGACCGATGCTATCCCGAACACCTTCCTGAGGGATGCGACGGCCTTGTCCGCATCCTCGGTCTCGATGTAGAATCTGGCGCCCTGCCTCTCCACGAGGGCTTCGACGCCGTCCTCCATGAGCATCGCCACGGTGTTCTCGCGGAGCTGGTTCTCGAACCTCCTCCTCACGGGCGTGCTCTTCAGCCCGATCTCCGAATACCTTGCAAGGATGACCGCCATTCCGAAACCACCTTCAGTACGTCCAGGCGCACATCAGCAGGTACAGCACGAAGATGACCGCCATGGCATAGATGACGGCGCTGACCTCCTTGTGCCTCCTCGCTCCGATCATGGCCACGCAGTAGAATATCATTCCAATGGCGAGACCCGTGGTGATGGAGTACGTGAGCAGCATCATGACCATGGTGGATATGACGGCCACCAGAGAGGGCCAGTCGGACCAGTCGACGTCCTTGAGCTCAGCCATCATGGCGACTCCGACGATGAACATGGCACCGACGGTGCACTGATACCCTACGATCTGGAATAGAGGAGCGATGAACAGGGAGAATCCGAAGAGGATGGCGACGATGACGGGAACGAGTCCGGTCCTTGCTCCGGCCTCGGCTCCGACGGCCGACTCCGCGAAGGCGGTGGTGGGCGTGCAGCCGATCACTCCAGAGAGGGATGCAATTCCCGCGTCGACCTGGAGGGCGGTCCCGCATGTGACGTTGTCGTCCTGGTCGGTGAATCCCGCCCTCTTTCCGACGGCCATGAGGGTTCCAGATCCGTCGAAGAACTCGACGAACGCGAACGTGATGACTATCGCGATGAACTTGACGCTCACGAGGTCCGAGGATATGCCGTCGAGGAACGCTCCGAACGGAGGGGCCTCAGGCATGGAGAAGATCTCGGACGGGAGAGGGATGTAGCCGGTGACGATCCCCAGGACCGCGGTGGCGATCATTCCGATGAGCACACCTAGGGAGTTCCCGCGAGCGACCAGAAAGAGCGTGATCACGATACAGAAGAAGCCCAGAAGGACGAGGGGGTCCGAGAGGTCTCCGAGACCGACGAGGGTGGATGAATCGGTGATGATTCCGGCGTTCTGCAGTCCGATGAACGCGATGAACGCTCCGATGCCGGCAATGATGCTCGCCTTGAGGGCGTGCGGAATCTTGTCGAGGAGCTTCTGCCTGACTCCGGAGACCGTGACGATGAAGAAGCCGAGACCGGCTATGACGACGGCGACAAGGGCCTCCTGCCAGGTGAATCCCAGAGACAGAACGGCTGTGTAGCAGAACATGGCGTTTATGCCCATTCCCGGCGCCATTGCGACAGGGAATTTCGCATACAGGCCCATCAGAAGGGACCCGATGATGGCCATGATGATCGTGGCGCTGTACGCTTCCTCATACGGAATGCCCGCGACGACCATCATGCCGGAATTGACGGCGATGATGTAGACCATCGAGAGGAACACGAGGATTCCTCCCTTGACCTCCGTCTTCATATTGGATCCCTTGGCTGTGATGCCGAAATAGGAATCCACTTTTTCAGCGAATGCCATGCGCTGGCATCACATTCCCTATTTAAAAGAGATAGAGAGGGCGGGAAGGAGATGTTTAAGACGGCGAAGCCGATGGGGAGGCTGTATGGAGATAATCATACTCCTCGGACTCATCGCGATGGGACTCGGCGCCGGCATTCTGGGCGCGCTGTTCGGCCTCGGAGGAGGGATAGTCTTCGTCCCCGTCCTCACGCTTGTCTTCGGACTGGCTCCGGCCGATGCCGTCGCGGTCAGCCTGGTCGGGATAATCGCGGGCTCCGTTGGTGCTTCGACCGTATTCGTGGAGAAGGGGCTGTCCAATGTCCGCCTCGGACTCCTGCTGGAGATAACCACTGCCGCTGGAGCCGTCATCGGCGCGATAGCGGCCACATATCTGGAGCAGTGGGTGCTTATGGTGCTCTTCTCGATCGTCGTCTACATCAGCGCATGGAGGATGATCCGCAATCCCGAGAAGATCGTCCCTCCCGCGGACGGGGCCGAAGGGAGATTCGCATTCCGCTATGAGGACGAGAAGACGGGCGAATGCGTTGACTACGAGGTCCAGAACGTCAGAGGAGGCATGGCCCTGTGCACCGTCGCAGGGATGATCTCGTCCATGACAGGAGTCGGCGGCGGAATGGTGAAGGTGCCGCTGATGAACCTCTACATGCATGTTCCCATGAAGGCCGCGAGCGCCACGAGCAGCTACATGATCGGCATCACCGCGTTCTCCGGAGCGGTCACATACTACATCGCAGGAGGGATCCAGATGGAGTACGCCGCAGGCGTGGCGATAGGAGCATTCCTGGGCGCCCTGGCGGGAACGGCGCTGGCGAGGAAGCTCGACACGAAGCATCTGAGGAAGTACTTCTCGCTGGTCGTGATCGTACTGGCGACACTTGTCCTTCTCGAAGCGGCGGGGATACTGTGAACGATCTATCGAGATACACCGCGATGACCCTCCGCGTCGGAATCGTGCTGGGCCTCGCCCTGATGGTCATCGGACTGATATCCGGCGGGGGCATCCTCAGCCTCGGGCTGCTCGCCCTCATCGCGTCGCCCCTGGCCGGCGTCGCTGTCACGACGATATGCCTCTGCAAGGAGAGGGATCTCTTCTGGACCGGAGTAGCCCTCGTGCTCATCATCGTAGTGACTGCGGGTGTCGTCGTCTCGCTGCTCAGATGAGTACCGCACCATCCGGGTCGTGAAAAGCATCCGGTTGCCGAGTTAGTGTAACTGCAGTCGAGAGTATCAAAACCGGAACGATTCTGGAGAGTTCCGCCGTAAGGCGGGAAGTCCCGTACTAGTCGCGACTTCCACTCGCGGCCAGTCGGGAACCGTCCCGGTAGGAGGTGTTTAGGATCGTTTCGATCCACATCGAATACCATCCAACGTGTATTCGGCTGATGATCGAGACTGATGAGTTCTCGATCACTATCGACATTCCATAAGCGTGGAATGCCGAAGGTGTGATGCACCTTAAGCATCCGGTCCCGCAAGGGGCCGTCACCTTGCTTCAAAGAATGCCATGCCTATTAATGAATCTGCTGATTGAGGGGTACAGATTGAAGAGTACAGATGTCAACAGAACTGAATGGGGCATGTGCCTCGTTAGATGGACTGGTAATTGTAAGTATAACTGCAGTCGAGAGAATCAAATCCGGGACGGTTCTACGGAGCTCCGCCGTAAGGCGGGAAGTCCCGTACTAGTCGCGTCTTCCCCTCGCGGCCAGTCGGGAACCGTCCCGGTAGGAGGTGTTTCGGATCGTTTCGGTCCGCATCGAATACCGCGTGTCGTGTATTCGGCTGGTGATCGAGACCGATGAGTTCTCGATCACTATCGACATTCCATAAGCATGGAATGCCGAAGGTGTGATGCGCCTCAAGCATCCGGTCCCGCAAGGGGCCGTCACCCAGCATTAGAACGACAGACTTGTTAATGAAACTGCCGTCTGCGAACCATGCCAAAACAGAAGATGCGGATTCCGAATCCGTGCTAGAGGTCGAAGACTGCTTGAAATCCTCCGAATCCTATGTGATACTCCAGATCCGGAAAGGTCGTCGGATTATGACGAGCAGGAGGAAAAGACCATCCACGCAAGAAGACCCTCCATTCAAAAAGCGACCTGCGCATTCATGTTTGCAACAATAGAACAACGCAGGTCGGGTAGTCGTCGGATAAGTTGAATAAAAACAATATGCCGAACCCAGGTGGCTAACCTACACTCTACGAAGCCTGTTGTAATCGCTCCTCATCCGATAGCCTTTGTTCTCTAAGGTCGTCTCCGGCTGTCATAACACTTGGATGCATGCCATCGCGCATATCAGCACGGCACTCCCCTTCAGCGGAGGTCTTCCGATGGAATCCCTCTCTGTCCGGATCTGCTCCTATGTCGAAGAGAACCCGGGCGTCCTTCAGGACCGTGCGATCTCCGATGTCGTCGATTTCAGGCACGAGAAGGCATCCGACGCCGAGCGCGTCATAAGGGCTCTCGCCAGCTCCGGGAGGATCTATCCCTGCAGCATATACGATACCGAGCTCAACAGGTTCGTATCGTTCCTCTATCCCTCCGATGTCGTTCCTGATTTCGTCCGCGTCGATTCCGGAAATCCGGAGGCTTTCCGATGTCCGTTCCGACCGTTCTGGAGAACCGTTTATCTTCCCTTCGCGATTCCGTCGTTCAGAAAGCGAAGGGAGGTGAGAAAGAGATGGAAAGCGAATGGGAGCAGCTTGAGAAGCTGTCCAAGGATGA
>ERZ808242.1898-NODE-1898-length-10367-cov-4.073604_pt1 | contig 10367 bp, 10 predicted proteins | sample MGYA00521244_ERZ808242 | MGnify/ENA primary metagenome ERZ808242 (study PRJEB31516, sample SAMN03275573) | gut metagenome | biome: mammalia-associated habitat; material: feces | host: Papio cynocephalus | place: Kenya | collected 2012-07-27 ... | reverse complement strand
ATTTCAACAGATAATCCGGGCTCTGCAAAAGCACCGTATAATACTGCTTAAAAGTCACAATATCCGGAATAAATTTCAAATTCGCCGCCTCCGACGTATAGGAGGACTGTGTCTGCGACTGTTGATTCCCGTAATAGCTGTTGGAATCATCGGTGTAACTGTCAAAGACTGCACCGTAATTGGAAGAGATCTCACTCTCCTGCATAAATGAATTTGCGATCGTCAGGACGATCGGCATTAAAAATGAGGTTGCAAAGAAAAATGCTATGATAAACAATACAACCCTTGTGCATTTCTGCTTCCGTCTGCTTTTCATCCTTCCACATCCTTTCCAAAGTGATTTTCGACCACAAAGAGAAGGCCTATGATAACAACCATAACAGAACACATAATGATCGCAGCTGCTGAAAGCTTCTGATAATCCAGTGCTTTAAACGTATTATTCATGAAATGCTGCAACATATACAGTGTATCATACGGATAATCGCCTGTCAGCAGATACACTTCCCTGAATACCTTGAAAGAGTTGATCAGTGACATGATCGCCACAAACAGGATCGTAGGGGAAAGATATCTGATCTTGATATAGATGAATTTCTGCCATGCGCTTGCACCGTCGAGATCTGCAACTTCCATATATTCCCGCGGAATATCATTCAGCGCTGCCATAAACAGGATCATGTTGTAGCCCAGATTCTTCCATAAGAACAGGAGCAGTACAATAACCTGTGAAAAGGATGATTTAAACCAGTCGATCTTATCTGCACCCAGATTGACCAGGAGCTGATTGATCGCACCATTATAATGAAAAAACACCTGCCAGATCAGGACGATGGAAGCCGTCGGTACCATAAGCGGTGTTAAGAAGAAAGTCCGGAATGTACTTCTCAGTGGAATATTCTGTTCCAGAATGATCGCCATACCCAGCGACAGCAGTACCGCTAAGGGTACTGCCGTCAGGCTGAATACAGCCGTATTTTTCGCTGCCTGTAAAAAGGCAGAATTATGAAACAGATTCACAAAATTCTGAAGGAATACAAATCTCGGATCGATCGGGCTGTCTACCATGGAATAATAGAAAATCACGCCAAACGGTACGACGAAGAAAATACTGACACCGATCAGGGATGGGAGCAGAAATCCGAGTTCCCATTTCCTTTCCTTCCATTTTTTATGCTTCTTCTTCATGTTTAGCCTTTCTATCTGTTTTCATTTACATAGTTAGAAACACGGTTCTGTACAATATCTGCAACATCTTTTGCTGACTTCTGTCCGCTGAAGTAAGCGCCTGTTTCATCAGCAATGATCGTCATGATATCGTCATTGTATACATACAGATGATCTACAGATGCAATAACTTCACGAAGTTTGTTGACCTGTTCCTCAGAAAGAGGTCCGATCTCAACATCAAGATCATCATAGCCCCAGGATGACTGGTACGGCTCTATTTCATTTCCGTATTCATCTGTATATTTCTCAGTTGCGGAATATCTCTTGATCTGATATTCCAGTGCATCTTTACGAAGCGGGAATCCGCTGTAGTAAATGCTGCTGTTGTTGCAAGTGTAATCCTTTGTCAGGAAAGTCTTCAAGAACTCCCATGCGCCGTCTACATTTTTGGATTTTGCATAAATACCGAGATCCATATTCATACTTGCAGATGCACCGGCTGATTTGTCGGAAGGATATCCGATAAAGCTGATGTCATCCTGGAACATCTCATTGTAAAGCTCAATTTCTTCCATACCCAGACTGTAAATATCGGCAAAGATTACTTTTCCGTTACGGATCTGCGTTGGCAGGCTTTCGTAATCTTCATCCCAGTTGATATCCTCATCCTTCGGATAAGTATTTGCATACTCTAAGAGTTTAATGAATTCATCACTGTCAAAGCTGCATTTTCCTGTATTCCAGTCGATGTAATCTTCATAGTTTGCTGTACAGATCATATTCAGCACGCTGGAATTGGATCTCATGTAAAATGCCTTCGTATCTCCACCCTTTGACTGTTCCAGATCGATCAGATCCTGTACAGTAAATTTATCTCTGCCGCCGATATCAGAAGTTTTGCCGATCAGCACATTTACGCCGAATGTTGGAGTGATATGATACAGCTTACCATCTGTCTCCATCACCTTTAGAATATTGTCAATAAAATCGTCCTTTTTGATATCAGGATCTTTATCCATCAAAGTATACAGATCCAGCAGCATACCCTTGGAAATATATTTCTCTGCGGAAATGCTGGAAAGATCAATGATATCCGGAATATCTCCCGCAAGGAGATCATTGTTCATCTGTGTAGTAGGATCATCGTAAGAAGAATAATCCTTTACCATGATCTGATATTTATCCTGGCTCTTATTGAATTTTACAGCCTGTGACTTGATGCTGTCATCCACATAAGTACCTGCATAAGTGATCGTTACCTTATCTGCCACTTCACTCGGATCTACCTTTGTAAAGATATATAATCCGCTGTCTGCGTCTTCATCTGAGCTGTAATCAGAATAGTTTGTAATAAACTGACCGCCTTTGAGCGCTCTTGTATCACCCACATAACTTGCATTGATGTTACTGCTGATCCAGTTTAAGATCTCTTTGGACTGCTTTGTCTGGGTATCATAACCGTATACACTGCTGCCATCACTGAAGTAGAAGCTGTAATCCGCACCGTCGATCAGGGAGTTGCTTCCATAACCGGAAATAGAAACATCATATGTTTCGCCAAATGCTTTCTTTGCCAGATCGACAGTCTGTACCTGCATGCCATCCTGACCGTTCATTGCAACAATGATCTGTCCATCGCCTGTTCTTGCCATTGCCATCAGATAGCTGTTACCTGAATTATCCGCCTTGATCTGTGCGATCTTATTGCCATCCTTATCCAGAACATAAACAGACTGGTCACCAAGCAGATAGATATTAGCGTCTTTATCCAGTCTTATGGACTGTACATAATCATTTTCATCCAGAATACCGCTTAAATTGATCTCTCCGGTCTGACTTCCGCCGGCATCCAGAACTTTGATCAGATATGTAGACTGCTCTGTTTTGTCATCATATCCGCTGTACAACATATATAATGTGCCATCATCTGTTGCTGCGAAGTAGTTCAGCCAGTTATTTTCATCCTGTGCCACGTCCATCTTGATCTCCTGCAGATCAGATCCGTCCGCTTTACAGGTGTAGAAGTACTGATTGGTTGTACCATAATAATCGTCCGGGACATCATCTGTCGCATCCGTTGTATCACCGGTCTCCTCATCTGCGCCGTCTGTTGCTGCATCTGTAGCTTCCGCATCATCGACCGGCTTTTCTTCTCCTTCTTCGGAGATCGCATTTGTACCGTCTGTGCTGTCAGTCTGCTCATCGCCATCCACCGCAGCATCTTCCGCCGTCATGGTAGCAACATCACCGTCAGTAGCACCTTCCTTATCTTTTGCTACTACATCTTCGCCTTCCTCATCTTCTGCTACTACTGACTCTCCAGCTTCTGCATCCGTATCATCCATGTTGCCCGGACCCGGAATCCATTCTGTTGTGTAGATGTAAATCTTATCTCCCGCAACGGTAAAACTGCTGATATCTCCCTTGATATCGTCTGTGCAGCTTAATTTCTCTGATTTATAAACCAGATCTTTCATATCTTTGTCGTCCTTGCCAGACTTTCCGCCACATCCGGTCAACAGCATTGATATGGCAAGCACACCGGCAAGTCCTTTTGCAATTATTCCTTTTCTTTTCATACTCAGACTTTCCTTTCCCAGTTTTTCTAAGTTTGATTATATGCTATAACTCCCTATCTTTCCACAAAAGTATTCTTAAGATTTGCAAAAGAACTTCTGTATACAAATGCTAAAATGATCACATACAAAGGTCCCAGCACAATCCCACCGATTCCAAATACTTTGACACCCGCGTAGATCCCCAGCAGCGTCAGAACCGGTGATACTCCCATTTTATGGCTGATCAGCTTCGGTTCCAGATATTCTCTTGCAAAAACAGCCGATGCATAAGTAAGCAGCAACACAATTCCCGCAAACAGATTCCGTTTTAAAAACTGCCAGACCGCCATCGGCAGGATCACGATCCCCGTTCCGATAAAAGGGAGCACATCCAGAAAAGCCGTCAGCACGGCAAGTCCCGGAGCATTGGAAAGCCCTGCGATCCGGAAACCCAGCAGGCACAGAAGTGCGATCGCCGTCATGATCTTTCCCTGTGCCAGCAGACTCACGCGCAGATAGCGCATGATTTCACCTATCACCTGCCATAGTCTGCTTTTCTGATCTTCCTGTTCTCTCCATTTCTGCAGTTTTTCCCAGTCCTTTGCATATAATAAGATCGCGGTCACTGTCACCAGAAAAAAAGCCCCTGCCTGTATCGCACCTGTAAAATACTGGTAGGAATTTCTGTAAGCCATGGCAGACAGTTTCTGACAGACTGTCACGCTGCCCTGCTGCAGCTTCTGCCAGAGCATGCCTTTTTCAAGGCGCATTCCGGTTTCAATGTATCCACAGCAGTCCCTGACTGTGCACAGAAATGTTTCCTGATATTCACTCCGTCTCTCCCAGAACAGCATTCCACAGGCCAGTATTTTTCTGCCGGACAGCCAGAAAAGCAGAATCAGAAGCAGCACTGTCAGCAGGAGCAGAACAGCTGTCCAAAGCTGTCCGCCGATTCCTGTCTTTCGTTTCAGACAGCAGACCGGCTTTTCATAAACCGCCATCAGTATTGCCGCCACCAGAAACGGTGCCAGAAGCCCGATAAAGTAACGGAACAGGATAAACAGCAGAATCGCCACCATGCAAAACTCTATTTGTTTTCGATATGTTTCCCATATTTTATGCATAAAAAATACCCACCTGCTCTGTTCTCTTCCAGATTAGTATGGGCATTTTTTCTTAATTCATAGCTGTTAATAAATGGCTGATCGCCGGATTTTCAGATTTTGCCTGAAATGCCATCTGTTTTCCTGTTTTTGGATGTGTAAAAGCAACTGCATAGGCGAAAAGCGAAACATTTTTGATCCCGAGCTGCTCAGAGCGCTCCATAGATGCCTGCGTTCCGTACTTCTGATCTCCTAAAATAGGAAATCCCGCATGTGCAAGCTGTGCTCTGATCTGATGGAACCTCCCGGTTTCTATTCGGACATCAAGCAGTGCTGTATCCGCTTCTTTCGTCAGTACACGGTAATGCAGCTTTGCACATTTTCCTTTGCCCGATGCCTGCGCCACAATTTCCGCTTTCCGGGTCTGTGGGTTCTTCCATAAATGATCCACCAGCGTTCCTTCTGCAGGGAGCTTTTCTGCTTCCTGATGCACAAGTGCATAATACTGCTTATTCAGCGTTCCTGTCTGAAGCTGTTTATTCAGCCCCGCTGCAGCCTGCTTTGTCTTTGCCAGCACAAGCAGTCCTTCTACCGGCTGATCCAGTCTGTGCACCACATAGACAGGCGCTCCTTTCAAATACCGCGTCACGGCAGAAACCAGATCCGGACTTGTCACTCTTGCAGACTGGGTCGCCAGCCCTGCGGGCTTATAAACAACCAGCAGATCTTTGTCTTCATATTGTATCGTATTGTCTGTTATCATCTGCATCATACCTTAAACCTGTAACCAACACCCTCATATTTATATTTAAACCTATATTCCACTCCCCAAAGACATATCGCTCCAGCGATATGGGCGCGCGTAGCTGCGCATCCCACGAAACTATTTGGGGGCACTCATATTTATACTTTAAATCTATATCCCACTCCCCAAATAGTTTCTATATACTGTGGCTTGGAGGTATCGTATTCGATCTTTTCCCGGATCTTCTTGATATGCACTGTGACAGTCGCAATATCTCCGACTGAATCCATATCCCAGATCTCACGGAACAATTCATCTTTTGTAAAGACATGGTTCGGATTCTCTGCCAGAAATGTCAGAAGATCAAATTCCTTTGTCGTGAATACCTTTTCTTCTCCGTCCACATAAACTCTTCTCGCTGTTTTATCGATCTTGATGCCCCGGATCTCCACAATATCATTCTGCTTCTGATTGGAACCGATCAGTCTTTCATAACGGGATAAATGTGCTTTCACACGTGCTACCAGTTCGCTTGGACTGAATGGCTTTGTCATATAGTCATCTGCACCGAGTCCCAGTCCTCTGATCTTATCAATATCATCCTTCTTTGCCGATACCATGATGATCGGGATATTTTTCTGGCTTCTGACCTGCTTACAGATTTCATAGCCATCAATACCCGGAAGCATCAGATCAAGGATGATCAGGTCAAAATCCCCGGAAAGCGCTGTTTTCAATCCTTTTTCCCCATCATTTTCTATCGTTACTTCAAAATCACTGATCTCCAGATAATCCTTTTCCAGTTCTGCGATCGCTTCTTCATCTTCAATAATTAAAATCTTATTCATCACGTTCTACCTCTTTGTACTTTCTGATCACGAAATGCATACAGGTTTCTTCACCTTCCCTGCTGGTTGCCCAAATGTAACCACCGTGATCTTCTATGATCTTTTTTACAATGGAAAGACCGATGCCACTTCCGCCTTTTGTCGAATTCCGGGAAGAATCCGTGCGGTAAAACCGTTCAAAGATATGTCCCAGATCTTTGGCAGCGATCCCTTTTCCGTTATCTTCAATCTCCACACGGATCGCATCCACTTCATCCAGAATACGGATCTCAATCTTTCCATGCTCCTTATCCAGATATTTCACACTGTTTCCTATAATATTGCTGATCACCCGGCGGAGCTGCTCCGGATCTGCAATGATCTGTGTTTCCGGCGAAACCAGATTATAGAAATTCAATTCAATATTCTTTGACTCCAGATCCAGTCCGACCTCTTCCACGCAATCCTGGAAAAATTCCGCAACATTCATCCTTCTGAAATTATAGGGGATCCTGTTACAGTCAATGCCCGCATAAAATGTCAGCTCATTGATCAGACGGTTCAGTTCGTTTGATTTATTATAAATCGTACGGATATATTTATCCATCTTCTCCGGCGTATCCGCCACGCCATCCATAATGCCTTCCACATATCCGGTAATGGAAGTGATCGGTGTTTTCAGATCATGTGTGATATTGCTGATCAGTTCCCTGTTTTTCTTTTCGTTTTCTATGGACTCTTCCGTCGATTCCTTCAACCGGAGCCGCATCTCTTCATAATTATGAAACAGTTCTCCGACTTCTCCCGTATATTGGACATCCAGCTGGTATTCCAGATTGCCTTCCGCAATGTTTTTCATAGCTACGCTGAGTTCATCGATCGGCCTGACAAACCATCTGTGCAACAGTCCCCTGAACATGTAAACCGAGAAAAACATGATCAGGACGATCGCCATAAACATATCAAAAAAGAATGTCCGGCTGATCTTCTGCTCAGCAAAGATCAAGGCAGCCTGGGATCCCATACGATGTGTCATATACAAACGGAGCAGGCAAAAGGATAACAACGTCAAAACAAGCGGAATCAGTACCATCGCCGTACACGCCATAATCAGTTTTGTACGAAGCGATACATTTTTCATCTTATCTTTCATTGCGTTTCTCCTGTAAAATTCTACATTGTACCTATAGTATAGCCTGTTCATTTTCAGTCGTCTATGCAGTTTCGAGGAATATTATCCTTTTTAGAAAATTTTTATGAAAACCTGTTGACAATTTTTTATTTTCTGCTATTATAATAACAGTAATCATTACTGTTTCTAATACCAGAAAGGAGAAGTCAGATGGCCGGATTAAAATACAGCAGACAGCGCGAAGCCATATTGCAGTTTTTAATGACCCGTAAGGATCATCCCACTGCAGATGTTGTATATGCCAATATCCGGGAAGAATTTCCCAATATCAGCCTTGGCACCGTATATCGGAATCTGACACTGCTTTCCGATCGCGGGCAGCTCCTCAGATTGCATTTAGGCGATGGTGTCGATCACTTCGATGCGGATACCTCACCGCATTATCATTTCGTATGTGAGCGCTGCCATGCAGTTCTGGATCTCGAAATGCCGGATATCGATTCTATCGACAAGCTGGCAGGTGAACATTTTGCCGGGAAGATCAAAGGACACTGTACTCACTTTTACGGTCTTTGTCCCGCCTGTGTCAAAGCAGAATAAAAGGTAACTTCTGTGATGAAAATCACAGTTTCATGTTTGAAATATTTCAAACAACATAAAATAAAATGAAAAATATGAAAAAGAAAAGGAGAAATGAAGTATGAAGTATGTATGTCAGGTATGTGGTTATGTTTATGAAGGAGACAATCCTCCGGCAGAATGTCCGGTATGTCATGTAGGTCCGGATAAGTTCAAAGCAGTAGAAGGTGAAATGACACTTGCTGCAGAACATGAATATGGTGTTTACGGACAGACAGTAAAGAACAACCCGGAAATCTCTGATGAAGATAAGAAATATATCTTCGAGCAGTTAAAAGCAAACTTTGAAGGGGAATGCTCTGAAGTTGGTATGTACCTTTGCATGGCAAGAATCGCTCACCGTGAAGGTTATCCCGAAATCGGTCTTTACTGGGAAAAGGCTGCTTATGAAGAAGCAGAACATGCAGCAAAATTCGCTGAAATGCTCGGCGAAGATCTGGAGCCAAACATGAAGGCTACAACAAAGGACAACCTCAAATGGCGTGTTGACTGTGAATTCGGTGCAACAGCCGGAAAGGCAGATCTTGCAAAATGTGCTAAGAAAAACAATCTGGATGCCATCCATGATACAGTGCATGAAATGGCAAGAGATGAAGCAAGACATGGTCGTGCTCTCAAAGGATTATTGGATAGATACTTTGGTTAAGCTGTAAGCCGAGCAAGGATAAAATAAAAATGGCTGGTGGGCATTTTATGCACTACCAGCTATTTTTTATTTTAGACTTATTGGGCGCCAGCATTTTATAAATGAGCATGGTATCTATCTGTCTTTCTTCTTTTCCCCCTGCTCACGAAACAGTTCTTCGTATCTTTCCTTTGCTTGTGCATAATATTTTCTGCTCATCAAAATTTTATTTTCCGTCTGCAATATGATCCCACCGCGCTGAAAGCTGTTAATATAATGGAAATTGACTGCATAGCTCTGATGCACACGGATAAAATAATCGGGCATCTGTGCCAGACATTCATCCATCTTCATACGGAACTTATGCGGAATACCATCCTGATAGATCATCACATTATGTTTCCTGCTCTCTATGTAAGAAACATCCCGTGCATTCACCGCGAGCATTTTCCTTTTGGTATGGAAAGAAACCAGATTCTGATCCTCGATCATCCGGCGGTTCACACATTCTACGATAGAACTTTGTGAAACAGGCTTTGTCAGCACATGCGCCTTATCCATCACATAAACAGTCTGCAGATCCGGATTCATCTCCCACATCTGATCGAGCATCTGCAGTTCATCTCTGTCCTGATTTAACTCTGCTACCAGTATATCCGGTCGTTCATTTTTTCTTTCTGAAATTTTAACATAATAGTCATTGAAATTCTGGCTTTCTGAGATTTCCTGCACTTCTCCCCTCTCATCAATGACTATTTCTTTTACAAATAGAGTATTCTCTGCAGCCTTACCATCATAAACGCACACTCTATACATATAAGACCCCTCACTTATCCCTTGTTTTAGATTATCCCTTAAATTATCCCCTCATTCTGGTAGTATAGCATACCAAAACAGCAATTTCACTCTTTTTGTCACAATTTGACATGTTTTGGCAAATTTAACCTTTATTGTGTCACAATTAGCAAAAGAATCAATTTATTTGATATAATATACCCGGTTTTCTTTTCTGGCAGGTTCTGCCGGATATTCTCCATCTATATAACCAAGTGCGCAATGTCCGATCCCTTCATATTCTCCTTCAATGCCAAGGGATTTCAGAAGTTCTTTACCCCACTCCGTCTCAAATTCTTCCTTTGCACGATGGATCCAGCAGCTGCCAAGTCCCAGCTCATGTGCTGCCAGCATCATGTTACCCATCACTAAGCTGCCATCATATACATGCGTCGGCCAGTCTTTTCTGCCAAGTACGATCAGCATGGCAGGGGCTCCGTAAAACGGATCAAAGCCCTTATCCCAGCCACCGATTTCCGCATTCATTTCTGCGATCTTATCACGAAGTTCCTTCCGGGTCACCTGGATAATGATCGTTGCCTGCTGCCCTTTTCCGCTTGCTGCGTAAAGTCCTGCTTCAATGATCTGATCAAGCAGTTCCTGCGGAACAGCATCCGGCTTATATTTTCTGATACTTCTTCTTGTTTTCATTTTTGTAAGTACGTCGCTCATGTCCATTCTCTCTATACTTTCTTATATATTTTGCACAAATAAGCCTATATTTTAGCCATCTG
>ERZ808242.1896-NODE-1896-length-10369-cov-3.587357_pt1 | contig 10369 bp, 6 predicted proteins | sample MGYA00521244_ERZ808242 | MGnify/ENA primary metagenome ERZ808242 (study PRJEB31516, sample SAMN03275573) | gut metagenome | biome: mammalia-associated habitat; material: feces | host: Papio cynocephalus | place: Kenya | collected 2012-07-27 ... | reverse complement strand
TATAATACAAGCGAGAAAACTTGCTTGCAAGGGTTTTCGAGCGCAGTATTTCAACGGAAACGGCGATTTGGCGAAGACAAAGCGCATGGCAACGATAGTTGCCGACAAAATAACATTTTGTCTCGTTTCAATGTTATAATACAAGCGAGAAAACTTGCTTGCAAGGGTTTTCGAGCGCAGTATTTCAACGGAAACGGCGATTTGGCGAAGACAAAGCGCATGGCAACGATAGTTGCCGACAAAATAACATTTTGTCTCGTTTCAATGTTATACTTTTATTAATTATACAAGGTAATTTGCACATAACATGAAAACAGAAATTCTTGCTCCGGCGGGAGATAAAGCGAGTTTTTACGCCGCCGTCAACGCGGGCGCGGACGCCGTTTATCTCGGGCTAAGCTCCTTTAACGCCAGAATAAAAGCCGACAACTTCACAAACGAAAACATTTCCGAAATTACTTCTTATGCCCACCTTTTCGGCGTAAAGGTTTACGTCACCGTCAACACGCTCGTAAAAAACGAAGAAATAAGCGATTTTTTGAAAACAATCGACGCGTGCGCAAAAGCCAAAGTCGACGCGTTTATCGTGCAGGACTTCGGCATGGCAAACCTCATAAAAGAGCGTTACCCCGCCGCAACATTGCATGCAAGCACGCAAGCGGGCGTTAACAATTACCGCGCCGCAAAGGTTTTTAAGGACTTAGGCTTTACACGCGTCGTTTTATCGCGCGAAACGAGCGCGGAGGACTTGAAAAAGATAATCGCGCTCGGGATAGAAACGGAATTTTTCGTTCAAGGCGCGCTATGTGTGTGCTTTTCGGGCAACTGCTACATTTCAAGCGTAAAATGCGGTGCAAGCGGAAACCGCGGGCTTTGCCGCCAACTTTGCAGGCTCAAATATATAGCCGACAAAAAAAGCGGTTATCTCTTATCCCCGAGCGATTTATGCCTTGCCAAAAACGTGCCGTATCTATGCTCTCTCGGGGTTACGAGCTTAAAAATCGAAGGCAGGTTAAAACGCCCCTCTTACGTCGCCGCCGCGGTAAGGCTCTACAAAACCGCCGTCGAAAATTACGAAGAAAACGAAGTTAATCGACTTATAGAGGCACTTAGCAAAATTTCAAGCAGAGGAACATACAACGAGCAAGCATATCTATTTAAGCGCGACGACGTAATCAATCCCGAAGTAAACGACTATGCGGGCAACAAAATCGGCATAGCAAAAGAAGTAAAAAAATTAAAGAACGTTTACCGTGTTTTGATTGAAACGAAAGAAAAAATAGTCGCGGGCGACGGGCTTAATATAGGCGGCGTAACGCTCGGCGTAGGAAACGCGGACATAGCGAATAACGGATATTACGTTTACACCGTTCGCCCGGTAAAAGAAAATTCAATCGTTTTCCGCACGCTCGACAAGGCTTTTGAAGACAGCGTAATGCCGACGGAGCGCAAAATCGACGTCGACTGTGCCGTTAAAGCTATTGCGGGCAAACCTCTCGAAGTAACGCTTTCGGCAAACGGAATAAAAGTTACGGCTTACGGCGGCGTTTGCGAAAAAGCCGAAAAAGCCCCTCTCGACGAGCTTTCGGCGCGCGGCGCAATAAAATTCGGCGAAGAAAAATTTATTCTCGATAGTTTCACGCTCATAACCGACGGAGTTTTCGTTCCTCGCTCGGCTTTGAACGCAGTACGGCGCGAAGCGACCGAAAAACTTAAATCGGCGATAATCGAAAGCAATTCTCCCGCGACAGAAAGTAGTGCAACCCCTTTAAAAGAGTTTTCAATGCCGCCACTCAAACTCCCCGCCGACAACTATATCATAATCGACGAAAACACTAATTTCACGATAAACCGCGGCGAAAAAATAATAATTTCGCCCGTCGATTACTCGGAAGAAACCGTCAAAAAACTTATAGAAAAGATAGTCGCAAAAGGTTATGCGGACACGGTTTATCTTAATCTACCCACCGTCGCAAGCGGCGACGAAACGGACTATCTTTATTCGCTCGTCGCTTCTTTAAAAACAAGCGGCATAAATATCGGCGTGGTCGCAAACAACTATTACGGCTTTTCGTTTTTAACATTATGCGACTGCATTGCCGGAACCGGCTTGAACGTTTTCAACGACGTGACGATTGCAAAGCTTTTGAATTTCGGTTTTAAAGATTGCATATCTTCGATAGAAAAAGTAAAAACCTCGGGCGCGACGTATCTCGGCAACCCGCCGCTCATGACGACCGTTCACTGCCCGTACAAAGTTGCAAAAAACTCCTCGTGCGCGCGCTGCACTTACGACGGCAAGCTCGAATACAAGGACGAGCGCGGCAACGCCTACCGCTTCACCCGCTACAAAATCAAGTCTTGCTACTTTGAACTTCGCTTCAAAAACCCGACCGAATACGCCTCTCTTGTCAAAAACGACAGCACCCGCTTCGTAAAAGATTTGAGATAAAAAAATCATCGCGTTGAGTATTACCTCTCTGCGATGATTTTTTATTTTTTCGGGCTTGCGCCGTAACGCTGCTTAAAGCATCTTGAAAAGTATAAGGGGTCCTTTATTCCCGCGGCAAAGCTAACTTCTTTCACCGTAAAATTACCCGTTTCGAGCAAGGCTTTCGCGTAAGAAAGGCGGAGCCGCGTTAAAAACGCAAGCGGAGTTTCCCCGGTTTCCTTTTGGAAAAGTTTGCGCAAATAATCGGGTGAAAAGGGCAGCGAATCAAGATACGCGCTCAATTCAAAATTTACTTCTTTAAACCGCGCAAGCAAAGTTTTTTCTATCTCCGTCACAACTTCGGAATGCTTTTCGCCGCATTTTTCTATCGCCGAGAGAATAAGCTCGGTTAAGCTTTCCTTTTCGTTATCTCCGACCTCGTTTCCGCAAGCGAAAATCCGCGCGGCGTAACAAGAGATTTTCAAAAGCTCTCCGTCCGCGCCGAGAGTAAAAGTAAACGGCTTTTTAAATTTTTCATCAATGAAAAACACCGAAACACATTCGCACGCGCAAGAAAAATTTATCTCGTAATTTTTGTTTTGCGGAATATACGCTCCGCCCTTCGCTTCGAGCAAAAACTCCGCTTTGCTGACTTTCAGGCTTGCCGTTCCTCTTTTTATCAAAATCAAAAAGCCCGTGCGCGCCCTTCCTTTTTTATTTTCAAGCGGAAAGTTTTCCGCCGCAAACGTTACGCCTTTACTCATTTCCTACTCCTAAAAACCTTCTCAAAAACTTTTCCGCGCCGTCTTCGTCCGCGCTTTCGCAAATTATATCGGCTTCACATTTTACCTCGTCGCTCGCGTTTTCTGGCGCGACCGCAAGCGCGGCAAATTTAAGCATATCGATATCGTTTTCGCCGTCGCCGAGCGCAACCGTGCGGCTTTTATCCACGCCGACTATTTCACAAACCTTTTTCAACGCTTCCGCCTTGGAACACTCTTTCGGCACGAACTCGATAAGTCGTTTTCTCGAAGAATAAACGTTGACTTCCGGCAAAACCTCGCGCATTTTTTTTGTCAAAGGCTTAACTCGTTCCTCTTCCACCATGTAAAGGTACTTCGTAACCCCGCTTTCGGCAAGTACGGAAACGTCCTTAACAATTATCGGCGCGACTTTGGAAATAGAAACGTACTCCGTTAAAAACAAACTTTCCTTTTCGGCATACAGTTTGCCGTCAACCCAACAAATAATCTCAGCGTCAACCTTCCGCCCTTCGGCGCAAATTTTTTCGGAAATATCCGGTGGCAACACGCAAGAGTAAACCATTTTGCCGCCGACGTAAATTTCCGCGCCGTTGTAAACTATAACGGGCTTAGCAAAAAGAGAACAACTCTCGATTATGCCTTTAACGCCGGCGTAAGGTCTGCCCGTTGCAAGCACGAAAATATAACCTTTTTCGCTTAAAGCGCGGATAGTTTTTATCGATTTTTCGCTCATTTGTCCGCCGAACGGCACGAGCGTTCCGTCAATATCCGCGGCTATAAGTCGATAATCGGCACTTTTTAATTTTTCAAAGCTTACTTTCGGCATAAAACAAAAGCTCCTTTCTTTGCTACTAATGATACACCTTAAACACATTTTAGTCAATGATTTTTTAGCCCCGAAAAGAAAAAAATCACCCGCCGACTTTAAAAAGCGACGGGATAAATTTTTCAAACTAAAACATAAATTTTTAAATAAGAATACAAATAAGGTTGTTTTTGCCCTCGTTCACGGCTTTCGTCAAAATACGTCTTACCCTTCCTTTTAAATTTTCGTTGAGAGAAAGACACTTTGCGTTTAGTTCGCCGCCGATAAGCGAATACAAAGGTCTGCCGAAAACTTCGGTTTTCATAAAGTCCTCGCTTTCGGAAAGCTGGTTCAAAAAGGCTTCGCACTGCGACTTACTACCCGTCACGACGTCCACGTCAACGCATACCTTCGCGCCGATTATATGCATGGAATCGCCCTCCGCGCGTATCTTGACCGAATAGCTTCCGCCCGACTTTTTAACAAGCCTCGGCTCCGCCGTTTTGACCGCTTTCAACTCGGGCGCAACGACCCCGTAACCGTCTTTAAGCGAACTTTCCACGCCGCCGCGGAGCCTTTCGTAACTCACGCCCGCGCCGTAAACGCCGCGCAAAAACTTCAATAAATCGCTTCTGTTTTCCACGCTTTCGCCCGTTTCGTCGGAAATCACGCGATAGAAAAGGCTTTCGTCCGCGCCGAATTTTATTTCCGCTTCGCCGCTTGCCATATCGAGCGCGGTTTCGTCGATATTAAGCCCTTCGAATCCGTCGAATTCTTGTTCGACCGCCGCAACTGAGCGCATCGTGTCGAGCTTTTCGCCCGCTTCACGCGTTTTTTCTAAAATTTCGCCTATAATTTTGCTTTCCGCACTAAGCCCGACAAGGAAATCCGGCAGAGCAAAAATAAGCTTTTTGAGCGGAAACTCATACAAAACTTCCGTCAAAATTCCCGAAAGTCCGTTTTTGTCAAGCTTGTCGACGTTTACGGCAACAACCTTTACTCCGTGCTTTTCTTCAATCTTTTCGCACTCGGCTTTCGTCGCCTTGCTTGTCGGTTCAGTACAGTTAAAAAGCACGATAAACGGCTTATTGGCGGACTTTAGCTTGTTTATAACCTTATCCTCGGCCGGGATATACGCCGCGCGCGGAATGTCCGTAAAGCTTCCGTCCGTCGTCACTACTACGGCAATCGTAGAATGCTCGCCGACGACCTTATCCGTGCCGTACTCCGCCGCTTGCTCAAACGGCATAGGCTCTTTTTGCCAAGGCGTTTTAACGAGCCGCGGCTTTTCGTCCTCGGTATGTCCCGTCGCGCCGTCCACCATGTAACCCACGCAATCGACAAGCCTAACTTTCGCCGTAGCGTTCCCGACCGCAACCACAGCCCCGTCCGCAGGCACGAACTTAGGTTCCGTAGTCATAATGGTTTTGCCCGTCGCCGACTGCGGCATTTCGTCCACGGCAACGCTTTTTTTACCGTCCGCAAGGTTAGGTATCACGAGGTTTTCCATAAACCGCGCTATAAACGTCGACTTGCCCGTTCTCACGGGTCCTACAACGCCTATATAAATATTGCCGTTGCTTCTCTTCGCGATATCCTTGTAAATATCCCTGTTTGCCATAACTTTTAATTTCGTCCTCAACTTTCTAACCCTAAGTTATGCTCTAACGGCAAAAAAAATTACTTTACCGTTAAAAATCCTTGACAATCGCGCGTTTAAGTGCTAATATTATCGCGTCGAAAGACAAAAAATCAATATCGGGGTGCCGCACGGCTGAGATTATACCCGCAGAACCGAACAAGGTAATGCTTGACCGGGAGAATATTTTATTCGTTGTTTGCGCCCCGTAATTTTTACGAGGTGTTTTTTATGCTATTCAACCTTTTAACGGACGAAGCGAGCGAATCGTTCGTCCCCACGCTCATTATTTCGATTGTAGCAATACTCTTAATAATCGGAATAATGGTTGTTCTCTGCTTTGTAACGAAAAAGCTCAATACGCGCAGTATCGTTTTTGCGGGTATCACGATAGCTCTTTCCTTCTGCTTGTCGTACATTAAGTTTTCGCCCGTTGAAAACGGCGGCTCAATAACGCTCGCAAGTATGCTCCCCGTCATTATATACGCGTATTTTTACGGTTTCGGTCCGGGGCTTTTGTGCGGCGTGTGCCATGGTCTTTTACAATTTATTCAAGAACCTTACGTTCTCACGCCCGTAACCTTTATATTCGATTACGTTCTTGCTTTCGGCTCGATAGCCGTCGCGCCCCTCTTTAAAAAGATACCGCAAAAAACCGTCGCCTTAGCTTGCGGAATAGTTGCCGTTTACATTGTAAGATTTATAAGCCATTTTGTTTCGGGTCTTATTTATTATGCGGATATGCCGCTTTCGCAGTCGATTCCGCTTTCCGCCGCTTACCAAGCAACCTACGTTCCGCTCGATTGCGCTATTTCTTTAGCGGTAGCAATCGTTCTTTCCGTAACAGGCGTTATAGACGTTCTCGAAAAGCAAGCTCTTAAAGGTTTGAACAAGAAAGAAAAGGCGGAAACCAAAGAAAACTGATTTAAAAAAAAACAAAACCGCATACAAAAAGCCTTCCGCTTCGATGAGAAACGGAAGGTTTTTTCTACTATAAAATCAGCCTATAACGCGATTATCGGCTAAAATAGTCCAATCACGAGCTTAACGAGTTTTACCAAAAACACGCTCGTCGGATAGATAAAGAAGAACGCGAACACGCCGACGGCAAGCACAAGTGCGGCAATACAAACGGGCGTTTTCATCTTTTCGTAAGCCACGGGGAATTTTTTAGTTATGAGCCACACGGCAACGAGAATTACCGCGGCAACGGCTATTCCTATAAGAAAATATTTAAGATACGGCGAAGAGTATTCTATTTTGACCTCGTTTTCGCCCTTTTCAAGCTTGACGAGCATAAACGAAAGCCCGTTGTCGATAAGTTCCGCTTCTTTGCCGTTCACCGTCGCTTTAAATCCTTTTATCGCAACGTAATTCATAAACAAATATTCGCCGTCCGTTTCTGTCGTCACTGTCGCGGTGAACGTATCGCGGTTTATCGTATAGTCGACTTCACGTTCTTTCAGCGACTCCGAAAGCTTTCTTATCTTGCTAAGCGGCAGATTGATAGAACCGCAATATTTGGCGATAATCGACTTATCGAGGGGCTTATTGTAACTTTTTATGCAAACGGTAGAGCTTCCGCTCTTTTTATACCCGAGGTCGACTGCCTCTTTCGTAAGCCTTGTCGCGCTATCCTCTTCGAACCCGCCGACCGAATATTTTATCTCGTAATCTTCGGGAAAGTCGTTGTAAAAATACCACTGCCCCTCGGCGTTCCCGATTGCGCGCGACACGGGCAAGCTTATAGTGTAAATACCCGTAGCCGCTTCGTAAGCGATATCGGTTTCGCTAACCGCATACATTTTATCGAAGAGTTCGCCCTCTCCGCCTAAAAACTTGTAGAGCTTATTCAAATTTTCGTAATTCGTACCGTCGAAAACGAGGTCGGACGAACTAACCGTATAAGCGTTCGGAAAGCAAATCGTGTTTTCCACCGCCGCAAAATACTGTTGTTGCGTATCCTCCAAAAGCTTGTTGTAACTGCGCGACTGCGACGAATGATAATTTCCGTTATTGTGAATGTAGTAGTACTTATATCCGAGCAGACAATCGCCGAAAAACAACCCTCCGCTCGACTTCATGCAATTGACCTTGTTCCCGTCGTAATCGAAAAACAGAGGAGCTTTAAAGTTATCGCGGTCGATGACGGACGAAAACACGCTAAAACAGTTAGTATGGGTCGAAAACGCGGCGTCGTTGGTGAGCGCGTCGTTGTAGTCCTTTATGCGGTAATACCCCTTGCCGTCCGCCTCGTAAGTTTCGTTTATCTTCTTTACAATCGCGTTGTACTGGTCATATCTCACCGGATTAAAAGCGTTGCCCGCAACCAAAAACATATTGTAGAACGCAACTTGCACGCTCAACAAAACGATTATTGCGTAAGAGATTTTTTTGAAGTCAACAAGCTTCTTTTTGTAAAGTACCGCGCCGACGAAAACGACGAGCGCAACTGCAAGCGCGAGCGGCGCAAGATATTCAAGCCCGCCGACGGAATGAGCAAAAACCGAAGCGAAATTGTTCTTTTCGCCGTCTTTAAGCATGTTATACACGTCGTCGCCTTTCACTATTTTCGCTCCGAACACGACGAAGAAAATTGTTGCCGCAAGTGCGAGCGCGAAAAAGCACACCGAAGCAATCTTTGTTTTAGTATCTTTTCCGAGCAATCCGCCGTCGCTTTCGATCGAAAAATCAAGCCCGTTTAAAAGCCTTGCCGAGATAAACAGCCCGTACGGCGTAGTCAAAAAACCGAAACGCAAAGAGTAGCTCATGTACGAGCCGGCGTTCAAAAGATTGCACGATTCGTCTATAAGTATCGGCACGAACAAAAGTACTCCCGTCACGGCAAGGAACTTATCAAAATTTTCCTTCACGCCGTTTTTGAAAAAGTAAATAAAGGACAGCGCGACGAACGCCGTGTCCGCGATTATATAAGTGAGCTTGGAATACAAGTGTTCGTAAGAAAGCTCGTTCCACAAATTTTCGAAAATGCCCGTGTTTCTGCCCGAACGCATGTAAGCGAAAAACGCGGGAACCATGAGCGGCAAGCAAAGCCCCACCGCCACGACGAGCGAAAAGCAAGTTTTTGCCAGCACGTCCGCGCGTTCGCACTTTTGAGGAACGATTACCGCATAGCACACAAGGACAAGGAAAACTATCAAAAGCGCAAAGCATGCAATCGAAAAGCAAGTGTAAATCATCAGCGCGTAGGCAATCGCAAAGTACCGAATTTTTCTTTCCTTAACGAGTCGCATAAAGCCCGAAATCACGAACGGCATATAAATAAGGAAATCGAGCCAGTTTATATAAGTGTTCGCGACGAACATATACCCCGAGTACGCGTACAAAAGCGACAGAATAAGGATAATTACTTCGGGCAAATTCTTGAAATATTTGCGCAAAAAATACGCCGCCGACAGCGCGATACAACTGAGTTTAAGCGGCATAACGAAGCTTGCCGCATAGTAAACGTTGCCCTTGCCGAACAGCAAAAACACGAACGTAAAAGGGCTTATCGCGCAGTACGCAAGCGTTCCGAAAACGTCCGCCCCGCCCATTATCGCCGTAGAATATGTAAGCGAGGATTTGCCGTCGAACACGTCGTAAAAGTGTTCCAAAAACGGGCAAATTTGTGCCAAAAGGTCGTAGCTCGAAATGCAATCGTGCGAGAACGGGTAAATATTGCTTGCTTTAAGCACGGCAAAAAACAGTGCGCAAATAGTCACGGGCAACGCATAAAAAAGCCAGAATTTATCAAAATGTCTTTTAATAACGTCGAACGCGTCGCTTTTTACGGCGTTTTCCGCCGCGCCCGCACCCTCTTCCGCGTTTTCCGTATCAAGTTTATCGTCAAATATTATTTCTTTTTCCTCTTCCGCCGAAAAATAATTGTTTTCCATATTCGTTTTCCTATAACGCCGTCATTAAGTTACTGTTTAGATTTTACCACATAATGTCGCCAAAATCAAGCAAATGCCACAAAAACGCGGAATAACTAAACTTTAAGCAAAAAAGCCCTTGCAAGTTGTTGCTTTTTTTCGCAAAATATTATATACTTTTAAAAGTAAACAATCAATCGCATATTCACGGAGGAGTATCGAAGCGGTCACAACGAGGCGGTCTTGAAAACCGTTTGGGGGCAACCCCACGCAGGTTCGAATCCTGTCTCCTCCGCCAACACCTTGAACGGAAGGCTCAACGCCTTCCGTTCAAGGTGTTTTTGGAGTAGACAGGATTTTAGAACCTGCAAGGTTCGCGTGCCTGAGGGCTGCTTTCAGCCCGAAGAAATACGCCGAGGGGCTCCCGCACACTTGCGGGAAACGGCGTTATCCTGTCTCCTTTCATGCGGGATTTTTTGTGTTTTGGCGGAGGAGACAGAGATGAAGAGGTTCCTCGTGTTTTTTTTGCATTCATTTATATTTCTCTCACTTCAAATAAATGTACTGCTTAAAGTTTTTTGAAATTTTATATATAATTGAAATCGTAGTTGAATTTTTTTATAAAATATGTTATAATCTATTAGAAAATAATTTTAGTTTATTATTTTTTTGTAAGAGGTACCATATGCCAATCACACCTAAAACACACAAATTGTCCCCATTACTTAAATATCCTGGAGGAAAAGATAAAGAGTTAGGACATATTTTACCAAATTTGCCGTATGATTCGAAAAACTACTATGAACCTTTTGTTGGCGGTGGTGCCGTATACTTTTCTGTAACAGCTGATAG
>ERZ808242.1893-NODE-1893-length-10380-cov-3.415981_pt1 | contig 10380 bp, 8 predicted proteins | sample MGYA00521244_ERZ808242 | MGnify/ENA primary metagenome ERZ808242 (study PRJEB31516, sample SAMN03275573) | gut metagenome | biome: mammalia-associated habitat; material: feces | host: Papio cynocephalus | place: Kenya | collected 2012-07-27 ... | reverse complement strand
TTGTGGAAGAAGCGATTGCCACGCGGCTGATCCCCCAGGTGGAAAACCTCCTGTCCGAAGATGCCATGAACGGCGGTATCCATCCGATGAAGCATCATACCTATCAGGGACAGCCCGGTCTTTTCTGCTACAATATTTTTATCGTAAACTACAGATTTGCCAAAGGTCATTTATATAATGAACTGAAAAAGATCGGCGATGTGCCGTTTTATGATGCGGGAAATATGGTCGATGAAGGGAACCGGCTTCTTGCCATGATCGAAGATCTGGAGCAGGGCATGTCCTGCTGGGACTTCCCCAAAAAATATTTCCGTGTCCCCAGATTCAAGGGAACGGACAGACTGCTTTCAGGCATCGAGCGTATGATCGATGATGCCATAAAAAGCGGTTTTGGCTGGGAAAAGATCAGAGACGAAATGTCCTATTACAATACAACAACCGGTGAATGCGGCATTCTTCTGGATATAGACCCTGATAAAAAACTGGCGGATTATACCCTGTTTCCGTTCCTGAGCAATAACAGGCAGCCTTTGGGGACCGGTATCCCACATATGCTGTCTGACGGTCTGTATCTTAACGGAAAGATCAAACGGTATCAGCTGCAGCTGCTGTTTACACTGGTCGATCCTTTACATAATCAAGACCTGTTCCGGCTAAACCGTGCAGATTTTGAACTGGTCACAAAAGATATTGAAGCGGAAAATATCATGGACCGGGGGTACTATGCAACACGCGTCAATATCAATCTGTTCCATGAAAATACGCAGCAGTTTTCTTCCCGGCTTCTAAAGGATAAAATATTCAGACAATATCACCCCAAGCTTGGCTGGATGGCGGATTCTAAATTCGGCATAAAAGCATATGCTTCTCTTGGGGAAGAATTTTATGACCAATATGAAATCGGCTTAAAGAAGCTGCGCGCCAGATAGATATTTCCGGTACAATTTCTCACAGGCATTGTTATAAGAAACTTCACTCAGCGGCTCATATAATCTCATAAGCAGGGCAGATGGAATTGCCCTGCTTATTTCTGCGGATGAAATACAATATTTCCACTGCAGCCGGACATATATCTGTGCAATCCAGTTCAGCAAAATACGATCACATTCTGTGGCTTCTTTTCGTGGCGCACACAGTGAAAAATCAATACTGTTCTTCAACTGCTTATATCCTTTATTCAGTGCACTCCAGTTGCCAACATCCATCTTTCTTCTGATTTCCGAATGCTGCATATACACATCTATCATGGAACACAGGTCGTATTCCGTGATCTCCGTCAGTTTGATAAATAATAAGGTATGAAGATCTATGACATCTTCCAGATAGATTTCATCATACGCAGTCTTATCCGCTTCCATTTTCTTTCCTCTCCGTCAGCCCTGCATTCCGTTTGCCTGTCTGATCATGTCCTCTACAACAATATCATAGATCTCACCGAGTGTGTTGCAGTACTCTAAGATCTTCCATGGCTCATTTGTATGGAAATGGATCTTGATCAGATCTTCATCTCCCGCTGCGATCAGGCTGTTGCCTTCAAAATGCTCTGTGATGTAGTCTGCGATCGCATCCTCATCCAGATCCTCATCTCTTCTGTCGATCAGAAGCTGTGTATCATAACGATATGCAAACTGATCATCTTCTGCATCAATTGAATTTACTCCCATTGTGTGCCTCCTGTTATCATTTTCATTTTTTTATTTCCTGCCGGTGCAGGTTAGGTGTTTCTAACCGATTTTACCACCAATCTGCCGGATTTGCAATTTCTACAGACAACTTTCTACAAATGCTTTGAAAATCGCTTTGCTGTCTTCATTGACCTGATAAGAGAACTCCGGATGCCATTGAAATGCCCAGATAAATGTTTTTTCCGGTACATAAACAGCCTCTGTCAGTCCATCCTCTGAAACAGCCATCGGGGACAGCCCTTCTGCCAGCCTGTGTATTGCCTGATGATGGTAGCTGTTGACAGCCAGCTGGTCTTTTTTCAGGAGCCTGTGGAGCGGACTGTCTGCCACCAGTGTTACGGTATGTACCGGTTTTTCATATGGTGGTGACTGATGGTGCTCCGTCTGTGTATGATATTCTGTTTCCAGATCCTGATACAGGGAACCTCCCATTGCAACATTGATGATCTGGATTCCCCGGCAGATTCCCAGAACGGATTTATCCTGCTCATACGCCCGGCGGTAAAGTGCGATCTCCATCGCATCACGCATATCACAGCTCTTTCCACACTCTTTTTTACGCTCCTGCTGATACAGATGCGGAGATACATCATGCCCGCCCGTAAACAGGAAACCATCCAACTGCTCCACCAGCTGACGGATGATATGTGCATCCTCTGTCAGCGGAAGCATCAGCGGAATAGCCCCCGCCTGCTCAATGCCCTTCATATAACCGGGCAGCATCCAATAACTCTCTCTTTCTTCGTCCACGAGCGGCATCAAACCGATCAGTGGCTTTCTTTCTCCCCATCTCATGTGACACACCTTATTTCTGTATTTTAAATTTTACTTTTGTTACATTACCTGCTTTGTCTTTGATCTTCAGTGTATAAGTACCGTTCTTTTTCACGGTCTTACCGCTTTTGATCTTTTTGCCGTTCAATGTGGCACTCTTCACACCGGAAAGCTTATCCCGGAATGTGATCTTCAGGTTCTTTTTGTAAACCTTATTGTTTTTCACATTGGTTGTCGGTTTCTTACGGTCAACGCAGAAAAGGACAGTCTGCTTTGTACCTGCTGCCGTTTCAATTTCAGCTTTATAAGCACCGTCTTTCCTTACCGTAAATTCATTGCCCGACTGTGCCCTGCCATTTATACGAAGCTGCGTGATAACGCCCGGCGAAGAAACCTTCATAGTCACAGGTTTCTTATATGCCCCTTTATTTTTGACCCCGCTGACCTTGATCTTACCGGCCTGTGCCACTGCCTGTGCACTCATGGCATAGATACGGTCTGTCTTTTCTTTTACGAGTTTCACTGCATCAAACCTGACCGTTTTGCCGTCCGGCTGCAGTTCGCCGTTTGTCTTTGCTACCTGGAACGGAAAACTGATCACAATATCATATCCATCCAGTCCGTCCGGATCACCCGCCATATTGGCATCTATCCGACTCGTGCTTGTCTGGCTGTCCTGTGCAATATTCATTACGGCTTTGTCACCTGTCAGTTCCAGGAAAGAAGATTTCATCTCCTTCGCAGTTACTTTCTGGCTCAGGACGTAGGAATTGTGTTCTTTTCCGTTCAATACTTTCGTACCGTTTGCCGTAAATTCCATTTCATTCATCATATCGGCATAGGTTGTCGATGTACTGCCCGGCTGGCTGTTCATATATTGCTCGATCTGTTTTTCTTCTTCCCCTGTTGTATCTACCTCCATCGAAACAGTGCCCGAAAGATCAGGATTGATCTCCATCTTTGCGCTCATACCGCATCCTGTCAGAAGTGTGATACAAAGTGTTGTCAGTGCGACCAAAATTCTTTTCTTCATGTTTTCCCCCTTTTTACCTGCCTGTCATAAGATACCACTATTATCTCTCCTATAATAGTTGTTTTCAGTATACCCTGTAACCACTCTATATGCCAGTAAAATTTTATATTATGTACGCATTTTTGTGTAACAGGAACGAAGTTTCCTATTACATGAAAAAAGCCGGAAAACAGGTTTTATCCTGCTTCCGGCAGTTTCCGTATCATCTTATTCCACTATCGTGTATAAACTTACAGCAGGTTCTTCATACTGTCCATACCGATCAGAAGTGTTGAAGTATTATGCAGAAGAGCTGATGTCGTAGGCGGGATCACGCCTGCCACACCAAGCGCGATCAGTCCGGCATTAAATGTCACGATCTGTCTGTAATTTTTATGGATCCGTTTCATAAGTGCCTCACTCAGCTGTTTCAGCACAACGATCTCATTCAGATCATCCGCACTGACCGTGATGTCTGCAATCTCTCTTGCGATCTCTGCTCCGTCACTAATGGCGATCCCGACATCAGCTGCGGAAAGCGCCGGTGAATCATTGATGCCGTCACCGATCATCACAACTTTATGTCCTTTTGCTTTCTCCTGCTGTACAAAGTCAGCCTTGTCTTCCGGCAGAACTTCTGCATAGAAATGATCCACACCAACACTCTTTGCGATTGCTTCTGCTGTCCGGTAGCTGTCACCGGTCATCATGACAATATTGGTAAACCCTTCTTTATGCAGCTTTCTGATCACAGATTTCGCTTCTGCGCGCAGCGGGTCTTCGATGCAGATCGTTGCCGCCAGCTCACCGTCGATCGCCAGATATAAATGGGAATACTGCAGCGGCAGATTCTCAAATAATTCTTTCTTATCTTCCGGGATCGTGCATTTCTCATCTTCAAATACAAAGTGATAACTGCCGATCACAACACGTTTTTCCCCGATCATACTTGCAATACCGTGTGCTACCACATACTCCGGTTTGGAATGCATTTCCTCATGCAGCAGATTTTTCTTTGTTGCCGCATCGACTACCGCTTTTGCCATGGAATGTGGAAAATGTTCTTCCAGGCAGGCTGCGATCCGCAAAAGTTCATCGGGTGTCTTTTCACAGAAAGACACAACGGATGCCACAGTCGGACATGCTTTTGTCAGTGTTCCCGTCTTATCGAATACGATCGTATCGGCTTCTGCCATTGCCTCTAAGAACTTGCCGCCCTTTACGGTAATGTGATGGCTGCCTGCCTCACGGATCGCAGAAAGTACGGAAATCGGCATTGCCAGCTTGAGTGCACAGGAGAAATCCACCATCAGAATGGAAAGTGCCTTTGTGGCATTTCTTGTCAAAAGATAAGTCAGTACCGTTCCGCCAAGGCTGTATGGCACAAGCTTGTCTGCCAGATGGGCTGCTTTGCCTTCTACATTGGATTTCATCTTTTCAGACTCTTCGATCATCTTCACGATCTTTTCAAATTTACTGTCACTTCCGATCTTGCTGACCGTGATCGTCAATGTGCCCTCTTCCATCACAGTGCCTGCATATACGGATGCACCCTCCGCCTTTCTGACTGCTGTCGCTTCACCCGTCAGGGATGCCTGATTGACCAGTGCTTCCCCTTCTGCTACCACACCGTCAAACGGAATGACATTACCCATATGTACAACAACCTGATCACCTGTTTCAATCTCATCGACGGATACCAGAACCTCTGTCCCGTCTACCTTTTTCCAGGCTTTTGTCACATGCAGTGACAGGCTCCTTGCCAGATTATCGATTGATTTCTTATGTGTCCATTCTTCCAGCAGTTCACCAAAACCGAGAAGAAACATGATCGAGCCCGCTGTATCTGTATCATTTCTTAATATAGATACCGTGATCGCTGTCGCATCCAGCACCGGTACTTCAATCTTACCCTTCAACAGTGTCTTAATGCCCTCTTTGATATACTTCAGGGACTGCCATATGACATAACAGGAACGAACCGGCAACGGAAGCAGCCATTTGATCGCATAATGCTTTACTACATGTCCGACCAGCTTTTCCTGATAGTCAGCGTTTAATGCCCTTCCCGAATTTTCGATCAGCCCTGCAGGTGCTTTTACTGACTCATATGCAAATGCCAGAAGCAGATCTATGATCTGTTGTCTGTCCCCCGTATAAACGATCACCGCATCCCCTGTCCGCTCATACACTTTTGCTTCTTTTACCTGCGGCTGTGTATGTAAATAATAAAGAAGCAGATCCGCCTGCGCATAGCTCATGCGATACTGCACAAGATGGATACGCATTCTTCCCCTTGCTTCATGTCTGATTGTAAATTTCATAAGCTATCCTTACCTCCTTCAGACTCGAAAAACCCGCTACTTCGTAGCGTCGCAGCACTGCTGCTTCTGTTTTTCTCGTTGTACGTTCGGTCGAAATCAAATGCCAGCATAGCTGGCGCTTGATTTCGTTTCCTCACTACAAAAGAGCACCCGCTTTAGCAGGTGCTCCCTCTTTTTTCTGTTTATTCTGCGTCTTCAGATGCTTCCTGTGCATCTGCCGCGAATTCCTGTTCCTGCTGCAGGGCTCTTTCTTCATTTATGCTCTTAGCATCTGCATAAATATCTTCTGCATTCTCCTGTACAGTAGAAACTGTTTTCATCACACAGTCCTTTGCTCTGAGCACTGCCGCAGTACAGTTTGTATATACTTTCTTTGCATCCTTACTTGATAAGATCTTGATGCCGGCTGTACCAAATGCTACTCCTGCCGCAAAGATACCTGTTTTTTTCCAGTTGATTTCTTTGAAAATGTTACTCATAATATCCACACCTTTCTCTATCTGTATCTTATTATGGGTGCTATTATAGCACCGGCCCGGGCGGATAGCCAACTCTAACCCGCGCATATAATCGATAACTTTTCTCAATAAAGAAACATGTCTTCCATTACAATATTTAAGCCAGTGCAGAGGCAATATCCGCCTTCATGTCCAGTACCGCCGCTCTGGATGCATCCGCATAATTTTCCGGTGCAAACCGGCCTTTATACAGATCATTCTGGTAAGCCGCAATGATACCACGTGAGCTGTTCACGATCGCACCGAGACCGTCTTTATTAAAGAAATTAACAAGATCCCTGCCTTTACCGCCCTGTGCACCATAGCCCGGTACCAGAATATAAGCCTTTGGCATAATATCCCGCAGAATGCGTCCCATTTCCGGATAGGTTGCACCGACAACAGCACCTACATAACTGTAAGTATCACCCATCAGTTCCTTGCCCCATTCGTCAACCTGATGTCCGACCCACTCATATAACGGTGCACCGTCGATAATCCGATCCTGAAATTCCCCGCTGCTCGGATTTGATGTCTTTACCAGGACAAAAATACCTTTTTTCTCTTCCTTACATACATCAATAAACGGCTTTACCCCATCACTTCCGAGATAAGGATTGACTGTTGCAAAATCCTCATTAAATCCATAATAGAATTTACTTCCTACCTGTACCTTGCCAAGATGTCCGGTCGCATAAGCGGCTGAAGTGGAACCGATATCACCACGCTTGATATCACCGATCACGATCAGACCTTTTTCCTTGCAGTATTTGACAGTTTTATCAAAAGCAACAAGCCCCGGAATGCCAAACTGCTCATACATGGCGATCTGTGGCTTTACTGCCGGAACCAGATCATAGATCGCATCCACGATTCCCTTATTATACTGCCAGATTGCTTCCGCAGCACCTTCGAGTGTCTCTCCATATTCTGCAAAAGCCTTTTTTGTAATAAATTCCGGGATAAACTTCATCATCGGATCCAGTCCGACTACGATCGGAGCTCCCGTCTTTTTGATATTTTCGACTAATTTGTTGATCATGCTGTTTCTCCTTATGCTGATTTCATCCATGGATGAATTTATGCTGCTTATACATTTGCTGCCTCTGCTGCCAGACTGTCTGCATACTTCTTGATATTGGATGCATTGACATACTTCTTGTGGGAATCCCCGCTCACCACAACAAGTGTCGGTGCCTGCATGACACCATAGCGGACTGCAAGCTCCATATTCTCCTCTGCATCGATCGGTACATAAGCTACACCCTGCAGATATTCTTTTGCCAGCTTACAGTTCGGGCAGGTCTTTGTTGTAAACAGATATTTTACGTTTTCCGGTGTTCCGACGGAAACCTTGACATCCTGATCATAACCGGATAAGGTTACCACACTCGAAACCGGTCTCTTTAATACGGATTTGTCCAGTCTGTACTCGGTTCTGTTTGCATATTCCTGTAACTTACCGTCATTCCAGTTCTGTACCGGTCTGTAGTAGCCTGTAATACGGCTGTAAACCTCGGTCGGTTTGCCGCAGTGCGGACAGATCTTGACCTCTCCTGCCAGATAACCGTGCTCCTTACAGATAGAGTAAGTCGGTGACAACGTATAATAAGGCAGCTTATAATTTTCTGCGATCGTTCTTACAAGATTAGCTGCTGCTTTCCAGTCCGGAAGCTTCTCACCTAAGAAAGCATGGAATACAGTACCGGATGTATAAAGCGTCTGCAGTTCGTCCTGAATATCCAGTGCATCGAAAATATCCACGGTATAGTCAACCGGCAGATGGGAAGAATTCGTGTAATACGGTGTATCCCCCGGATGTCCTGCGGTCTTGATGCCCGGCCATCTCTTCTTGTCATGCTTTGCCAGACGGTAAGCTGTACTTTCTGCCGGTGTTGCCTCCAGATTGTAAAGATCCCCGTACATTTCCTGGTAATCGGAAAGACGCTCACGCATATGGTTCAGCACTTCTTTTGTAAATTCCTGGGTATGCTTATCGGAAAGATCCGCACGCAGCCAGTTGGCATTTAAGCCGACTTCATTCATACCGATCAGGCCAATGGTGGAAAAATGATTGTCAAAGTTGCCCAGATACCGCTTTGTATAAGGATATAAGCCCTCATCCAGAAGCTTTGAGATAACGCCACGTTTGATCTTTAAGGAACGGGCTGCAATATCCATCATCTTATTCAGGCGACGGTAAAAATCATCTTTGCTTGTTGACAGATAAGCGATCCTTGGCATATTGATCGTTACGACGCCGACACTACCCGTGCTTTCACCGGAGCCAAAATAACCACCTGTTTTCTTACGCAGCTCTCTCAGATCCAGACGCAGTCTGCAGCACATGGATCTGACATCGGATGGCTCCATGTCGGAGTTGATATAATTTGAAAAATACGGCGTACCGTATTTGGAAGTCATTTCAAATAAGAGACGGTTATTCTCTGTATCGGACCAGTCAAAATCCTTTGTGATGGAGTAAGTCGGGATCGGATACTGGAACCCGCGTCCATTGGCGTCCCCTTCGATCATCGTCTCGATGAACGCCTTATTGATCATATCCATTTCCTTCTTGCAGTCACCGTAGGTGAAATCCATCTCTTTTCCGCCCACGATCGCCGGCAGGTTTGCCAGATCGCCCGGGACCGTCCAGTCCAGTGTGATATTGGAAAACGGTGCCTGTGTGCCCCAGCGGCTCGGTGTATTTACACCATAAATAAATGCCTCAATACATTTCTTTACTTCCGGATAGGTCAGATTGTCCACTCTGACAAACGGAGCCAGATACGTATCAAAGGAAGAAAATGCCTGCGCGCCTGCCCATTCATTCTGCATAATGCCGAGGAAATTTACCATCTGGTTGCATAATACGGAAAGATGCGCTGCCGGTGCAGATGTGATCTTGCCGGTAATACCGCCGAGACCTTCCGTGATGAGCTGCTTTAAGCTCCAGCCCGCACAATAGCCTGTCAGCATGGACAGATCATGGATATGGATATCCGCATTTCTGTGTGCCTCCGCTATTTCTTCATCATATATCTCTGACAGCCAGTAATTGGCGGTTACTGCCCCGGAATTGCTCAGGATCAGTCCGCCGACAGAATATGTCACGGTGGAATTTTCCTTGACACGCCAGTCCTCTACCTTTACATAGCCGTTTACCACGTCTTTATAATCCAGGATCGTAGATTTCATGGTACGCAGTTTTTCACGCTGTTTTCTGTAAAGAATGTAAGCCTTGGCTACCTGTGAATAGCCTGCCTGCTCCAGCACGCGTTCCACACTGTCCTGCACATCCTCTACATGTACCTCTTCGTCTTTCACTTTTTCCTGAAAATCTGCTGTGACACGGAGGCTTAATAGATCGACGATATCATTTGTATACTGCACATCCGTTGCAACAAATGCCTTCATGATCGCATCACTGATCCGCTTTAAGTCAAACTCCGCTACGTCACCGTTTCTTTTGATTACCTTTAACATGAAATCTCCCTTTCTACTACTTTTTTACCCCATCGGTTAACATAACTTCACATGTGCCGATTAGTTTTATTGTAGCATTGCGGATATGTAAAGTCAATATAAAGGCAAAAGAAAACCACTATATCTTATGTCAACATTATTATGTCAACACAAGATATAGTGGCAAAGCTTATCTCGTCTTTAAGAATTCATTTTCGCGGACCGCCGCCGAATCGTCCGGATAGCTGTCTAAATAGCTGTTCATCAGGGCTGCAGCCTTTTTGAAATTTCCAAGATGTTCATAGGCAACGATCTGATTGAAACGCAATTCTTGTGTTACGGTATTATTCTCCGTAATGGACAGACCACTGTTGATCGCGGTAAGTGCCGCTTCGTAATCTTCCGTCTCCAGTTTACATAATCCAAGCTGGTTATAGATGACCGGATCCGCATCGTTTTCCGTCAGATATTTTTCATACAGGCTTGCTGCATAATTGCTGTCGCCAAGCTGCTCGTAAGTCTTGCCCAGCATCAGAAGCGTATCACTGTCTGTCTCCTTTGCCCCACTTTTTGCAAGCTCCAGGAAATTGCGGGCATTTTCATAATCCCTGCTGTAATAATAG
>ERZ808242.1887-NODE-1887-length-10406-cov-10.487779_pt1 | contig 10406 bp, 9 predicted proteins | sample MGYA00521244_ERZ808242 | MGnify/ENA primary metagenome ERZ808242 (study PRJEB31516, sample SAMN03275573) | gut metagenome | biome: mammalia-associated habitat; material: feces | host: Papio cynocephalus | place: Kenya | collected 2012-07-27 ... | reverse complement strand
TGGTAGAGGACGCTGAGTTGGAAAACGATGTCTTGGCTGATGAACAAGGCGACGGTTATGATCCGGACGCGCCTCAGGGCGATGGCGGAATCGAGCTTGTCAGCACGTGCTCATACGACATAACCAAGGTGATAACGGTTCCATCCACAGGAAAATTTTCTCTGACGATGACCGCGAAGATCCCTGACGGTACCCGCAAGTTCACTGTTGACATCGCCTCTACGAACGATGATTTCATAAATTCCGTGAATACTGTAGGCGGAACCACCCTCGATCTTATCAACCCTTCAGAAGCGGCTATGGGTGTCTTTGACATAGTTCCGTTCCCGCATGGCTCTGAACTTTCAGGTAAGACAGAGATCGACTTTGACCTGTCAGGAGCCCAGACCCCTTTGCTTGCGTTCAAAGGCTCACACACATTCACGATGAACGTGGTTGACAGCAAGGGGTGCCGAAAGAGTATTCCGATTACCCTTGAAGTGCAGTAGGAGGAATGAATATGAAGAATAAGCTAACAATCATAACATTGGCTCTCGCTACTGTCGTTTTGGGAGCGTGTGCCAATTACGATGAGGCACCTGCCGTCAAAGGAGCCTTCAGCCTTTATGTCAGGATGGGAGAGGCGGCGACGAGGGCCGCTATGAGTCAGGATGAGCTTCTTTCGACAGCTAAAGTCAGCATCTATAAGGGCGATTTCACCGGTAAAGTACGTGAATATGAATATTCACAGATGCCTGAATCAATCTATCTTCCGGCGGATGACTATCGTGTCGATGTCATCGCGGGCGAGATTTCCAAAGAGAACCCTGTCGTTGCCTCATGGGAGCAGAAAAGTTACAAGGGTTCCTCAAATGTGACCGTCAAGGCCGGAGTCTCCAACAATGTGACAGTAACAGCTAAGGTCTGCAACGTTATTTCCAATGTGACCTTTGACCCGTCCATTTCCGAGGCCTTTGAAGACGGTTATTCCTGCACAGTCGGACTGGATGGTGGAAACACGGCCGGGCTGGTCTATGGGGCGGCTGACGAAGGCAAGGATGGATTCTTCATCGCTTCCGGTTTCGAGCCTTCGCTGCGGTGGTCATTTTCAGGTACTTTGAGAAAAGATGGAAATATTATCAGCAAGTCCGGCGAGATCAAGGCGGTTGAAAGTGGCAAGAGGTATAGACTCAATCTCAAGTACACGGAGAAAGATGGCATTCTGGCCTTCGATCTTCTTGTGGATGATTCAACTAACAACATTTATGACGACATCATCTTCGAGGGGACGTCAACAGGAATAGCCCAGTCAGCAAAATATGAAATCTGGGCAGGGCATTTCACAGCCCATGCCGATGTGGACGAGGCTCAGTACGACAAGGACAATGTCCGTTTCGAAGTCCGCGCGAAAGGTTCTCAGGACTGGACTCCGACGGCGGCCGTCAGGGAATCAGAGGGCACGTTCAGCGCGGAGATCAAAGGCCTGAGCCCTTCCACGACTTATGAATATCGCCTCGTGCTTACCTCGCTTGAGTCCGGCTCCGAGGAGATTCTCTCCGCACCGTCCGATGTCACGACCGATGCGGCCGTGCCTGTGCCTAACGGTGGGTTCGAGACGACATCCAACGACGAGAGTTCCAAATACAAGTCGTTCTACGATCCGGCTTCCCCTGACCCTATCCTTCAGAAACAATGGTGGGGGAGCGGCAATGCCGGCTCTACTTCTGTCGGCTCTCAGTATGCCATTTGCTATCCGGACGCTTCCGATTATAAGGAAGGCAAACAATCCGTATGTCTCCAATCACGTAACGTGATCGTAAAATTCGCTGCCGGAAACCTGTTCAGCGGACATTTCGGCGAGACAATCGGAACGAAGGGAGGTACAGTTTTCTTTGGAAGGCCATTCACGGCAAGGCCTACGGCTCTTCGTCTTTGGATAAAATATTCCGGTGGTGTCATCAATCATGCTTCCAGCAATGTCCCTGAGGCCGGCAATAAAGGCAACTACGACAAGGCTTCCATCAGAATCGCTCTTGGTACATGGGACTACAAGAAATATGGTGGTGATGCAGACAGCCCGGTCTTGGTCAACACCACTGACGTGAGCACTTTCGTGGATTTCAGCACGGATGCGTCCACTGTAGCTTTCGGTGAGAAAATCGTCCCATCTGATGATTCCAATCCTGCCAAGGACTGGATTCAGGTGACCATCCCTCTTGAGTACAGAAGTCTGACGACCTATCCGACCCACATCATCATCAGCTGCGCCGCCAGCATGTACGGTGACTATTTCTCCGGTTACGATGACAGCAAGCTATGGCTTGACGGAATGGAACTTCTCTACGAGTAATGGCAAGATATTCATACATAATACTTTCTGCCCTGTTTCTGATAATGTGCACGTTTAGCGCCGAAGGTCAGAAACTGGACAGGGGTATTGACCTGTCTTCCCAGCCTGTCTTCATCAAGAAAGGCACCTGGATGATAGGTGGCGGAGCCAGTTACATGCTGCATGACAATGACAATTCGCGTCTGTTGGTTGTCAATGGCATCAAGTCCACAGGCTACACACTTTCGGTCAGCCCTGCGTTCTGCTATATGTTCAAGGACAATATGGGAATAGGTGTCCGTGTCGGCTACAAAAGGAATATGTTCCAACTGGATTCCGCCAAAATGAATTTCGAGGACATCAATCTGGAAGCGTCTGATTTCCACAAGATCAGTCATGCCTTTGAGATCCAGGGAATCGGACGCTATTATATTCCTGTAGGTTCGCTCAAAAGACTTGGCTTGTTCAACGAGCTGCAGTTGTCATATTCCTACGGCCAGGGAAAGGTCCTGGACGGACATGGCGGCAAGGTGAATGCTTCGTACGAGACTTCCAATTCATTGGGAATCAATGTGTGTCCTGGATTCATGGCATTCGTGTCCGACAAACTTGCCATAGACGTTAGCGTGAACATGATGGGGCTTCACTTTGACTGGACCGGCCAGAACCACAACCGTGTGGCGGATGGGGACAGGAGTTTTACTTTCATTAATTTCAAGGTGAACCTCCTTGCGGTAGGGTTCAGCCTCTATTATTACCTGTAGGCGGTGAAAAAGTTTGCGATAATATTCTTCGTTCTTCTTTCTGTGACCGGAATCCGCGCCGCGGAAAGGGACAGCCTTTCCATCGTGGAGAAGCGAGGGCCTGACAGGCTGTTCATGCCAAAGGGTGATTTTTCCGCGGGAGTGCAGTTCTTCTACGCCGATCTGTCCAGTACTGACAGCGAATATCTTATGCTGCTTCAGCATTTGGACGCGAACGGGACAATGATGACGTTGTCGCCTTATATGGATTACACTTACAAGAACAACAGGTCGGTGGGTCTGAGAGCGAAATACTCATCGGCGAAGGGTGGAATCTCCAACGCTGATTTTTCGATGTTGAGCGATGACCTGGCGGTCTCACTGAATGATATTCAGGCTGATTCCCGCACGGTTCAGGCCGAGGTGTTCCACCGAGCTTACGCGCCGTTGGACAAGCGGGCCAGAATCGGAGTTTTTACAGATGTTTCGCTGGGATATTCATACACACGGACCTCATTCTCCTATAATGAGGAAAGCCTTGACAGTTACGCCGCAGCCAACAGGGTCAAGATCGCCGTTCATCCGGGACTTATGATTTTCGTGACAAACAGCATCAGCACACATGTCGCGATAGGCATTGGTGGCGCTACCTACAATCATATCGATTACTACAAGAACGGAGAAGTTGTAGGTACAAGGGATTTCTCCAAAGTACGATTCATGCTGGATGTCCTGGACATATCTTTTGGACTTAGTTTTCACATTTAGGTTATGAACAGGTTACATTCAATCATATTGACGGTCATCTGTCTTTATGCTGTGTCCTGCATCAGGAACGACATTCCATACCCGGAAGTGGACGCCGCCATCACAAAGCTGGAGGCTGACGGAACGGAATCTGTCAGCATCGACGCAGACGCGCGCGAGGTGCTTCTCACCATGGAGGAAACGGCGGATCTCGGAAATGTCAATATCCGGGAGGTCTCTTTCAATGATGAAGCCGTGTCTTCGTCTGAGCCGATTGTCGGCCGGAAGAATCTTTCCCAGCCTTTGTCTGTGACTCTGTCGGCCTACGAAGATGATTATGACTGGACAATAAAGGCCGAACAGCCGATTGCAAGGTATTTCTCGATTTCCGGCCAGGCTGGAGAGGCGGTCATTGACGCGCCCAACAGACGTGTTGTGGCTCAAATCCCGTCGGGCTCCGATATCACGAATCTTGTGGTGTCGTCCATTAAACTGGGGCCGGAAGGACAGACCACATATTCTCCTGATGTGGCGTCGTTGAGTAATTTTGAGAATCCTGTGGAACTTGAGGTCTCATACAGGGATGTGAAAGAATCCTGGACATTGTACGTGGAGGTAGTGGAGAAAGTGGTTTCCATTTCCAAACCTGATGTCTGGACCAGGGTCGCTTGGCTCAGGGCCAACGGAATCGAGGGGCGTGACAATGGTTTCCGCGTCAAAAAGGCCGGAGAGTCCGACTGGAAGGAAGTCGGCGGTGTCACATCCGACGGGGGGGCGTTCAGAGCCGCGGCGGAGGGGCTGGAGCCTTTGACTGAATATGAATGCCTGGCCTACAGCGGTGAGGATTTGTCAGAGACGTTGAGATTCACCACCGAGGCTGAGGTTCAGATTCCTAACGCCGGATTCGAGGTGTTCTCCAATGCTGAGTCTGACAAGTATTGCTCGTTCTATGACCCGGCTTCACCTGTACCGTCTCTCCAGACGAAATGGTGGGGGAGTGGCAACAAGGGTTCGACGACTGTCGGCGCAAAATTCGCCATAACCAAACCTGATGACGCAGAGAAAGTTGAGGGGAAATATTCATTGAAGATGGAGTCGCAGTACGTGGTCATAAAGTTCGCCGCCGGCAATGTGTTCTCCGGCGAGTATGCAAAGACCATCGGTACGTCCGGCGGTGTGATCCATATGGGACGGCCGTTTACCCTTTGCCCTCGCAAACTGACTGTCTGGCTGAAGTACAAGTGTGGCAAGATCCAGCAGAAGACACTCGGAAGCTATCCGGCAGACGATGTCGTGAAAGTAGGTGACAATGACCGTGGCATTGTCTGGGTCGCGTTGGGCACGTGGGATTTCCATAAATATGGAGGTACGGAGAGTTCTCCTGTCGAGGTGAACACCACCGACAAATCCACATTCTTCGATCCTGCGGGCAAGGATGTCATCGCTTACGGCAGATTTGTGACCGATCACGACATGGAATGGACCAAGGTAGAGATTCCTCTTGAATATGTCTCAACTTCCCGCCGCCCTACCCACATTATAATTTCCTGTGCGGCAAGTATGCTGGGCGACTACTTCACCGGCAGTCCGGACTCCATACTGTGGATTGACGATCTTCGTCTGGAATATTAAGAACAGGTTTACTCGATTCTGTCCTTGATGTTGTACCTGTTCCTTTCAGGAGCGTTGCGTGAGACGAGCTCGCAGATGAATCCGGCAAGGAACAGCATCACTCCGAGGATGACCGCAAGGATGGCGAGGTAGAACAGTGGCTGGTCTGTGACTGCCCTGAAATGTGCTCCCTGTGCTTGATGGATGAGTTTGGCTACGATTATCCAAATCGTCATAACAAAGCCTACAAGGAACATCAGCAGACCGGAGAATCCGAAGAAATGCATCGGCTTCTTGCCGAAAGTACTCAGGAACCAAAGCGATAGCAGGTCGAGAAAACCGTTCACGAAACGCTCGAGGCCGAACTTGCTCTTCCCGTACTTCCTTTTCTGGTGGTGGACAGGCTTCTCTGTGATCTTCGTGAAACCTGCGTTCTTCGCGAGATAAGGAATATACCGGTGCATCTCTCCATAAACCTCGATGTTCTTGACAACCTCGTTCTTGTAGGCCTTGAGACCGCAGTTCATGTCGTGGAGCTTTATGCCGGTGATCCATCTGGCGGTGGCGTTGTACAATTTAGAAGGCAGGTTCTTGGTCAGCTTGTTGTCCTGACGGTGCTGCTTCCATCCTGAGACCACATCGTAACCCTCCTCGGTGACCATCCGGTACATCTCAGGAATCTCCTCCGGGGAGTCCTGCAGGTCGGCGTCCATGGTGACGACAACCCGCCCCTCGGCCTTTGCGAAGCCTTCGTAAAGGGCAGCGGACTTGCCGTAGTTGCGGCGGAAAGATATTCCTTTGATCCTTTCATCACCTTTGGAAAGTTCCTGGATCTTCGCCCACGATCCATCGGTGCTGCCGTCATCGATGAAGAGGACTTCATATTCATACCCGTTGGCGTTCATCACGCTTCTGATCCACGCCAGAAGTTCTGGAAGGGATTCCTCCTCGTTCAGAAGAGGCACTATTATCGAAAGGTCTTTTGAATATTCCATAAATCTTTGAAAGGTTGTTTATTGGATGTCATTGTCCGGATTCTCGTCGTTCCCTGGGCGCTCTCCGAAAGTGTTGACCGGGAAAAGCCTTCTGGCAAAGGTCGTCGAAAGGATCCAGCCCCAGAGGTAGCAGTAGATCAGAGAAGAGAAGAATGTTATCACCGGAAGTTTGGAGATCATCTTCTCCATCTCGGCCAAAGTGTTGGAGTCCATCAAGTTCTGATAGGTGTTCTGGACTTCCTGAATCATCTGTGTCATCATCTCGGGGTTGATTACAAGAATCTGCACGAGGGAAAAACCAGCCACAAGTATGGAGGAGAACAACGCTATCTTGAGTCCGTAACGCTGAAGCCTGGCGTAGTCAGTCTTGACAGTACCGTTGAACCTGTCAATAAGGACCTTGAACACATAGATACATGCGGCGATCTTCGCGATCTTGACAAGGAACACCAAAAAACTGCCGATGAATCCTTTGATTCCTATTGCCAGCACCAAAGTCGGCAGGTAGTCAAGAATGATTGTGGCGATGGCCATTACAAGTCCGGCCACAGCCGCGCTGTTCCAGGAAAGGCTTGACGAAAACTCTTTCTTCATTGTTTTGTCTCTTTAATATTTATGCAAAAATAGCAAAATATTTCGTATCTTTGCCCCTTGGCTAATAATATGGCTGGCCAAGTTCAAGTACTTGGTCTGTAAATACTGGTCAGACCAATTTATTTTAGTTTTTTGTATGATTAACATCACATTTCCTGACGGTAGTGTCAGGGCCTTCGAGAAAGGCGTTACAGGTTATGAGATAGCCAAGAGCATCAGCCCGAGGCTTGCGGAGGAAGTTTTGGCGGTGGCAGTGAAGCCCGCTACAGACACGACTGTCGGCAAAGGGGTCACCTACGACCTGAACCGTCCTATCGAAGAAGACAGTTCGATCGTCCTTTTGAAGTGGGACGATGACGAAGGAAAGAGAGTTTTCTGGCACTCCTCATCACATTTGATGGCGGAGGCCCTCGAAGACATATTCCCAGGCGTGAAGTTCGGGATCGGACCGGCCATCGAGAACGGATTCTACTATGACGTGGATCTGGGCGGCCGTCAGATCACCGACGCTGATTTCGCCAAGATTGAGAAAAGGATGCTTGAGTTGGCTCGCGAGAAGCAGGACTTCGTCCGTCAGGACGTTTCCAAGGCCGACGCACTCAAACATTTCGAGGAGACTGGTGACAAGTACAAGTGCGAGCTCATCAACGAGCTGGCCGATGGCACCATCACTTACTACACCAACGGCCACTTCACGGATCTTTGCCGCGGTCCTCACCTGCGCAACACCGAGGTCATCAAGGCTGTCAAGCTGACCGCCATCGCCGGAGCCTACTGGCGTGGTGACGAGAAGCGTGAGCAGCTCACCAGAATCTATGGAATCACCTTTCCTAAGAAGTCTATGCTGGATGAATATCTTGTCCTCCTCGAAGAGGCCAAGAAGCGTGACCACCGCAAGCTCGGCAAGGAGATGGAACTCTTCACATTCTCCTCACGTGTGGGACTCGGTCTGCCGCTCTGGCTGCCGAGAGGCGCGGTGATGAGATTCGAACTTGAGAAGTTCCTCCGCAAGAAGCAGAATGAATATGGCTACCTGCCGGTTGTAACCCCTCACATCGGAAGCAAGGACCTGTACGTGACCTCGGGCCACTATGCCAAGTACGGCAAGGACTCCTTCCAACCGATCCATACCCCTCAGGAGGGTGAGGAATATATGCTCAAACCGATGAACTGCCCTCACCACTGCGAGATATTCCGTTCTTCTCCAAGGTCTTACAAGGATCTTCCTTTGAGACTCGCCGAGTTCGGGACCGTCTATCGTTACGAGCAGAGCGGTGAGCTCCACGGACTTACCAGGGTTCGTTCCTTCACTCAGGACGACGCCCACATGTTCGTGACCCCTGACCAGCTCAAGGGCGAGTTCGAGAAGGTCATCGACTTGATTCTCTACGTGTTCAGAATCTTCAAGTTCGACAAGTACACGGCACAGGTTTCCCTCAGGGACCCTGACAACAAGGCCAAGTACATCGGAAGCGACGAGAACTGGGAGAAGGCTGAGAACGCCATCATCGAGGCTGCGAAGGAAAAAGGGCTCAAGACAGTTGTTGAATATGGCGAGGCCGCTTTCTACGGCCCTAAACTTGACTTCATGGTCAAGGATGCCATCGGAAGGAAATGGCAGCTCGGCACAATCCAGGTGGACTACAACCTCCCTGAAAGGTTCCAACTTGAATATACCGACGCGGACGGAAGCAAGAAACGTCCGGTGATGATCCACCGTGCTCCGTTCGGATCCATCGAAAGATTCACAGCCGTGCTGCTTGAGCACACCGGCGGACACCTCCCTCTCTGGCTCAGTCCTGATCAGATCAAGGTGCTCCCCGTCAGCGAGAAATATGCTGATTATGCAAAAAAAGTTTGCGGTTTGCTGAATTATTCCGATATTCGCACTTCTGTCGATGACAGGAATGAGACTCTTGGCAAGAGAATCCGTGAGATTTCGCTGCTCAGAGTTCCGGTTCTGGCCATCGTGGGAGAAAAGGAAGTGGCGGACGGCACAGTCTCCGTGAGAAGAGAAGGCACCGATGCCGGCACAATGAAAGTCGAGGACTTCATCACTTGGTTCAAGGCCGAAATGGCCAAGGAACTGGAATAGTGATGTGTCAGCGGCAAATTTTTAAACAATTAAAGGAGAGTTTTAAACAGAGCAGAATGCCTTACAAGCCGAAACCACACTACGGAGGCCCTAAACCAGCCACCGGATTCCGACCAAGCGCAGGTCCGAGACCAGCTGGAGCACGCGGACCGCGTCCTTTCGTCCGTCAGAAGGCGGATGATGAATTGAACATCAACGAGGAAATCACCGCATCTCAGGTGCGTTTGGTAGGTGATAACATTGCGGAACCGGGGATTTATCCTATTTCCAAAGCCTTGAAGATGGCGGATGAGCTTGAGCTCGATCTTGTTGAGATCAGTGCCAAGGCAGATCCTCCTGTCTGCAAGATCCTTGATTACCAGAAGTACCTCTACCAACAGAGGAAAAAGGCCAAGGAAATGAAGCAGAATGCCTCCAAGGTTGTCATCAAGGAAATCCGCTTCGGGCCAAATACCGATGAGCACGACTTCCAGTTCAAACTCAAGCACGCGCAAGAGTTCCTTGAGGAAGGCTCGAAAGTTAAAGCTTCAATATTCTTCCGTGGTCGTTCAATCATGTTCGCTGAGCAGGGTGAAAAGCAACTCCTTAGATTTGCCGTCGAACTTGAGGAATATGGCAGGGCTGAGAACATGCCGACTTTGGAAGGAAAGCGAATGACGATGATGATCGCTCCTATTAAGAAAAAGTAATCCGCTAGGTGCGGAGAACAATATTAACGTTTAATTTTTAAAACAATGGCAAAGCTTAAGACCAACTCCGGTGCCAAAAAGCGCTTCACGCTTACCGGATCGGGAAAAATCAAGAGGAAGCACGCTTACCACAGCCACATCCTCACCAAGAAGACCAAGAAGCGCAAGAGAAATCTTGATCACTTCGCTATCCTCCACAAGGATGATGTGAAGAGAGTAAAAGAGCTTCTGGTCCTGTAAGTTTTTATGTTTAACTTGGAACGCAGTAGAAAAGCATCGCCGAAGGGCGGTCACTGCCTCCGGAAAAAGATCAATTTATGCCAAGATCAGTAAATTCAGTAGCCTCAAGGGCTCGCCGCAAGAAGATTCTCAAGAGAACCCGCGGTAATTTCCTCTCCAGAAAGAATGTCTGGACTGTAGCGAAGAACACTTACGAGAAAGGTCTCACTTACGCTTACCGTGACCGCAAGGCCAAGAAGCGTACGTTCCGCGCCCTCTGGATTCAGAGAATCAACGCCGCTGCCCGTCAGTACGGCATCTCTTACTCTCAGTTCATGGGCAAGCTCGCTAAGCAGAACATCGGTCTCAACCGCAAGGTTCTCGCCGACCTCGCCATGAACAACC
>ERZ808242.1885-NODE-1885-length-10414-cov-5.369920_pt1 | contig 10414 bp, 4 predicted proteins | sample MGYA00521244_ERZ808242 | MGnify/ENA primary metagenome ERZ808242 (study PRJEB31516, sample SAMN03275573) | gut metagenome | biome: mammalia-associated habitat; material: feces | host: Papio cynocephalus | place: Kenya | collected 2012-07-27 ... | reverse complement strand
CAGTTATCCCAAGGGGTTGGATAACTGGCAATTTATAGTATATCAAAGTATACACAGGAATTGGCGGAATGCGGTTCCAGACAGCTATGAATGGAGGACAGAATGAGAAAACGAAACATGAGAGGATATGTAGCAGGATTAGCTCTTGTGGCAGGATTGTGTATGACGCAGGGAATATCTGCACATGCAGCAACCGAAGCACAGAGCGACAGCGGAACGGGTCAGAGCTATGAGACAGCAGATCCATCGAGGGGAGTTACTTATATAAAAAATGATTCAGGTAGTACGATGGGAATTAATCTGAATGGTAATTCCGCCGTCATTCGTATGTCTGAGAATTCAACGTCAGATAAGGTATGTATTAACATATATAATGATAAGAACAGAAATGGAAAGGTTGATGCCGGCGAGACAGCATTCAAGCTGGATGGAAGTGCGGATATTATTTATTCCAGCGGAATGCCGATCTATGGTCTCTATCAGCAGAAGTATGATAAACCGATGGCGATCACTCTGGATGGAGCAGATCTGGGAGTGGTTAAGGGAGTGAGCGAAAGCGTTCTGACGACTACGGGATCGGAAGCTGCTCTTACAATTCGCATTAAAAATAAAACCCAGGTAGGAGCTGTGACAGGAGCAGATGCATCTGAGGTCAAGGGTGATGTGGATTTTATCGTAGATGATTCGACTATACTGGGTGCGGTATATGGAGGAAATAGTGAAACAACTGTAATTAATGGTTCTGTTGACATGGATATCAATAAATCCACTGTTAAGGGCGCAGCCTATGGTGCTTATTATACAGAAGTATCAGGAAATCTGGATCTTGATGTAACAGCTTCAACAGCAGCGAATGTATTTGTGGCACAAAATGCTTATGTAGCAGGCACACTGAATGCAACTGTTGACAGTTCGTCTTCTGTAGATTATTTCTATGGTGTAGTGACAGCTACTGTAGATGGAGATGCGACAGTTAATTTTGCTAATTCGGGCAACCGTATGTCGTCCATATCATATGTAGTAAATGGTATGTATACAGGTAAAGAATATTCGGTTGGTGGAAATGCAGTTCTTAAACTGAATGGCGGATACATTGGAACTGTCACAACTGCTGCGAATGTAACCATTATGAAGAATCTCACAGTTAATATGCAGGATATTAAGTACAGTGGTTCAACATCTGTGGCCGGTTATCAGAGCACAATAAAAGGTGATGTAACTTTTGATGCAGATGGAATAAATGCCGAGGGTGGTGGAGGAATCACTGTAGTAAGCAGTGCAGAGTTAGTTGACGGAAATGTACATGCAGCATTAAAGAACTATACAGGAAACGGATTAAGTTTCTGTGGAATAAGCAGTGGAACTGTAAATGGTGACTTTGACATTCAGATGACAAAATCGGAAGGATCATTTTACTCCGTTTCTGGTCTGCAGGATGGCGTTATACAGGGAAAGGTAAATATTCAGATTACGGATTGTACATGTACTTCAAGTATGTTTGGTATATCGGGTGGAAAACTTGTAAGAGACAAGAGAAGTGGAGATGATTATGATGTAACAGTTGTTATGAAGAATTGTACAGCATATTCAATCTGCGGTGGAGTATATGCTTCGTCGATCATTAATTCTCTGGATCTGACGATGGATAATATCACAGTAACAAGTGGCAGTGTGTATGGCTTCTATGCGGGATCGACAAATACGTTTAAAGGTGCCAAAATTAATATGAACCGTTGTTCCGGTCAATATATATATGGATATTATGGAAATACATCCACTGACAGAGGATGTATAAATCCTATAGATGTGGCAGTTACAAACAGCAGAGTAAAGTACAGTTTCTATGGATTTTATGGAGGATACTTTGCGGAAGATATCACACTCACAACATCTCATAATATCAGCCAGGAGTATTATGCTACATATCAGGTGCAGACAGAAAAGAATGTAACAGTTAAGACTTCTTATGAGAATGACAGTGCGATTGTAGATGAGAATGGAAATTCCGTTCTTGACAGTTATCCAAATGCAGGAGAAAGCAATTATTATACTGCATATTATGGAACGATTAAGGGAACGTTGACTGCAGAGGCAGATCATGTACATTTCCTGACATTTAAAGGGAACTATCAGACAACGAATGCCGGAGATGTATCGGTTACAATAAAGAACAGTTCTTTTAAAGGAAATACATATAACAATAGCATTGAGTTTGCAAATTCAACTTATCAGAATGCAGATAAGCCAGTAAAGATAGATGTGTTAGCAGAAAATACAGATTTCAGCAGTATCCCTTCTTTACAGATGGAAGCGAGTCTGGGAGAAAATCAGACAGCAGTAATAAGAATCGCAGATACCTGTAAGATGCCGGAAACATATTCGATCATTCCGAACCGAAACAATAAGGGTGCTGCAACATTCTATGTTGGTAAGGATGTTTATTATGGTGGAATCGTGACATTGGATCAGGATGTACAGGCAGAAAATGTTTATTTTGGCAACTATGGATCAAGATTCAATTCACCGGCAGAAATCCTTGTATCCAAAGGGGTAACAGTTACAGCAGAGAAAAGTATCTATATTCCGGTAAGCAGTAAGGTGTTAAATAAGGGAACACTGATTGGTACAGTTCAGTCAATAGATGGAAATAGAGGTTCTTTATATGTAAGTGGTGGAACGGTATCAGGAGATGCAACAGATGTAAATATCTACTATCCGGTAACGCTTTCTTATAATGAGAAAGCTGGAGTGGCAAGTCTTGGTAATAATTGTATGACAATAACGCAGGATCCGGGTGTGAACTATGGAAAAACCGGGGATGTGATAGGTGTTAACTTTGTTGCCAACAAAGGATATAAGCTGGTATCAGCAATCTGGAAGAAAGCAAGTGAAAGTATAGGATCGGAACTTGCAAATACATCGACAGGTTACAGCTTTGATATGCCGGCAGAATCAGTAGATGTTCAGATCACTTTTGACAGCACACCGATTGAATTGAAGAAGACCAAGGCTGATCCATGTGCGGTCTTAGATACAGAATATACAGAAGAAAAGCCTTTATATGATCTGGCAGATGTATTGATCTTAAACGACAGTACAGAGGGTACAATTGCTTACAGTGTTGACGCTGCATATGCTTTGCCGGAGGGATTAAAGCTTGTAAATGGTAAGATCGTTGGAACAGCAACGACAGCATATGAGGACGGTAAACGTGTAGATATTTTGGTAACCGGTAGAAATGGTTCTACAGCTACTTTACAGTTGAATGTAATCGTATCGCAGGATCAGAAGGTTCAGGACAGCATAAGTGACAGATTGACGATTGATGATGAGACCAAGGTTATTATACTGAATGCTTCTTCTGTTGTCCTTCAGGAGGTTACGCAGGAGGATGGAGCTTCCGTGATCACAGGTATTTATGCCGATGATGACCAGAATGGCATTGCAGACAGTGCGGCTCCTATGTACAGCGGAGATCTTTCCAATTATACGATCAAGGGTATTACAGATCTGGAGTATGCAAAGACAATTCATATTACAATGCTTGGCGGAGCTGTAGACACAATTTATGGAGCACAGGATGCTACCTTAACTTATACAGATGACCATTCGGTTGTAATTGATATACAGGGTGGATCAGTAAATAAAGTTTATGGACTGAATCATACATTTGCAGATGGTTCTGTCATGATCCGCGACGCAAAGGGAACGGTAACGACAGCAGCAGTACAGTTATCCGGTTCCGGTGGAACGTATAACGGTTATTATTATGACAAAGCCGGAAAGATCACTATTTCCGGAGACTGTACGATTGCACAGAAGGTAGAGGGAGACACATTAACGATAGCATCATCAGCAAATGTTACATTTAAACAGCCGGTTTCACTTACAGGTAATGTTATAGTGAATCAGTCTGCTGGAGTGAATTTTGAAAGTGATCTTACAGCAGAAAAAATATCTTCCGGATATTCATATGCAAATATCGGATTAAAGGGAAAAACAACACTTACAACATTTGCAACAGGTAATTCTACAGTAACGATCGATGAGAATGCAGAGCTGATAACAGATACTGTGGATGTACAGTATTCTGTTGCAGTGATCTATCATAAGGGCAAGGTATCCTGTAAGACATTTACATGTACCGGTAAGTGGCTTGTAATGGGAACTTTTGCAGAAGATACTGATATCAGCGAGTGGACAGGATTGTATTTCAAGAGCTCATTTACTTCTAATATAGATGGCGCAAAGCTGGATACAAATGGCTGTAGTGATTACAAATGGCTGGCAGATGATGATACGGTCTATCTGGCAGGAAACCAGGAACAGACAATAGGCTACACAGGTATTCCTGGATATAAAGCGTTTGTATCTGTAAATGGAGGAGAAAGAATCGAGGGTGAGTATAGTAAGTGTACGGTTACAACGCCACAGGGAGAAATGGCGATCGACGTAGAGTACAGACCGACACAGCTTACATGCAGTAAGAGATATGCTGATCCGATCGCAGTAAAAGGAACAGAATATACAGCAGAAGATCCTTTATATGATCTGGCAATGCTTCAGATCTCAAATGATACAACAGAGAAGTATGGTTCCGATAAGAAGTATCAGGTTAAAGAGGGATCAGCACTTCCGGATGGTTTACAGTTAGAAAATGGACTGATAACAGGAACCCCATCGGATGCAGCCGAGACTACAGATGTAGTATTTACGATCACCGGACGTAACGGAGGGGAAGTTGATTGCACTGTGACAATTACAGTGAAAGAAGCCGGTTATAAGATCACAGATCTGAACGAAGATGTAACTGTAAGTAAGAATAATGAAATCGATCTGAAGGGACATTCAGTTGTTGTTCTGTCAGATCCATCAGACAGTTCGAAGACGTCTATTTATCCGGATGATGATCATGACGGAGTTGCAGATCATGGAAAGGCACTGAAGATTGGAGGAGAGAGTTCCTATAGTCTCAGCAATTATGCCATTTATGGATATACAGATACAAAGAATGCATATGAGGGAGATATTTCCATCTATATGTATGGCGGTACAGTTAACAGCCTGTATGGTGCAAAGGGAACAGGATCAACCAACATGGCAAAGGTAAACGGAACAGTCAGCTTGAAGATCAGCGGTGGTATGGTGACCAATCAGACTGCGGTAGCCAGTTATGCTGAGATAAAGAAAGCGGAATTTAAAATGACCGGTGGAGATCTCAGACTGCGGGCATATGGACTTACATATTCAAAGGCAGAAGCTGTTACATTTGAGTTTGCTGAGAAAGCACGTATGTCCCAGCAATACAGCAGTTCCCAGGAATATATGTATGTAACGGATAACAGTACAGTTACTGGTGACGTGGATGTAAAAGTCGGAGCGGATACGGGCAGATATGCATTTGTAAACAGCAGTGGTACTTTCACAGCGAAATCAAGTTTCTATGGCGTATATAAGACGGACGTATCAGGAGATGTAAATTATAATATCACAGGAAACTGGTATACAGGATACAGAAACAATCTGGCAGAGGCATCGAATATCACAGGAAATCTGAATGTCCAGATGGATGCCGATTCATTTGGAACAAGCAGCAATACAGCCCTTGTACAGGTGCTGATGCTGGGTGGTTCAGTTAATGATATCAAGGTAGAGGATACAACGGGACGCAACAATTATACGGTTGCAGCACGGTGTACAGTACATGATATCAGAGCAAACCGTACAGTAAGCAGTAATATCAGAGGAACCGTATTATATCTGTATCAGGGAGACAGCCTGTACAAACTGACAGGAAGTCTGTATGCAGTTGATAATAAGAATCTTGTAGTTGGCGGAACATATACATTTGATCAGGATGTAGAAACAAGTGCATTGACGATACTTGATGGTTCCGATGTTACTATTAGTAATGGGGTAACCGTGTCCTACACAGATGATGGAAGCTTTGGTGGTACGATAACGAATCAGGGTTCACTGGTTTGCAGTGCAGGAAAGACTTCACCAACCGCTGTTAATGGAACTTTGATAAATGAAGGAACAGCTACATGGACAGCAAATGGACAATTGTCGATTGGAAGTGCAGCAACTGTTATTAACAGAGAAGATGCTAAGCTGACATTTGGCTTACTTTCAAATGCAGGTACAATTATCAATGACGGAGAGCTGAAACAGCAGGCAAAATCTACTTCTCTCGGATCAGGAGCAATCCTTACTTCGAAGAAGCTGAGCCTGGCATATGCAGCAAGTCAGTATTCAGTTATATATTATAAGACAGAGTTAAGTTGTAAGGACTTCTGCTTTGAAGATAACGATGCAGGTGCATCAATCGAAGTGTCACCGGCATCCTACAAAAAGACATCAGGTATTGAAGGGGATGATGCCGTTTATGTTCGTGGTAATGCGACTGTAACGGTGACAGTATCAGGTGAATTACTGGATGGTTTTGCGATTGATTCTGTAACATATGCAGATGGGGCAAATAAGCTTACGAAAAAGGATGAGACAACATGGACAGGAACATCTGCTTTTGAGCCAACAGTATTTACCGTAAATATGACGGATGCACCGGATAGTCCGATTACACTTGGTAAGTCTGAAGATACAGTTGATACTGCAATGGTAGGCAAGACAACAACAGCGGCTGCACCATTATATGATCTGACTGCAATCGAGATTCTGGATGATGCAGAGGATGAGACAGAGACAGTTGGATATTCTCTTGCAAAGGATGCAGTTCTGCCGGATGGACTTGTGCTGGAAGGCGGCAGGATTTATGGAACTCCGACGACAGCAACGGATAAGGAACAGGTTGTGAAGATCAAGATCCGTGGCAAGAATCAGACGGTAGCAACCTTTGTACTGACTATCACAAAGGTAGCAAAAGGTATTCCGGTACTTGAAACACCGGGAGCAGTAAATGCAAATATGGGAGATACTTTGGCGGATGTAACACTTCCGAAATCAAAGGCAGGTACATATAGATGGGCAGATTCTTCTGTAACAATTGCAGCAGAGGATGGAGAATACGATGCATATTTTATTCCATCAGATATCAAGAATTATGATTGGAGTATAGCAGGCGGTTCAGCATATGAAGAACTGGAGGATGGAACAGTTCAGATCAAGGTATCGATCAGAGTTAAAGCAGGTAAGAAAGTTCCTGTATATGATGTACCGGCAGATCTGACTGGTGTATATGGACAGACGCTTGCAGATGTTGTATTCCCAGAGAGTGAAAATGGAACCTTTGAATGGGAAGACAGTACGATCGTTTTAAATGAAGTAGGCGATCAGGAATTTATGGCAACCTATATTCCAAAGGATGAAGTGGTATATGCCCGTGTACCGGATATCAAGATCACAGTAAAAGTAAATCCTGCTAAGGCAGAGTTTACATACACGATTGATGAGATCAGTGTGGCAGAAGGAACTGTTTTAGGAAATGTAACGCTTCCGGAAGCAGAAAAAGGAACATATGAATGGGTTACAGATAAATCGCTTGTGCTGACAGAGAGCGGCAGCTATGAGGTATGTTATAAGCCGGAGGATATTACTCATTATGACTGGACAGGAAATGCAGGCTGGAGTAATGCAAATCTTGGTATCATATTTAAGGTTTCGATCCGTGTAATAAAGGATCCGACACCGGATCCAACACCGGATCCAAAACCAACACCGACACCTGACGATCCAAAGCCTGTTGATCCGAAGCCGGATACACCAAAGACGATCGATATCAGCAAAGCTGCTGTATCCGGTATCGTGGATAAAAACTATACCGGCAAAGCACAGGTACAGTCGAAGCTTAAGGTATCATTAGGGGGTAAGGTGCTCACAGCAGGAAAGGATTATGTAGTATCTTATAAGAATAACAAGAATGTAGGAAAAGCAACCGTAACGATCAAGGGACAGAATGGTTATACCGGAACAGTAACCAGGACATTCAAGATTGCGATCAAAAAGGGCAAGACTTATGTAGTGAAGAATGTAAAGTATAAGGTAACCAAGGTGTCCACAAAGGGTAAGGGAACCGTTACAGTAACAGGAAGCACTTATAAGAAGACAAGTAAGAAACTTAAAACTTTAAAGCTTGGAAAGACCGTCAAGATCGGTGGTATTTCTTATAAGATCACAGCAGTTAATAAAAATGCATTTAAGGGTTACAAATATCTGAAATCTGTAACGATCGGAGATAATATAACGACGATTGGCAACAGTGCATTTGAAGGCTGTAAGGCACTTACAACCGTTAAGATTGGCAAGGGTGTGACAAAGATTGGAAGCAAGGCATTCTACAAGGATGCAAAGCTGAAAAAGATCACGATCACATCAAAGAAGCTGAAGTCCGTTGGAAAGAATGCATTTAACGGTATTTATAAAAAACCGGTTGTAAAACTTCCAAAGAGTAAGTATACTAAGTATGTAAATCTTTTGAAGAAAGCAAAGATGCCTTCAAAGGTAACATATAAGAAGACAAAGTAAAAGCTGTGGATATGTTTTCATATCAGATGAAGCATAGGACAATTTCATAGTATAAGGTGAAAGGCCACCGGAGTATCGGATGTCAGTACATAGAATTTCTGGATGACAGAGTTGTATGGAATGCAGAAGATATCGGTGGTCTTTTCTATTAACAGGAAGGTGGCAGAATGAGTATTTTTGATATTGTAGGTCCGGTCATGGTCGGACCGTCCAGCTCGCATACGGCGGGAGCAGTAAGGATCGGATATATCTGTTATAAGCTGATGGATGAACCAATATGCAAGGTGGAGATCGGGTTATATGGATCGTTTCTGGCGACTGGAAAAGGGCATGGTACAGATAAGGCGTTGGTCGCTGGACTTCTCGGTATGAAGCCGGATGATATCCGTGTACCGCAGAGCTTTGAACTGGCGAAAGAGGCAGGCATGGAATTCTCTTTTTATGAAGCGAAGCTTGCACATGCAAATCCAAATACAGTCGCACTTCATATGACAGGCGAAAGTGGCAGAGAGCTTGATATCGTAGCGGAGTCGGTTGGTGGCGGACGAATTCGTATTTGTAAGATCGATGGACTGGATGCGAATTTCAGTGGAGATTATCCGACACTGATCGTACACAACTTAGATCAGCCGGGACATGTGACGGAGGTTACATCTATGCTTGGTCACAAATCCATCAATATTGCGACCATGCAGCTCTATCGTGCCTGTCCGGGCGGACATGCGGTCATGGTCTTAGAGTGCGACCAGGAGGTTCCCAAGGAATCATTAAAATGGCTGGAGCATCTGGAAGGAATACTGAAGGTAACATATCTGAGTTTGAAGGAATAGAAAGGAAGAGGCAGAATGGCATTTTCATCTTTGGCAGAAATAGACAGTTATATGAAGGAGAATACATGTGAGTTCTGGGAGGCGGTGATCCGGGAGGAGGCAAGAGATTCGCAGCAGCCGGAAATGGATATCGTAAACCGGATGACGCAGATGTACCGTGCGATGAAGGAGGCAGATGAAGCCTATGACGATACGTTGACATCACATAGTGGATTATCCGGTAAAAATGGTAAGAAGATGGCAGATTATGCGGCAACACACAAATGCATGTGCGGTGAATTTGGCGGAGCAGTCATGGCGAGAGCAATCAAGATGGCAGAGAGCAATGCCTGTATGAAGCGGATCGTTGCAGCACCAACGGCAGGCTCCTGTGGGGTTGTGCCTGCGATATTGATCACATATGAAAGAATGACGAATGCATCGGAAAATGATATGGTGAAGGCTTTATTTGTGGCAGCAGGAATCGGAGATGTGATCGCAAGACGGGCAAGCATATCGGGCGCAAGAGGTGGATGTCAGGCGGAGATCGGAGCATCGTCGGCTATGGCAGCAGGCGCGCTTGCATGGTTAAAAAGCGGCAGCAGTCATCTGATCACGCAGGCAGCAGCAATGGCATTAAAGAGTCTGCTTGGTCTGGTATGTGATCCGGTAGCAGGTCTGGTGGAAGTACCATGTGTGAAACGGAATGCCTCCGGTGCAATGAATGCATTATGTGCTGTCGATATGGCACTTGCAGGAATTGAGAGTGCTATCCCTGCGGATGAGGTCATCGATGCGATGCGGGAGATCGGCGACTTGATGCACAAGGATCTTAGGGAGACAGGAAAAGGCGGACTTGCCGCTACTGCTACCGGAATTGCGATTGCAGAGCGTTTGTAGATGGGATTGTCAATTGTTTGAATAAAAAATGCATGGAAATACATTGATTCATATAAAAAAATGTTATATAATACATTAAAATACATGAATGGCTTTGGGAAAGTGGGAATGTATATATGAAACGTAAAATGACATCTAAGTTATATGAATGGAAAAATATGTCAGGCGGAAGAATGCCATTGCTTATTTATGGTGCACGTCAGGTTGGAAAAACATTTGAG
>ERZ808242.1884-NODE-1884-length-10416-cov-3.832449_pt1 | contig 10416 bp, 10 predicted proteins | sample MGYA00521244_ERZ808242 | MGnify/ENA primary metagenome ERZ808242 (study PRJEB31516, sample SAMN03275573) | gut metagenome | biome: mammalia-associated habitat; material: feces | host: Papio cynocephalus | place: Kenya | collected 2012-07-27 ... | reverse complement strand
CAGACCTGATCTTATCATCCATGCATCTGTTTCCCTTCTGTTTAGTACTCAATTTCTTTTAAATATCTGGAAAGCGCATCCTGCCAGGTTGGAAGCGGTTTGAAGCCGTTTTCCGTGAGTTTGCTCTTATCCAGACGGGAATTAAACGGTCTTGCCGCTTTGGATACGCCGTATTCTGCCGTTGTGACCGGTGTTACCTTTGTGGAAAGTCCCGCCTGTTTATAAATCTCACAGGTAAAATCATACCAGGAAATATAACCGCCTTCATTGGTTGCATGATAGTAACCATATTTATCGGTTTCTGCCATATCAACAAGCAGTCTGGAAAGGTCATAGGTATAGGTCGGTGTTCCGATCTGGTCGTTTACCACTCTGACCTCATCATGTGTCTTGCCGACAGAAAGCATGGTCTTAATAAAATTCTTGCCATTTAAGCCAAACACCCATGCAATTCTGACAATGAAATATTTGGAAACCGTATTGCTGACCGCAAGCTCGCCTTCCAGCTTTGTTCTGCCGTAAACATTCAGCGGCTGGTAATCTTTGCAGTCAGGCTTCCACGGCTCTGTGCCCTGTCCGTTAAATACATAATCCGTACTGATATAGATCACCTTGCAGTCCAGCTCTTTGCAGACATCTGCAATATTCTGGGTACCTTTTACATTGATCGCATATACTTTGTCTTTTTTATCTTCATCTTCTGCCAGATCGACAGCAGTCCATGCAGCACAGTGTACGACTACATCCGGTTTGACAGAAAGAAGTGTCTCTCTGACAGCCTCTGTATCGGTAATATCCATTCCCACGTAAGGCATTGTGGTAACACTGCTGCCATCATCTGCACCGCTGTACTGCGGTGCAATATCACTGCCGACTCCTTCATATCCTCTTTTTGCAAGCTCGTTCATGACGTCATGACCAAGCTGGCCGGCTACACCTGTTACAAAAAATTTCATGGTCGTTCTCCTTTTATATCAATTTTGGGTCTGCACGGGAACCTAACGCCATGCCCCATTCGCAAAACCGGCACTTCGTGCCTTTCCCTTTGCTCATGGACGGCGTCCCGCCGTATATATGTCTGTGTCACCAGACCTCTGCGAGTAAACTCGCTCGGTCTGCTACCACAGCCATATGCATGGCTTAGCCTGCTCTACCAGATCGTTCTTCCGCCATCTAATACGACGGTTGCGCCGGTCATGTAAGAGCTGGCATCGGAAAGCATATAAAGTACAGTCGCCGGATATTCGTCCGGGCGTGACATTCTGCCCATCGGTACCAGTGCGGAAAGTTTTTCGATAAATTCCGGATCCTGCCCGTTTTGCAGGCTTGCAGGGCAGAGCGTATTCACACGGACACCTTTTTTGCCCCAGTAGGTTGCCAGATACTTGGTCAGTCCCATAATACCATGCTTCACAACGCTGTAAGAAACAGGCTTGATCGTCTGGTCTTCCTCCGCCACGCCTTCCTTGCGGTAAATATTCTGATTTGGTGAGATAATTCCGTAATCGGAAGAAATATTGATGATCACACCGCTTTTCTGTTTTTCCATTTCATAGCCAAATACCTGACAGCAGAGGAATGCGCCTGTCAGTCCGACATTCATATCATCCTGCCACATGGAAAGCGGCAGATTGTGGAACTGGATCGCGCCCATGTTTTTAGAGCCGCCTTCCATTTTCGGATTGTTGGCTGCGTTATTGATCAGGCCGTCGATATGGCCGTATTTTGCAAGCAGATCGTCCCTGACCTTCTCAAGAGATTCTCTGGATGTAATATCTGCCACATAAGTTTCTACCGGCTTACCCGGATATTTTTCAGCCATTTCCTGTTTTGCTCTCGCAAGGGAATCTTCAAAGATATCAAGCAGTACGGGAATTCCTTCGCCTTCCAGGACAGCCTCTGTATGCTTTCTGCCGATCAGTCCGGCTCCGCCTGTAATAATGACTACCTTTCCCGTTATTTTATACTGTTCCAGTAAACTCATCGATCACGCCTCCTGTTTCCATTGATTTTCTGGCTGCCAGCGCCATTTTCAGGCTTACGACACCATCCGCAAGCGGGATCGCCGGCTCCGTATCTTCTCTGATACAGTCTATAAACAATTTTAATTCCTCAATAAACATATCATTTCTTGCAAAGTCAGGATACGGAATGACCGTCACTTCATCGCCGACTGCCTGTGTCACTTCTGCCTTTAACAGGTCTACGATGATATGTCCCTTTTCCCCGACTACCTTGACAAAGCGGCTCGGGGGATACTGATAAAAGTCCGCATGTACCGATACCGGGAAAGTACCCTGCGCAGTCTCATAACGGTAAATTGCATCCAGATTATCTTCTACATCGATCTCCAGATTTCCGTTAATGCCTCCCAGCGCATACACGCTCTTCGGTTTTCCGAACAGATAATACAGATAATCGAGCTCATGCACCATCTGGTTGAGCAGCACACCGCCGCCCATATCCTTACGTGCCATGTACGTATCCTTATAATTTTCGTAGGTATGCATCGTTGTCAGACGCTCTCCCACAACGCTGCGCACGGAAAGGATCCTTCCGATACTGCCCGCTGCCAGAAACTGCTTCAGATACTGGATGCCCGGATGGAACCTGTTCTGATAGCCCACAAATACTTTCAGCTTCTTTTCCGCAGCGATCTTTGCAAGCTCCTCTATCCCGTCCAGACTGTCTGAGACCGGTTTCTCCAGAAACAGATGACAGCCTGCTTTTGCACAGGCGATCGCACATGGGATATGGCTCTTTGTGATATTCGTGATATAAGCAATGTCCGGTTTTTCCAGAAGTGCTTTGGAGAGATCGTCAAAGCTTTTTATATTGTATTCTTCTTCCAGTGATACATTTTCCCGGATCTGCATCGTATCGGAAAAGGTACGCTTCAGTCCCCGCACACGATAAGCAAGGATCTGTGCTTCCTCTCCGTATACACGTTTGATATTTCTCAGATGTCTCTGCCCGATCGAGCCGAGACCGATCATCAGAATTTTCATAGATTACTCCTTCTCTTCCTGCAGTTTTTTCAGTTCCCTGCCCATGCGGTCCAGCTTTTCCTCATTCATGGCCACAGCCTGTGCAAGTTTTCTGACTCTTTCCGCCATACGTGACAGCATGACCGTAAGCGTAAAGATGATCAGAAGAGAAAAACAGAACCCCAGGAAAAAGATCATATTGACAGGTGCCCAGACACCAAGTGCAGCAGACAGCTTCGTCAAAAGCACCGGAAACAGATCCAGCACCAGTACAAAGACCAGGGCAAGCAGCCAGGACAATGCATACTTCAGATCCAGACTTCTTTTTTTGATCATATACACGATCACCGTCAGCGCCAGAAACAGGCAGATCCCGACAATGATCTGCAGCTTTACAGTCATCATTTTTTATATTCCTTTCTGCGGATGCGTTCAACCAGTATTGCCAATGTTACTTTTACCATATAATAAACGGATTTCAGCGGTGAAATGGAGGAAACCCCTTCTTTTCGCTCCCGCATGACTACCGGATATTCTTCTACTTTTTTGCCCGCCTGCAGGACTGCCACAACGCTCTCCGGCTCCGGATAGTCCTTCGGATAGCAGTTGGCATACATTTTAATGATGCCCTCGTTCACCATACGCATGCCCGAAGTCGGATCCGTGATACGCTTTCCAGTCAGCAGGCGGATCAATCCGGAAAAATAACGGATGCCGAATCTTCTGAGACTGGAAGACTGGAAGCCTTCTTTCTCAATAAAACGCGATCCGATCAGCATGTCCAGATCATGCGCGCTCATATAATCACGCATTTCCTGTAAAAATGCCGCATCATGCTGTCCGTCTCCGTCAAACTGTACCGCATAATCGTAATGGTTCTTTTTGGCATACAGATAGCCGGTCTGCACCGCGCCACCAATTCCCAGATTGATCGGCAGGTTGATGACAGGAATCCCCGCATCTTTGCAAAGCTGTAATGTCCTGTCCTGCGAGCAGTCGTTGATAATGATATAATCAAAATCCGGCGCATTTTTTTTGATATCCGCAACTGTATTTAAGATACTTTTTTCTTCATTATAAGCTGGTATGATGACTAAACTTTTCATAGTTCTCCTTCAGCACTCATCTGACAAACTGCCCAAGCACCATGCATGTCCGGCGCAGTGTCGTAATAAAAGGATGCGGCATATGATTTTCCCGCAATGCGCGCATACCCTCTCCAAAAGAAGCAAGATAGCTTTTCAGTCCGCCGGTGCTTGCTGATTCCTCGCCGTGGAACATATGCACAAGTACCCGCGGAATATAAGATAATCTGACCTTGTCCTCTTTTAGGATACGGATCATAAACTCATAATCTGCGGCTATTTTATAATCTGTTTTATAAACGCCGTAATTCTCGTATACTTCTTTTTTTAAATATAAGGTCGGATGACCGGGCATCCAGCCCCATCTGAGCTTTCGGGCATTTCCTGCGCCCATCCGCCATTTACGGATCACTTTTCCGTCCGCCATATAATCGATATCACCGTGTACGCCGTCTGTTCCGTCCTGCTGCATCTGCCGCACCATATCCGACAACACATGGGCATCCGCAAATTCATCGCACATCAGCCCGACAATATCCCCCGTCGCCATACGGATCCCTTTGTTCAGTGCATCATAAAGCCCCTGATCCGGCTCCGAAACCCATTTCAGCCTGTCTTCCAGTTTTTCCGCAGCCTTTTGTATGATCTCATGCGTACCATCCGTAGAGCCGCCGTCTACGATGATATATTCTATATTTTCGTAATCCTGTTTCAGGATCTGTGCCACACATTTTTCAAGATGCGCACAGTCGTTGTATGTCATTGTGATGATGGACACCTTTGGGGTATCGGGTAAATTCTTCATAACCGTTCCTTATTATTCCTATACGTGGCTCACCGCACTTTGGCGCCGGCATCGTATCTTATAGTATAGCATACTCCCTGTAAAAAAGCATCAGCTTTCCGCCGCGAAATAATCATCGATCCCATTTGCGATTCCGATCGAAATTTTCTCCTGGTAGACCGGATCCGCCATGTTCAGATCTTCCGTTTTATTTGTCATGTATCCCATTTCCACGATCGTGACCGGCACCTGACACCAGTTAATACCGCTCATCGTGTCCGTTTCCCAGACATATTCTTTTTTTGCGCCGGTACTTGCTACCATAGCGTCCAGAATACAGTCCGAAAGTTTCCTGCTCTGCTGATACAGACTGCCGTTATAAGGATTGGCAGCAGTCTGGCAGATCGTCATGGCACCGTTTACATCACTGTTTTCGGAACCGTTGGCATGGATCCGGATAAATGCATCCGCCCCTGCTTCATTGGCGATCTGTGCACGCTCGGCATTGCTGATATTGACATCATTTGTCGTTCTGCACATTTTTACCTCATAGCCTCTTTTTTCCAGCTCTGTCTGCAGCTTGAGTGCTACCTGCAGGTTCAGTTCATACTCGGCAAGACCGGAAGCAACACCGCTTGTACCGCCTGCCACCTTTGCCTTCATCTCGGAAGACCCCGGTGCGATCGGTTCCTTTTCGGAATTACCCTTCTGCTGGTGTCCCGCATCGATCACGATCAGCTTTCCGCCCTGCGCATCTGTCCGGTCAGTGTCTCCGTCTGTGGAATCATCCGTACCGTCTCCATTCTCTGTTGCATCCTGTCCTGTGGCTGAATCTCCGTCACTTCCTGTGTTATCTGTATCCGGGCTGTCTGTATCCGGGCTGTCCGTATCCGTTGCATCTGAACCGCTTTCAGAGTCAGTATCTGCATTCTGACCGCTTCCGATTCCATCCTCTGCAGCCGCATTGTTTCCCGCACCTGCCGCCGGCAGATCTCCTGCGTTCATGCCGGTGCTGTCATCTGCCTGCCCATCCTGTGTCGCATCTGCCAAAGTCTGGTCGCCCGCTGTATCTTCCGTAAATGCTGTTCCGCCCGTTACCTCTGCGGTACTTCCTGCATCCTGCCCGCAGCCTGCCAGTGCACCTGTCAGAAGCAGACAGAGCATGACTGCTGCCAGTTTTTTCTTTTTCATTTCATTCTCCTTCTTTCTCCTCTGCCTGCCAGTACAAACAGCACTGCCAGTGCAGCCATCAAAAATGTCATAAAAGCGCAATATCTCTTTGCCGTTGTATATGCCTTTGTTTCTGTCCTGCTGACCGATAACAACAGGTCTTTTGTCAGCTCCTGCCCGCCCAGTGTCAGCGTGCCGCCTGCATAAGCATCGTAATAACCCATACTGTATGTGACAAACCTTAGCTCATCTGTTCCGCTCTTTTTGCGGATCGAGAGAGAATATGTCTGTTTTCCGTCCGGTAGTACCGCCGGAAAGGAAAGCACAGTTGCCCCATTATAAGACTGTCCCGCGCCTGTGATCTCTTCTTCTGCGATCATGCCTGTTTCAGAGGCAAGCACCGCCTCATAAACCGCGTCCGAGCTGCTGTCATCGTTCCGCCACTGAAAGATCACCCGGTCAAACGGCTGCGAAGCTTCAAACGTCTGCATAAGCTCTTCATTCCCGATGGAAAGCTCTTCATTTGCCAGAAGCTGCATCACAACCGGATGGGTATATTCCTGCACCTGTCCGGTAAAAGTATGATAGCTGCCTATTGCAAACAATAGAAGTCCTGCCAGCAGGATCACACAGGTACTTTTCTGCTGTTTACGCTCTTTTTCCCTGTCAGAAACTGCAAACGCTTCCCATCGCGCCATACCACTGACTGCCAGAAACTGCAGCACAAACAGAAACGGGAGCGAATACTGGGAACCTGTTTCCCATAACAGATAAAATAAGACCGCGCCTAAAAAGGTCAGCTGGAATACGTAACTGCCCCACTGACGTTTACGGACTGTCTGTAACAGGTCATAAAAAATGCCAAGCAGCAGGCACAGATAATAGCCCTGATGATACAGGATCACAAAATCCTTATGATCCCCGAATACATATGGATACAGCCCATCTGTCCGCAGACAGTTTTCCAGATAAACCGGATACCCGTTAGAACCTCTGCCCCATGTATTTTCTATCTTTGCATGCGCAAGTGCCAGCAGATCTCCCGCTGTCATTGCCTGCAGCTTTTCTGCAAGTCTCTCCCTGTCAGCAGCCTTTTTTTCCGCTGCTGTCGGAAAAGAAGCCGTGTATGTTTCATCCGCCTCATTGTGGCTGCCCGGCGAAGTCATGGACATCATGACCCAGTGTGTCAGCGGAAAAGCTGTATCTTTGGTATCCAGCCCTATATACTGACGGTTTCCCGCACTGATCCCGGCAATGCATAAAACAGCGACAAGCACCGCCAGAAGATCACGTTTCTGCAGCTGCCCGAAAAACAGCAGACAAGCAAAAACAGCAATAAACGGAATCATTGTCGTTGCGCGCAGCAGATACCCGAGGGCTGCCACCAGTACCAGTATGACCAGTACCACATAAGGATGTTTTTCCTTTTTTCGCAGGAAACGCACATATAAATATAAGATTCCCATGACAAAAGGCATAGACAAAGTAATGGTGTAATAATAAGAAACACCGATATACAAAAACGGATTACAGAGCAATAGAAACAGAATCCGTACAAAGCTGCCCGGTGTCTGTTTTTTGTAAGCACAGACCGTCAGCAGAAAAAGGGCTGCGGCCGTGTCCAGAAAAACCAGATTCACACAGTCCAGCAGAAGGGGCATTGCCGCCCGGCTGATCCCTGCAGCCGTTCCCAGCTTCCATAAAACAGCGGTCAGCACCGCATATGCATTCTGGTTCGGATAGACAGACAGATAATAAACCGCTTCTTTTGCTACCTGCCCATCCATGGCAAGTGCAGAAGCACCACCGGTCACAAAAGCGTTATCAAACAAGTAACTGCTCCGGTAATAAAAAAGCATATAAAGCTGCAGTGCAAATGCCAACAGTAAAAGCACCGCGCTGACAAGTTTTGCCGTCCGCAGCGTCAGATTTTCCGTCAGACGTCTGCAAACAGAAAAAACAAGCAGCAAAAATACTGTCATGAACAGGCACAAAAGAGCCAGTACCGGTTTTTTCTGTGTCTGGAACAGAAAAGAAGCATCTGCATAATCTACCAGGCCATGCACGATCAGCTCCAGCACGACCAGCCCCAGAAACAGATTCCCGGCGAGCATCAGATATTCAATTATCTTCCCTGGTCTTTCACTTTCCTTCATGTGCATGCAGGATCCTTTCATATAATGCCAGATATTCCATATAACGGTCGCGGCGGTCATAATTCTGTGCCCGCTGTCTGCAGGCTTTTGCAGAGAACGGATGCTCCTCACACACCTTTAAGATCGCTGCAAGCAGCTTTTCATAATTTCCTTTTTCCACCACAATACCGCAATCCTTCGTGACAGATTCGCCGCTTCCTCCCGTATCATACGTGATGACCGGCGTTCCAGAGGCAAGTGCCTCTAAATTGGTCGTTGGAAAGTTATCTTCCATTGTGGCATTCACATACACATCCGCACTGCGATAGATAGACGAAAGCAGCTGCACATTTGCCGTTCTGTTGATCGGAAGCAGTTTACCTGTCGGAAATTTTTTCTTCAGCTGCACCGTCTGTGCTTTATCAAGCCCCAGAATTTCCACCGTGTAGTTAGCCGGCAGCTCCTCTGCAAGGCGGATAAAGGTATTCAGACCCTTTCGTTCCTCCCAGCGGTTTGCCACGCCAAGTATTGTTCTGTGCGGATACCCCGCCATCTGCTGCCTTCTCTTCTTTTCCTGTTCTTCCGTCAGCGGAATGAAATTATCCAGATTGATCCCATTCGGAATGACCTCTACGGGATATTCCTTTAAAAACGACTGCTCGACAAGCCCTTTCAGCCATGCGGACGGTGTTACGATCGTCAGATTTCTGACTCCCGTAAATACTTCCTTTTTCCGCTTATAATTCCACTTGGAATTATCCTTGAAAATGGCATACGGATAGGCACTTTTATGAATACTGCAATTATGGCAGCCTCCGTTTTCTTCCTTCCATTTCTCGCAGCCGATATAATCAAAATAAGCACAATGTCCTGTAAAGCTCCAGCAGTCATGCAATGTCCAGACAACCGGAATATCATGCTCCTTTAAGTAAGCAAAGAGCAACTCTATTTGCAGGTAAAAGCCATGGATATTGTGCAGATGCACAAGATCAGGCTGCACTTCCGAAAGCCAGCGCAGGAATTTTTCGGTCACACGCTTTGATCCGAATCCCGCCTTGCCCTGTGTAAAATTTTTCATCACATGGCACACAAAATCAGCCTTATTGCCGATCACATATCCTTTGATCCCCGGGGGCAGACTGCCGCGCCCCGTTGCAATATAAGCTTCTTCTCCGTTCTTTTGCAGTGTTTCATACAGATCTACACAGATCCTTCCAATACTGCCCACACCACAAATGGTATTTACCTGGACTATTTTCATAAAAAACTCCCTTTTTTTCTTCTTTTCTGTTACACTAAATATAATCATGTATAACATACATCTAACAAGGAGACATACTTATGATAATCATACAACCAATAGGTGGTTTGTGCAATAGAATGCGCGCCATAAATTCCGCCCGCGTCCTCGCGAAAAAGCGGGGCGAAACGTTGAAAGTCATCTGGAATGTAAACCCGGAACTGGGCTGTCCTTTTGAGGAACTTTTTCAAAAAACAGACGCCTTCAGCCTCCGCAATATCCATTCCAAATGGGATCCGCAAAAGGTCTTTTACCAGCTCACGCGTACAACGGTCGGAAATGAGGAACTCCGGACAAACCGCACAGAACAGGGATTACCGGATGCTTATGTAGCATCTCTGCCTAAAAATCTGTATATTGCCACAGAGGAACATTTTTTCCCCTGCCACGACTACAGTCCTTTTCAGCCGACTGCCGAGATCACAGACCGCGTAAATGCCATAACCGCAGGCTTTCAAAGCCATAATGTCGGTATCCATATCCGCCGGACGGATAACAAGCCCGCGATCGGCAAGAGCAGCACGCAGGCATTTATTGATGCCATGCAGAAGGAGCTGTCCGTAGACCCTTCCACGATGTTTTATCTGGCAACGGATGATCTGTCCGAGGAAGCCAACCTGCGGCGGGTATTTCCGGACAGGATCATTTCCAATGAGACAAGAGATCTTTCCCGCGACAGCGTAAGCGGCGTGAAGGATGCCCTGCTCGATCTTATATGTCTTTCCAGAACAGACAAGATCATTGGCAGCTACTTCTCTTCCTTTACCGATATTGCAGCGGATATCCATGGTATTCCGAAGATTGTGGCAGGCGAAAACCAGTAAAAAAAAGCCGGATCCGGTACAGGGATCTGGCTTTTTTATAGTTTGCTTTACAAAGAGATTATTTTACACCCTCATTTGCAGTTGCAATGGCATCATTTGTGCTTGTGATAGCTGTTTTTAATGCTTCATCC
>ERZ808242.1882-NODE-1882-length-10425-cov-8.691032_pt1 | contig 10425 bp, 7 predicted proteins | sample MGYA00521244_ERZ808242 | MGnify/ENA primary metagenome ERZ808242 (study PRJEB31516, sample SAMN03275573) | gut metagenome | biome: mammalia-associated habitat; material: feces | host: Papio cynocephalus | place: Kenya | collected 2012-07-27 ... | reverse complement strand
TTTTTGGGCGACAAGATTGTATTACCTTGAACCACGTTTTTAATGGATGGCGCTAGGTTGTTTAGGATGTAGTTTAAACGTAGCATTTGGGAGGACTTTTGCGAGATATCCTGGCTGTAGGTACTACACTTATCCTCGCCTACGATGTGCGCCAAGTTGATGAGTAGGGTGCCCGAGCCGGCAGCGGGGTCATAGATGCGAACGCTTCTAGTCTTGACGGGATGTTGCGTTAAAATCTCGGAAATAATTTTGGCAACGGAATGGGGCGTGTAATATTCGGCGTAGACACCGCCACCGTTGGCGTTATAGTCCTTAATTAGATATTCAAAGATGGTAGAGAAGAAGTCGAAGCCTTGGCTAAAGGCGCTGGTGAAGTCTAACTTGTCGGTGGCGAGAACGTTGATGATAGCGCGGGCGAAGGGGTCGCGCTTGCTGCTATCGCTAATAACCCAACTGAGTAGATTGGTGTCGAATAGTGGAATTGGCGCACCCTCATCAGTGCGAACCGAGAATACGCCAGTGTTGTTTTGGGCAATATCGGCCAGGGTATCATCGAATAATTTGGCAAATTCCGGTTCGGTTTGGTGATTGTATAGATAGGATATTAAATGATTGGGCTGCAGGCGAATACCGCTACCACCAAAGCTATCCAGAAAGTCCTGATAATTATCGTCATTCTGGGCGAGCTGGTTCAGAAAATCCGTGATCTCGGATGTAGTGTGTAATTCGGGGTGCGCAATGCTGACGCTATGCAGGAATTTATCGTTGAGGAATTTATACAGGAAGGTTTGGACGATAACCTTGTATTCGTCTCCGCCGTTGCCTAGACCGTAACTATTGCAGATGGCCTTTAGCTGGTCAATTAAGCTCTCGGTTTTCTGTACATAATTAGTGGTTTCCATTATTCTCCTCCTTTATATTCCTTCTGATATTCATCGCGAATTTGTTGTGCGGCGTACTTCCTAATGGGGCGGGCGATATTCAAGTTATCGGCAGTAGAGGTGGCGTTGAGCGATTGCATGATATTGCCCATAAAGAAGGCGTCGTTATCGACAATATCGCGGTTATTGATCACTTGCTGATCGAGGTCAGTTTTAACGCTGGATAGGAAGTTGTTCAGTGGTGGCATTGCTCCGATAGGTGATTCGCCGACGGCACTAGCGGTCGGGTCGTTAATGGCATTGTCTGCCTGCTGCCGTCGTTTTAGCTCATGTTCGACGAATTCACGGGTGTGCTTATCGACACGGGCAAATTTGGGATCGCCATTATATTGATTAGCAATTCGTTGATTGTATTGATTGAGTTTCATGATGCGATCGTAAATGCTCTGTAGTTGCAAGGTCATGTCGTCTAGGCCGTCTAGGCTCATCTGATTCTGGTCGATGTTGGCGGATTGCATTAATTTGCCGAACTCTTGACGTAGGGTAGTGAACTGGGGATCCTGCTGGTCGATATTAGCGGCCATATTTTGGCGGATATCGCGCACAAGTGTTTTAGCCTTGCTGATCGGCTCAGATAGGTCTAGCTCTTCCTGTCCGACTTTTCTAAAATTAAATACCACGTCCTCTAGGGCGAGGTCTAATAGCTTCTTACTATCGATGTCGCCGTTGCTGCCCAAAGCCTCCTGAGCGTTGATCATTTGAATGCGGCGATCAACCTCGTTTAGCTCATCATTAATTTTAGTAATATTGATTTGCGACAATAGATCATTGTGACCGAGCAGGCGAATAATGTTGTAAATGCCCTTGGTGTCAGAGAGGGCTCTACTGACACGCGACAACTCAGATTTATCCTTGGTCTGATCGAGTTGCAGCCGAAACTCCTCGACGTTGGCTAAATTGTAGTGCTTTAGACTATCTTGGATCTGCTGGATGCGTTTCTCCAGCTCGTCGCGACCGATAAACAGCGAGCCAAAAATATCATCGCTACTATCGGATGAATCAACACCACTATCGTATTCGTCCTTTAGCTCTTCTAGATAGCGTTCATTAGTGAGCGCAAATTCGTCGCGGATGTCGGCGAAATCTACGACGTAGCCCATTTGAAAGTTGTGATATGGACGATTAACGCGAGTCAGAGTCTGCAATAGATTATGCGCCCGAATAATGCGGCAGAGGTAAAGCCGCTTCAGTCGCGGTGCGTCGAAGCCGGTTAGTAGCATGTTGAAGACGACTAAGAGGTCGATTTTGCCGGCTTTGAACTCGTCAACGTGCTGCTTGCGGATTTCCTTAGTATCGCTGTCGTGCAGGATCAATGCGGTGGATAACTTGGGATGAGATTCTTGTAACCGTTTAAAAACTTCGCGAGCCTGTCTAGACGAGTTACAGACTATCATGCCACCAATTGTAGCGTCGTTCATAATCTGACGACTAACGGTAAAGTCGCGAGTTATATAGTCGACTAGGGCGGTAGCATAGCGAGGATGAGCGTATAAATCGGATTTACGCAGTACGCCCGATTGCACTTGGATGCTACTCAGTATATTTTTGAGTCCTTCACGGTACGAGGTATCAATATCCTCGCGCAGTAGACGCAAGGTGTAACCGTCCTTGATTGATTCGGTGTAGTAGTATTTGTGAATATAGTGGCCAAAGATACCGACGGTAGTCTTGCGGTCGATTTTGTCGGATAGCGATTCGTCTTCACCGTCAATTTCATGATTCTTATACAGGATTAGTGGCGTACCGGTTAGGGCGATTTTAACGGAGTCATGGTCGGAATTGTATAGATTAGCTAGGTAGCTGCCGCGCGGATCGTAGCTGCGGTGAGCCTCGTCGATAAAGTAGATACGCTGGATGTTTAGGTTGTCGTAGCCGCTATCGTTAATGGCCTCGGTGTCGGCACGGAATTTCTGAATATTGATGACACAGATTTCGTTATCACCAGATGTTGTAATATTAGCGCTAGCAAACTCGGCCTTGAGCTCATCCTTATTCTGAACGGTACGCGTCTTCAGTCCACGTTTAGTGAACTCCTGAACGGCTTGATTTAGTAGATCGATGCGGTCGACGATAAAGTAGAACTTAGCGATCTTATTCTGTTTTGCGAAATAGTCGGTCAAATATTTGACGTTATAGTAGGCCAGGGCTGTCTTACCCGAGCCCTGAGTGTGCCAAATGACGCCTTTCTTAATGCCTTTATCTAAGGTATCGGCAATAGCCATAGTGGCAAATAGCTGCGGATAGCGCATGATGTGCTTTTGTGGATACTGTGCGTTGGGAATGTCAACGTAGGCAAAGGCATACTGTAAGATGAACTTCAGCCGCGGTTGGCAGAGTAGACTGGTGATAATTTTGTTAGTTGGCGTATCGGGATGTAGATTGGTTTGATATTCGGCAGAGTTCTTAATAACGGGTAGATTGTTGTCAATGAGGATCTCATTTTCTATAGTGCTATCTTTATCGTGTATTTGGTCGATAATTTTTGAGTAACGCTGCTCGCGGAAGTGGTTGAATTTAATATCGACGCGATTGCCCATGGCGGGTGCAGCATAAAAGGCACCGGCTAGCGAATTAATGGCTTGATCATCGTAATCCATGTTGTTGCTGAAGATCATGAACTGGGTTAGGTTGATAAACTTCTTGAACTTGCGGTTAGAGAAGCGCTCATTGATGCGGTCGCGTTCGGCCTGGATACCATCGGTGTTATTAGGCTTCTTGACCTCGATAAAAACCAGTGGCATGCCGTTAACTAGGCATATTACATCCGGTCGGAACTCTTCGCCCTCATTGGCGTAAGTTAGCTCAGTTACGACATTGAACGTGTTATTGCTGAAATTATTCCAATCAATCAGGTTGATGCCATTGACTCCGTGTAATAGAGCATCATAGAAAGATTTGCCAGTGTCGTCAGAATCTAGCAGGACATTTTTTATTTGTGCGTAGACGCTGTCAATTTGCGAATCTAGATCCGAGCTTGCGGGGGGGGGTATTTACTCGATTGATCTTCCGTAGGCTATCGTTAAAGATATCACGGAAAATATTGGTAGCGGGGTCGATTTGCGATTTAACGGCGGAATCCTTAATGGACAAATACTTGTATCCCAGCCGTGTTAGATGAACTATGGCTGGAATCTTGACCCTGGAATTTTCGTTAAAACCACGACTCATAGTAGTTATATTTTACCACAGAGTTAAGAGGAGTGCAGCTACGCTTGCAATCAAATCCCGGGCAAATGTCGTTCATCCCCGCGTCGTTAACGCGGTCATGGTGTATAATGGTAGCAATGAGTGTTAGTAAAGATGATGTGCGCCATCTAGCGACGCTGAGCCAAATTTACGTGACGGATCAGCAGGCGGACGACCTAACCGGGCAGCTGGATAAGATTGTAGATTACATTAACATGCTGGACGAGCTGGACACTGATGGTGTTGAGCCGACGTTCCAGGTGACGGGGCTAAAGAACGTGTGGCGAGACGATACGATTCAGCCGCAGTTACCGCGCGAAGAGCTGTTGAAGCTGGCGCCCGATCAAGAGGCCGGTCAAGTTAAAGTGCCAAAGGTGCTATAGGAGACATAAATGAATAGCGAGATTTTACGAATTACTGAGGATATTAAATCCGGCAAAACAACCGCGCGGGCCGAGGTAGAGAAGGCGATTAACCGTGCTAAGGAAACCGAGGATCTGCATGCCCTGTTGGAGCTATTCGAGGATGCGGCGTTAAAGCGCGCTGACGAAATCGACGCCAAGGTGAAGGCTGGTGAGAAGCTGGGCAAGCTGGTCGGTGTGCCGTATGTTGCAAAGGATAACTTCCTGACTAAACTGGGTCATACCACGGCAGCGGCCAAGATTCTAGAAAACTTTCAGTCGCCGATTGATGCTACAGCGGTTGAAAAGTTGGATGTCGAGGATGCAATTCTAATCGGTAAGGCTAACATGGATGCCTTTGCGCATGGTGGCTCAACCGAGAATAGCTATTTTGGTCCAACGCATAACGCCGTGGACTTTGAGCGCGTAGCAGGTGGTTCATCTGGTGGTTCAGCGGTCATCGTTGCGGCAGGCGTGGTGCCATTTGCGCTAGGTTCTGATACTGGCGGATCGATTCGCCAACCAGCTAGCTTCAACGGTGTGGTAGGCCTAAAGCCAACCTATGGTATGATCAGCCGTTATGGCGTAGTAGCAATGGCAAGTTCAACCGACGTGGTCGGACCACTGACTCGTACAGTTAAAGATGCCGAGATTGTTTGTGATATATTGGCGGGTCAAGATAAGAAGGACAGCAACGTCCACCAGCGCTATTACGAGATGCCAACTGATACGCCAAAGCATCTAAAGATTGGCCTAATTCGTGAATTTGTCGGTGATGGTGTAGACAAAGAGGTTGCTGAACAGACCAAGAAGACGGCCGATCGCTTGCGTGATATGGGTCATACAGTCGAAGAAGTTGACTTGCCAATGGCAAAGTATGCACTGGCGATGTATTACATTGTGGTGCCTGCTGAGATTACTTCGAACCTAGGCCGTTACGATGGCGTTCGTTATGGCTATCGTTCACCAGACGCAAAGTCATTGGATGATATTTATGGTATGAGCCGTAGCGAAGGCTTTATGGACGAGAACAAGCGTCGTATCTTGATCGGTTCGTATGTGTTGTCTAGTGGCTACTTTGACGCTTACTATCTGAAAGCACAGAAGGCACGTACGCTACTGATCAATGACTTTAATAAGCTATTCGACCAGTACGACTTCTTAATCTGTCCAGTTGCGCCAACGCCGGCATATAAGCTGGGCGAGAATGCGGGCGACCCGCTAAAGATGTACTTGGCTGATGCTATGACGGTGCCAGCTAGTATGGCGGGACTGCCAGCAATTTCAGTACCTAACGGTACAACTAACGAAGGTTTGCCAATTGGCTTGCAGGTGATTGGCAAGATGAAGGACGATTCGCGCCTGCTAGCCTTTGCTGAAGAGGTTGAGAAAGAGGATAAATAATGGGCGACTCAGTTTTACCAACCTTGCTAATGCTGCTAGTGGTGTTGGTGGTTGGGGTGGTGCTACTGGCTATCCTGATTACGGCACGCGGCAAGGGTAAGGTACTGGATAAGGAAAAGTACCGCACCGATTGGCTGCAGATTGAAAATAATTTAGATAAGGCGAACGACGCCACCTATCAGTTCTCAATTCTGTCGGCGGATAAATTATTGGATCGAGCGCTGAGGGAACTGGGTGTCCCCGGCAAAGACATGGGGGACCGACTGAAGAAATCTAACGGTCGGTTTAGTAATATTGATGCCGTGTGGGCGGCGCACAAGATTCGCAACAAGATTGCCCACGAGGTGGATGCTAAGATTGACCGCAAGGTATCAAAACGTATGCTAGCAATATATAAAAATGCCCTGAAGGAACTGGGTGCGATATAGGAGGAGATAGATGAGTTTAGGAAACGCAGGTGAACACGGCACGCATATTGACGGTGATGCCAGCAAATATTTGGTTAAGGGCTATCTGCCGACGATTGGTATTGAGTGCCATGTGCAGTTAAATAGTGCTACGAAGCTGTTCAGTGCAACTGATAATGATGCGCGCGATGCCGAGCCGAACACCAAAGTTAGCGTAATTGACTATGCTTTGCCGGGTATGCTTCCGGTATTGAACCACGAAGCGATTCGTTTGGCGGCGCGAGCAGGCAAGGCGTTGAACAGTGAGATTGCACACGTTAGCCGTTTTGATCGTAAGCATTATTTCTATCCAGACCTTCCTAAGGGCTATCAAATCTCGCAGATGTATAATCCGCTAATCATTGGTGGTCATGTGGACTTGCCAAGTGGCGAGACGGTGCGTATTCACCATGCTCACGTTGAGGAGGACGCAGGTAAGCTGACGCACTTTAGCGATCACTCGTTAGTTGACTTAAACCGCGCTGGCACGCCACTGGTCGAGATCGTATCAGAGCCAGATATGCACTCAGCTAAGATGGCACGGGCCTATGCCGAGGAGCTGCACCTACTGATGACCTTTGCTAAGGTAACCATCGGCGATTTGTATCACGGCAATATGCGCTTTGACGTCAACATTTCCGTGGCAAAGCCGGGCGATAAGCTAGGAACTCGCACTGAATTGAAGAACCTGAACTCTTTCCGTGCAGTAGAACGAGCCACCGAGTACGAGATTAATCGCCAGATTGAGTTGCTAGAAGACGGTGGTGAAGTTGAGCAACAGACTCGTGGCTGGGATGAGAACAAGCAACAGACCTTCAAGCAGCGCGGTAAGGAAAATGCCCAGGACTATCGCTATATGCCGGATGCTGATATTCCGCCAGTTGTGTTGACCGACGCGGATATTGCGGAGATGCAGGCGGACTTTCCGATGATGCCGGCGCAGTACCGGGCAAAGTTTGCAACTATGAACGTTGATGATTCGGTGGTCCAGGTACTCCTAAATACTGAGATTGTGGCAGAATTGGTGAGCCGGATTATTGATCAGGCTGGTGCCGATGTGGCACGCCGTATCGCTAACATGTTCGCCTCGTCATTACCTGCAGAAGATGATACCGATGCAGCGAAGAAGGAGCTGAACCTGCCAAGCGTAGACAACCTAGTGAAGTTAGCGCAGATGCTGGCGGAGAAAAAGGTATCCTCGACTGCCGGTAAGGAGATCTTTGCGGAGCTTCTAAATAATGACCAGGACCCAGAGGAGATTGCGAAGGCTAAGAATCTGTTGCAGGTTAGCGATAGCGGCGCAATCGAGAAGATTGTGGACGCAGTAATTGCCGATCCGAAGTGTGCTAAGGCGGTTGCCGATTTCAAGGCCGGTAACGAGAAGGTAATCGGCTTCTTGGTCGGCCAGGTCATGAAGGTCTCTAAAGGTAAGGCTAATCCTTCCCTGGCTCAAGAGATTCTGCGGAAGAAGCTGAGCTAAACAGCTATTAAAAACCCACCCAGCGGCGACTACGTCGCCAGCTTGCCCGCCCTTGACAGGGCGGGACTTTGGTTTTTATGTGTCACATCCTTCTATGAAAGGGAGGTGATAAATTTGTGATATAATATAACTAATTTGGTATGAGTCGATCTGGTGGGCTTGTGCTAATATCAATCGAACTTTTCAGGCTAGGAGGAAAGTATGCTAGTGTCAAAACCGAAGATCGAGCCAGGTGAAAAGTTGAGTGCTGTAACTCGGTCCAACTTTAAGCTTTGTATGGAGTTTGCAATTTTGCTATCGGGTGGCTTTGGTGGTCGAGCGGGTCAAACCGCTGGGCTGCTAGGGTCTAAGGATGTACTAGACCTCAAAGACGGTGAGTCGATTATCGTTTTGCGTGTACGAGAATTGCTCAAGTCTGGCTTTGGGCGTGTCGTTTTGGTGGCACGCAAGGGTCGTGCTGTTCGGCGCTACCAGGAGATCTTTAAGGAGATCGATCCAGAATATCTGAGCTATCTTGAGGATAGTGGTAGCATGTATAAGGTTAGCCTGGCGAAGCGCTTGCGCGAAATCCAGGGCTATCCGGTAGACATTGTCGAGCAGGATCCAGAACTGCCGTATGGCAACTTCTCACCGCTTTATACGCTGTACCAGAAGGGTATGTTCGAACCGGGTTATTCTTACCTGGTTGCATATGCTGATGATGACGTGCTCGGTGAGAATCCGTCGGCACAACTAGTACAGGAGTACAAGAACGGGTCGGCGGATATCATGATGATGGCGCAAGAGGTGTCGAAAGAGGAAGTTTCCAAGTTTGGCACCTTTGACTTCGGTGATCACGAGGCTGAGTGCAGTCACACCGCTAAGGGTAACCGTTTCTTGCAAGGCCGCGTTAAGCGCTTAGCTGAAAAGGCTAGTGCTGAGCATGCGCCATCGCATATCGCTTCGCTGGGTCGCATGATTTTGCCATATGACATCTTCAACTACGCTTTGCGGGCGGGCTATCAGCCAAATGGTCCGAAGTCTGCCAAGGATCCGGGTTTTCGCGAGTTCAATACCGTGGATGCTATTAATGCAATGGCAGATGATGGCTACAGCGTGTTGGCGCTCGGCGTGGCTGGCCGCTGGCTAACTACGGGTGATGTGCCAAGCTTGAACTTTGCGCGTTTTGTCTACGCAATACAAGAACCCGATCAGAAAGAGCGCTTTGTGCAATACCTGATGCAGGCTCCGGATTTGCGTGGATACGTGGCCGAAACACTGGCGCACAGCATACCGTCACGTCAATAATGATTTGGTGCGGTTCTCCGCTTAGCAAACCCCTAGGGAGTTAGCCTATACGGCTGGCTCCCTATTTTTCATCTCCCGCTATGTTATAATATCTCTTATGAACGAGGAAGATACTGAGAAGAAAATGCAGGCGGAAGGGGAGCCTGCGACCGATACAGATGCTGAGACTGAAACTGCCGAGCCAGCCGAGCGTGATATCGAAATGGAAATGGCGCGCCAGCAGGACGAGGTGCAGGTGGATACTACCGCTGTGGTGCACTACGCGCCCGAACGTCCCGAGGGCCTGACTAAAGTTAACAGTTTTGATATTTTTGCCTGGGCTAACAATATTAGCCGTATTAAGAATGACTTGGACGTCGAGCTGTTCCTGGTCAACAAACACTATACGGTTTACCAGTTACCGATTGCCAAGGAGCTGATGCCGCAAGTAGCGCCAGTATTCATCCTGGAAATTCTAAACGAGATTGAGAAGGGCGCAGGTCTAGGTATGGAGGTGCGCGCCTTTGAGAAGTCCGAAGCCGAGCCGGGTGTGCTACTGTACTCCACTCAGAAGCAGGTGGCCAACGCCAACCACGTCCTGACCGTGATTGAGCACGAGCGCGAAACCATTGAAACATTTGACGAGTATAACCACGAGTTCAAGACCATTAAGATGGTGGTGGCGCGCTTCACCCATAAAGATATCGAACCGTTTTATGTCTGCAAACAGATTTCGGGCAGCTCTAGTCTAAACGAGCGTACCGCCTGGCAGATCGATGAGGATGGCAAGCTGGATAGCTTTAAGCCGGTCAGTGCCTTTAAGGTGCCAACGGACAACCAGGTACTAATCTGTGGTGACGCGGCCGAAGAGGGCAGCAGTGATAAAAACCTACGCATCTTCGCCTTTGCGCCGAAGAAGTTCGAGGCGATGTTCGGCTACGCCTACAAGAAGCAGGCGATCACCGACAAGAAGGTCGAGCAGATTATGTCGCGTTATAATCTGAACTTCCCGGAGGGGCAAGACCTTAATACCATGATTGCGGGGCGACCGAAGATTATTAACAAGCTACAGAACATGGAGCTAGGTACCAAGCCGCAGGATGAGCTGGTTAAATATGCCGAGGACATGGCGCTGGATCTGATGACCACTGACGATGGCGCAATTATTATCATGGACAAGAAGGACGTCGACACTTTTGTGGGCCTACTGAACGACGACTATATGACCTCCGAATTAACTGGATTGCGTTACGAGATCAAGGGCAAGAAGCTGCTGGGTGGCGACGAAGAGTCGGAGTAGA
>ERZ808242.1881-NODE-1881-length-10431-cov-3.321608_pt1 | contig 10431 bp, 8 predicted proteins | sample MGYA00521244_ERZ808242 | MGnify/ENA primary metagenome ERZ808242 (study PRJEB31516, sample SAMN03275573) | gut metagenome | biome: mammalia-associated habitat; material: feces | host: Papio cynocephalus | place: Kenya | collected 2012-07-27 ... | reverse complement strand
AGGCCGACGCGCCGCCGGACTTTGCCGCCAGCAGGTAGCCTGCCATTGCGTACATAATGCCAGCCGTCATATAGATGATGATCTTGGCCTTCTTGGTGTTGACGCCGGAGACCTCTGCCGCGATCTCGTTGCCGCCGATGGCGTACATATACTTGCCGTGGCAGGTCTTGTTATACAAGAACCAGAAGAACAGGCCGAACACGACCGCGACAAACAGCAGATACGGCAGATAGAAGCCCTTGGAGTTGCCGATATAGCCGTTGATGAGGTTGGTATAGACCTCCTGGAAGCCGCCGATCGGCTGCGCATCGGTGAAGACCAGGGAAATACCATAGATGATCGTCTGCGTGCCGAGTGTTGCAATGAAGGGCGGCACATTCAGAAACGAGATGATCAGGCCATTGATGATGCCGAAGAGGGCGCCGATGACCAGCACGATCAGAAGCACAACTGCCATGTTCATTTCGGGCATATCCGGGAACTGGCGGCCGGCGTAATTCGCTCGCTGAAGCAGAACGCCGGCTAAGCACGCGGCAAAGCCAACCTGACGGCCGGCAGAAAGGTCGGTGCCCTTGGTGATCAGGCAGCCGGAGACGCCGAGGGCGATCAGGAAACGTACCGCGGTGTTGCTGGCGAGGTTGCCGAAGTTGCTCCAGGAGAAGAAGTTATCCTTCGTGAAGCCGACGATGATGCCGACGGCGACGAGCAGAACCACGATGGGGTTTGATTTGATGGTTTTCCAGAACTTTTGAGCAGGACTCAGTTTGACATTCTCCATTTTTTCTTCCTCCTAATCTTACGAGAACTGCGTGGCCAGGCTCATGACGGATTCCTGCGTTGCATCCTTGCTGTCAAGGAAGCCCGTGACCTTGCCGTCGCACATGACCATGATCCGGTCAGACATACCGATGAGCTCGCCCATTTCACTGGAGATCATGATAATGGATTTGCCCTGCTTTGCAAGCTCGGCAATGATGCAGTAAATTTCGTATTTCGCGCCGACGTCGATGCCGCGCGTCGGTTCATCGAGGATCAAAACCTCGGGGTCATTGGCAAGCCAGCGGCCGATCAGAACCTTCTGCTGGTTGCCGCCGGACAGCGACTGAATGAGCGTCTTGCTGGACGGGGTCTTGATGTTCATCTTTTTGACGTTGTCCTGCACAAGCTTTTCGATTTTCTTGCTGTCGAGCATAATGCCGCCGTCTACATATTTTTTGAGCGATGCGATCGAAATATTGTCCGCGACCGACAAAACACCCATGATGCCGCTCTTGCGGCGGTCTTCGGTCAGCATGGCAATGCCCTGATCGATCGCGTCCTTCGGGCGGCTGATCTTGAGCTCCTTGCCGTGGAAGGTGATCTTGCCGGTCGTGTGCGAACGCGTGCCGAACAGGCCCTCCATCAGCTCCGTGCGCTGCGCACCGACCAGACCGCCGACGCCGAGGATCTCGCCCTTGCGAAGCTCAAAGGAGACGTTGCGGAAGCTCTTGGGGTTAATAGACGTGAAGTCCTCGACCGAGAACACGACCTCGCTCGGGACATTCTCGCGCTTGGGATAGAGATTGGTCAGTTCGCGGCCGACCATCTTGGAGATGATCATATCGGTGGTCAGCTCTTTTGCCTCCCACGTGCCGATATACTGGCCGTCGCGCATGATGGTGACCTCGTCGCTGATGCGGAGAATTTCGTCCATCTTGTGCGAGATATAGACGATCGCGACGCCTTCCGCCTTCAGATCGTTCACAATGCGGAACAGCGCCTCTACCTCGTTCTGCGTCAGAGAAGAGGTCGGCTCGTCCAAAATCAGAACCTTACAGTTCGCCGAGACCGCCTTCGCGATCTCCACCGACTGCATCTGCGACACACTCAAAGTGCCGAGCTGCTGCTTCGGATCGAAGTCCATGCGCACGCGCTTGAGAAGCGCCGCCGTGTCTTCGTACATTTTTTTATGATCGACCGTGGGGATCAGGCCCAGCACCTTTTTGATCGGGTAGCGGCCAAGGAAGATGTTTTCTCCGATGGTCCTGGCCGGGATCGGCTGGAGCTCCTGATGCACCATGGCAATGCCCATTTTCAGTGCTTCCATGGGGTCATGGATGGTAACTTTTTCGCCGTTAAAGAGGATCTCGCCTTCGTCCATCTTATAGATGCCGAACATGCACTTCATGAGTGTGGATTTCCCCGCGCCGTTTTCTCCCATGAGGGCGTGAACCGTGCCGGGGCGGAGGCGGAGCTGCGCATGATCCAGAGCCTTTACGCCCGGGAAGGATTTGCACACCCCGCGCATCTCCAACAGAAATTCAGACATACCCTTAAATGCCTCCATTCAATATGATTACGAAACAAGGTGGGGGTGTTGCGTGTGCAACACCCCCTGAGATCTGGAAATTAGCCGAAGTAGGAAGCGTCAACCTTTACGTAGTCAACCCAGTAGTAGTTGTCGATGGCTTCGCCGTTCAGAGCCTGGATGGCAACGTCAACCGCCTTGTGGGACTGGCCGACATGGTCGTTCAGGACGGTACCGGTCATGGTGCCGTTCTTGACCATTTCCTGGCACTCTTCCAGAGCGTCAACGCCAAGCAGGTAGATATCCTTGTTGACCGTGCGGCCGGCTGCGGTGATGGCAGCAGCAGCGCCGAGCGCCATGCCGTCGTTGTTGCAGAAGATCACGTCGACCTTGTCGCCGTGTGCGGACAGCGCGTTGGCAGCGATCTGCTGGCCCTTATCGGTCGCCCAGTTGCCGACCTGATCGTCGAGGCACTCGACCTTGATGCCCGCGTCTTCCAGCGCCTTGATGGAGTACTCGGTGCGGTACTGCGCGTCGATGTTCTCGGGGTCGCCTTCGATCATGACGTAGGAGACAACGCCGTCGCCGTTTGCATCGCCCTTGTCAGGCAGAGCTGCAACGATCTCGCCCTGATACGTACCGGACTGACGAGCGTCAGCGCCTACGTAGCAGACCTTCGGGTTGTTGAGGATGCCTTCGTAAGCCTCGTCCAGGGGCTTGCCGTCAGCGTCGTAAGCCAGGGGCTCGCGGTTGATGAGGACCAGGGGGATGTCCGCGTCAACGACCTTGTTGACAATGGTGTCAGCAGAGGAGGTCTGCACGAGGTTGCAGATGATCAGGTCCACACCCTGGGTGATGAAGCTGTTGATCTGCTCGGTCTGGGTCGCCATGTCGTTCTTGCCGTCAACGATGGTGATGTCGTACTTGACGGTGTCGGTCTGCAGGCTCTCCATGTAGCTCTTGAGCTCGTTGCGGTAGAGGGTCATGAAGTTGTCGTCGAACTGGTAGATCGCGACGCCGATCTTGTAGGTCTTGGCCTCGGCGGCGGGCTCAGCAGTTTCTTCGGTCGTGGTTTCTTCGGTCGTGGTTTCTTCGGGCTTGGTCTCTTCGGTGGTCGTGGTTTCAGCGGACTCGGTCGAGCTCGTCGCGTCCTGCGCGGCGCAGGCGGCGAATGCGAAAACCATGGTCAGAGCAAGCAGCAATGCGATGATCTTTTTCATCTTGGGAAATCCTCCATTCAAATTTTTCCGGGCGGCGCAAACGGCCTTCGTTCCCGGTATGCATTTAGTTTAGCAGGTTTTCCGTCATCCGTATATCGAATTTCGGACTGTATTTTTCTGAAAAATTTTTCGCGTGTCGAAAACGGAATTCATTTTTTGTTTATATTCCACAAAAACCGCCCTCACAGCTTCCAGTGCGCACCGTTTTGTTCGTCTTCGTCGAATGTTCCTCACTTTTGTGCAGAAACGTGCGCGGCGGACGTTCGCCCTCCGCGCACAGCTTGCAGGAACGCCATCAAAAATTCAGCCAAACGAGAAGATCGCCTTCTGGCTTTCGATGGTGAACATCGTCTCGCGGGTGATGACGCTCGTCTTGGTGTTGATGAGCGTGCCTGCGTCAAAGCGCTGGCCCTGTAAGCTTCTCCACGCCGTTTCCACGCCGAGGTAGCCCATCGCATAGGGGTTCTGGGCGATGAGCGCACAGACCGTACCCTTCTGTAAAAGCTCCACGCAGATGGGGTTCGTGTCGAACGCGACCTCGTACACCTGTCCGCGCAGATCGAGGTTTTCGACGGCCAGCGCCGTTCCGACGGCAAGGGGCTCGTTGAAGCCCACGAGCACGTTGATCTCGGGATGCTCGGTCAGAAGCTGCTCTGCCGCCTGCTGGGCAAGCGCCGCGTCCGTCGGCACGTTCACGGTGTAGATGGCCTGCACGCGCTTGTCCCCCGCCATCGCCACGCGAAAGCCCCGCTCGCGCTCCTGGCAGTTTTGCGTCTCAATATCGCAGTTGACGATGCCGACGACGATTTCTTCAAACTCCGCCTCCAGCGCCGCCCGCGCGCTCATGCGCCCGGCCTGCACGTTGTCCGTTCCGAGCCGCGCCACGACGCCTTCGGAATTTACATCCGAGTCGATGACCACGACCGTCACGCCGGCGTCCGCCGCCTCGTCGATGGCCTGCGCGTTTTTCGTGTAGCTGATGGCGGAAAAGACGATGGCGTCGGCCCCATCTGCCACGGCCTGCCGGATGTAGTCGTTCTGCGCCTCATAGTCCTCTTCGGTGTCAGGGCCCAGAACAGTCAGATCGACGTTGTACTCCGATTTTGCCGCGTTCGCGCCCGCAAAGACCGATTTCCAGAACTCCGTCGACGTGGATTTGACGATCAGATACATTTTGTAAGGCTCTGCGGAGGTTTTCGCTGCGCTGCACCCGGACGCGAACAGAAGCAGCGCCGCAAAAGCGAGCGCGATCATTCTTTTTTTCATCGTCTCACTCCTTCTGCTTTTTGGGCATCCGCACGATGACGCGCGTGCCGTGGTCGGGCTCGCTTTCGATGGTGATACCGTAGGCGTCGCCGAACCAGATCTTCAGCCGGTCGTTGACGTTCTTGATGCCGATGCCGGCCTTATTGTCGCTGCGCTTGAAAATGGCTTCGATCTGCTCTGGCTCCATGCCGACGCCGTTATCCTCGACGGTGGCCAGAATATCGTCGCCGCTCGATGCAATGCGGATGACGATCCGGCCTTTTTCCACCAGGCCGTTGATGCCGTGGTAGATCGCGTTTTCGATGATGGGCTGAAGGGTGATCTTGTTGCAGAGATAGTCCAGGCAGCTCTCGTCGACCGCAAAGCGGTAGGAAAACTGGTCTTTGTAGCGCACGGACTGGATCTGCAGGTAGCTTTTCGCGTGCTGGACCTCGTTTCGGATGGGGATCAGCTCGTGACCCTTGCTGATGCTGATGCGGAACAGCTGCGCCAGGGCGTTTACCATCACGACGGCCTCTTTGTTCTTCCCCTGCTCGCACATCCACGAAATCGAGTCGAGCGTATTATAAAGAAAATGCGGGTTGATCTGCGCCTGAAGCGCCTTGAGCTCGGTTTTGCGGAGGTTCACCTCTTCGGCGCGGACCGTCGCCATAAGCTGCTGGATCTTCCGCACCAGATGAGCAAACGAGGAAGACAGGTCCTGCACCTCGCGCACGCCGGAGACCGGCTCATAGACAAAGTTGTCCGCGTTTTTTTCGAACGCCTCCATTGCCGAGATCAGGTCGTGGATGGGTCTTGACAGCACTCTTGAAAACAGCACGCTCACCGCCAGCGTCGCTGCGATGATGGCCAGCGCCGCCAGCGCCAGCATTCTGGCGATCTCGCGCAGACTGTCGGTGATGATGTCCTGCACGAAGCTGACGCCCACCACGCGCCAGTTTCCGTTCGTGAGCGTCTGCACGGTGTAGATCATTGTGCCGACGACGTGACTGCCGTCGTCGAGCGTGGAGATGAGCGCGGTGTTTTCGCTCTTAAGATCGGCATAGATGAGCTGCTGCTGCGGATGGTAGACGATGTTGCCGTCCATATCCTCCAGAAAGCAGTAGCCGCGCTGGCCGATGCCGATGCCGTTGATGTAAGAGGAAATGTTGCCGCAGCTGATATCCACCGCGACCCACTTTTCCCATTTTCCCGCATCGACGGGCCGGATGATCGTGACCACCCACGGATAGTACCCCTCAAACAGGGACATGACGTGCGGTGCGGAGATATAGCCGTCCTTGTAAAGCTCCAGCTTTGTGCGGTCGAACGATAAATTTTCCAGAATAACGGGCCGCACCTCGTGGTCCAGACTGTAGCAGTTCATGAGGTGTCCCATCTCGTCGTAGATCGTCACGGCCACGACGTCGGTCCGGATCTCCAGAAACGTCTCAAAAAAATCTTCCCGATCCTCCGACGGCGCAATGAGCTCGCCTGCGAGAATTTCCATGACGTTGTTCATATCGTCCAGATAGCTGTCGACCGTGCCCGTCACCTGCGAGATGGTCCGCCGGCCGTCGGTCTGCGCGTTTCGGATGAGCGAGCTCTGATACGTCTGCAAAAAGAAAGCGATCGCGCACCCGAGGATCCCGACCACGATCGCCGTCAGGGACAGGATCATGATCTGGTTCATGCTGAGGGTCCTTTTTTTCATACGCGTGCTCCCTTCCGCTCACGCTCCTGCCGCATTTTGGCGGGCGACACGCCGTAGAACTTTTTGAAGCAGTAGCCGAAGTAGCTCTGGTCCGGATAGCCGCAGCGCCGCGCAATTTCGGCAATGCGGCTGTCGCTGCTCTCAAGAAGATTCGCCGCCACGCTCATGCGCTTGTGAATGAGAAGGTTGATGAATGTGTCGCCCGCGCTTTTTTTGATGTTGGGGCCGAGATAGCTCGCGCTCACATGAAGCCTATCGCTCACCGTCTGAAGCGTCAGCGTTTCGTCCATATACTCCTTTTCGATGATCTGCAAAACCCGGCCGCAGAGCTGGTCCATGCCGCCCATTGCGTCAGCCGAGCAGATGCCGCGCTCCTTTTCCGCGATGCGAAGGGCCTCCATCGCCTCTTTATATGCCTCGTGCAGATCGTCTGCCGGTGCGTGCTCCTTGCTGATGCCGGCGTTCACCGTAAGAGACAGCGTCCTGTCAAGCGCCCGCCGCAGCTCGTCAATGGCCGCGTGCAGCTGCAAAAAGCCGGTTTCCGAGGCCAGAAGCAGCACAATGCGCCCGCCGGAGCAGAACCCGCGGCAGGAAAACTGCCGGGACAAAAACTGCTCTGCCGCGCCCAATGCCCGCTGGCAGCCCTGCGCGTCGGTGTCGACGGAAAGCGCCGTCACCACGAGGCTCCTTGCTTTTTCCGGCTCTACCCCCATACGTCCGAGCGCCGCGAGATTCTGCGCCTCGCCCGCATAAAAATAGCAGTCGAGAAGCATCGCCGCCGCGACGGCCTGATGGTTGGAGCTGTCCTGCCGCGCCATCGAAAACTCCGTCTGCTTACGTTTGATCTTCCGGTGGATCTCGATCAGCTCCTGCGTCAGCTGCGCCATCGAAATGGGCTTCAGAAGATACGCGATGACCTCGCAGGCGATGCCCTGCTGGGCATATTCAAACTCGTCGTAGCCGCTTAAAAACGCGACCTGAATGAGCGGCTGCACGCTTTTGACCTGCGCGGCCAGCGCCGTGCCGGAGATGAAGGGCATATGGATATCCGTCAAAAGAAAGTCCGGCTGCAATTCCTCCACCAGCTGCAAGGCATCCAGGCCATTGCTGGCTCTGCCGACAAGCCGAAAGCCGATGCCTTCCCAATCGATCAGCTGGCACACCGCGCCGAGCAGCTCCTGCTCATCGTCGGCGACCACCACGCTCAGAAGATTCTCCTTGTCCATCCGGCCGTCCTCCTCCAAAAAAACACTTTTTTCTATCATATCATATAGCTTCCGGTTTTTCACGCTTTTTTATCCCGCCTTTTCCATTTTCCGCGGAACCGGATGGGCTTTTTCTGCGTCCAAACAAAAACGCGCTGCGGCAAAGCAGGAGGAACCTATGGCAACAACAAAGGAATATCTCGATTTCGTTCTCGAACAGTTAAGCGGTCTTCCCGGCATCGACTATAAAAGGATGTTCGGCGGATACCTCATCTACAAAAATGGCAAGCCCGTGCTTCTCGTCTGCGACAACACGGTGTTCGTCAAAAAGCTGCCGGAGCTGGCAGAACTCATGCAGGACGCGCCCGAGGGCCTTCCCTACGAGGGCACAAAGCCGCACTATATGCTGGACGTGGAAAACCGCGAGCTGACCGAAACGGTCCTCGAGATCGTCGAGCCCAGGCGAAGAAAGAAGCCGTAACAAGTGGACACGACCACACTGGCCATTTTCTTTGAAGACCCGTTCTGGGCCGGCGGCGATTCGGCCGAGCTATGCTTTGTCCTTTTTGCGGCGCAGACGCTCATCATCATCTTTGCCGCTGCGGAAACCGGTCCTCGACGCCTGCTGTTTGACTTTGCAGAAAGAAATCCAGCGGTTGGAGCAGAAGAATGACGAACTGTTGATGGAGAAAATACGGATACCACAATGATAGAGCCGGCCTGCATTTTATCACAAAATGCAGGCCGATTGCTGGTGCAGCGGAGCAATCCAAATCCGAACCACTTTTCTGATTGATTACGTCCTGCACGTCGAAAAACGTGATGGTTTTCGCGCCTTCTTTGTAGTTAAACGTCAGGACCAGCTTGTCGTCGTACAGGAAAATCGCGTTGATGAAGGTATCGATGAGCATTTTGCGATGCGCTTTCTGCCGCACAATGAGCTTGCGGAAGCGGTGCAGCCAGAAGGTCATAAACTCGGCGCTGACCTTGGGCTTCGCCAGTTTCTCGCAGGCGAGCTTCGTTTCCAGATCATCACGTCGCGTCTCCAATTCTTCCAAACGCTCCTTCGTCGAGCGCGTCAGGATGCCCTGCTGGATGACGTTGAGCAGGTTATTGATGGCGGTTTCCGTTTCCCGAAGCTGCTGCTCGTAAAGCGGTACGTTCACGTTGTCACGGTCCTGCAAATCCATGAGCATGGAGACGATGACTTCAATCGCCGCGTCGTCCATCACCATTTTTATGGCTTCGCGGACGACCAATTCCTCGATCCATTCTTTCCTGACAGGCTTTTTGTGGCACTCGGTACGTTTCTTTTTGACGGATACGCATTTGTAGTAGTGATGAACCGTGCCGGTGCGGCTGGTGCCGCTTTCGCCGCAGAGGTACGCACCGCAGTAGCCGCAGAACAGCTTTGTGGTTAATACGTAATCGTCCTCGGCTTTGTGGCGCGCCGGGGCTTTCTTGTTTTTCGCCAGCTTTTCCTGCACCCGGTCAAAGAGGTCTTGCGGCACGATGGCGGGGATACCGTCCGGAACGATCACGTCGCGGTACTGAAATTCGCCGATATAGCGCCGGTTATGGAGCATATGCCCCACGCTGTTAAGCGTCATTTTCTGCCCCCGTGTGTTGGTAAGCCCCCGTGCGTTTAACCAGTTCATAATGGAGGAAATGGTCTCGCCGCCGTCGTAACGCTTGAAGGTTTCCAGCACGAACGGCGCGGTCAGCGGATCAATCTGAAAATGCTGTTCCGCGTCGATCACATAGCCGATGGGCAGCGTTCCGCCGTTGAACTTGCATTTGAGCGCATTGTCCGTCATGCCGCGGGCGACTTTTTCCGAAAGGTCAGCGGAGTAGCATTCGGCGTAGCCTTCCAGTACGGATTCAAGGATGATTCCTTCCGCACCTTCGGAGATAACTTCGGTCGCTGAGACAACCTTCACGCCGTTCTTTTTGAGCGTCGCTTTATACCGTGCGCTGTCATAGCGGTTTCTTGCGAACCGGTCGAGTTTCCAGACGATCACCATATCGAACAGGCGCTTGCCGCTGTCTTTGATCATGTTCTGAAACTCCGGGCGGTTGTCCGTTTTCGCAGAATAAGCCCTATCGATATAGTGCCGCAAAATCGTGATGCCGTTCTTTTCTGCAAAAGCGGTACATTCGTGGAGCTGCCCTTCGATAGATTCCTCGCGCTGGCTGTCCGAGGAATACCGGGCGTAGATCACAGCTTTCATTTTGTGTCCACCTCCGAGAGCATCTGCACAAGCGTTGCTTTCAAACGTTCATTCATGGCAGAGCCAGGATCAAAACACATTTCCACGAACCGCGCCATCTCCGGGTTATTCAGACCGATGTTGACATGGTTCTCATACGCCGCACCTTTCGGATTCTCCGTCCTGCCGAGAATGTAATCCATTTCTCCATAGTTCTTCCCGCTGGCCAGACAGTCCTTGACGATCTGACCGCGTTCGGCCTGCGTGGTGCTTCGTCCCTGCTTCATGCAGCTTCCGCCTCCTGAATTCTTTCTGGCGTTAAAGTCTCCATGAGCATGATACGCCTTGATCCACGCACAGAGTTGACTTGTTGACCGGATCTCATATTTTTCGCAGATCGATTGCAAACTGCCATGGCCAGAGAGGTATTCGCACACCGCTTTTCGCTTTACATTCGCCGGATATACTTTGTTCCTGCTGTTTGGCAGGAGCCACTGTATAGTGCAATAAGATAGTTTACAGATCAGGCAAGCACATGGTTTACAGTTTT
>ERZ808242.1879-NODE-1879-length-10434-cov-4.312458_pt1 | contig 10434 bp, 8 predicted proteins | sample MGYA00521244_ERZ808242 | MGnify/ENA primary metagenome ERZ808242 (study PRJEB31516, sample SAMN03275573) | gut metagenome | biome: mammalia-associated habitat; material: feces | host: Papio cynocephalus | place: Kenya | collected 2012-07-27 ... | reverse complement strand
CTTTCATCGACGGCAGTCGCTGGAAGCAATATGTAAACGGTGTGGGTACTACCCTGGTGGTCACCGCCATGGCTCTGGCCATCGGTATTCTCCTGGGTATCCTGGTGGCCATGGTTCGTACCGCCCATGACCAGCAGCGCGCCGGCAAGCGCAACCCGGTGCTGGGGGTTCTGAACACCCTCTGCCAGGTTTATGTCACCGTCATCCGGGGCACGCCTATGATGGTGCAGCTGCTCATTATGGGCTTTGTGGTCTTCTCCTCCTCCCGGAACTACACCATGGTGGGTGCCCTGACCCTGGGCATCAACTCCGGTGCTTACGTTTCCGAGATCATCCGGGGCGGCCTGATGGCTCTGGATCCCGGTCAGGCGGAGGCAGGCCGGAGCCTGGGTCTGAACTACATCGACACCATGCGCTTCATCGTCATTCCCCAGGCCTTCAAGGCGATCTTGCCGGCTCTGGGCAACGAGTTCATTATTCTATTGAAGGACACCTCCCTGATTACCGTCATCGGCGGCAAGGAGCTGGTCTACGCCGCCCAGGCCATTTACGGCAGAACCTATGAGCAGATGTTCCCGCTGCTGGGCATCGCTCTTATCTACCTGGTTCTCGTCATGATTTTCAGCTGGCTGCTGAGCATTCTGGAAAGGAGGCTGCGTCAAAGTGATCGACGTTAAAAACCTGAGCAAATCCTTCGGGGATCACCTGGTGCTCGACAACATCTCCGAGCACATCTATCCTGGGGACAAGGTGGTCATCATCGGCCCCTCCGGCTCCGGCAAGTCCACGTTCCTGCGCAGTCTGAACCTGCTGGAGGAGCCAAGCGCCGGCTCCATCACCTTCGACGGGGTGGAGATCACCAGTCCCAAGACGGACATCGACAAGGTTCGCCGCCAGATGGGCATGGTGTTCCAGCATTTCAACCTGTTCCCCAACATGACCATTCTGAAAAACATCACCCTGGCGCCTGTCCGCACCGGCCTGATGACCCAGGCGCAGGCGGGCGACAAGGCCATGCAGCTGCTGAAGCGGGTAGGCCTGGAGGAAAAGGCAAGTGCCTATCCCAACCAGCTCTCCGGCGGCCAGAAGCAGCGGATTGCCATTGTCCGGGCCTTGGCCATGAATCCCAAGGTCATGCTCTTTGACGAGCCTACCTCCGCTCTCGACCCGGAAATGGTGGGCGAGGTGCTGAACGTCATGAAGGAGCTGGCCGCCGACGGGATGACCATGGTGGTTGTCACCCACGAGATGGGCTTTGCCCGGGAGGTCGGCAACCGGGTGCTGTTCATGGACGGAGGCAAAATTCTGGAGCAGGGTACCCCGACAGAGCTGTTCGGAAATCCCCGGCACCCCAGATTGCAGGATTTCCTGTCCAAGGTGCTTTGAAAAATACGCTGTCATTGCGAACCCATTCGCAATGACAGCGTTCTTTTTCCCTCATCCGCCAAAGCCAAATTTCTCGACTTTTTCCTTTAACTTTTTCTTAAAACCCTTTGCAAACGGCAAGTTATGTGTTATACTGTATAGGCTTTATTGTCAAGTATTTTGCGCATTTGGAAAGAGGCGATATGGATATGAACGATTTATCCCGGATTTCCGTGGTTCTTCCCTCCCTGGATCCCGATGACAAGCTCATCGCCGTGGTGGACGGACTGCTGGAATATGGTTTTTCCGATATTATTCTGGTCAACGACGGCAGCAAGGCCGAGAACCTGCACTATTTCACCGATCTGGCCGCCCGGCACCCGGAGATCACCCTGCTGCACCACCAGGTCAACCGCGGCAAGGGCGCGGCACTGAAAAACGCCTTCCGGTATGTTCTCGATAACCGGCCGGACAGCTTAGGCGTTGTCACCGTGGACGGCGATAACCAGCACCACCCGGAAGACACCCGAGCCTGCTGCGAGAAAATGCTGGAAACCGGCTGTGTCGTCCTGGGCTGCCGGGACTTTTCCCTTCCCGACGTGCCCCCCAGAAGCCGGTTCGGCAACCGCACCACCTCGGCGATCTTCAAGGTTTTCGTGGGCATGAACATTTCCGATACCCAGACCGGACTGCGAGCCATCCCCGCTTCCGTCCTTGCCCAGCTGGCCGAGGTTTACGGAGACCGGTTCGAGTATGAGACCAATATGCTGCTGGCCTTCAAGGATCAGGGCATTCCCTTCGACGAAGCGAAAATCCGCACGGTTTACATCGAGGACAACAAAAGCTCCCATTTCCGGGTAATCCACGATTCCTGGCGAATCTACAAGCTGATTCTGGCCCACTTCTTCCGCTATACCCTCAGCTCCCTCGTCAGCGCGGCGGTGGACATCGGCGGCTATTCCCTATTAAGCTCCGCCCTCCCGCTTGCGGGCATGGCTCGGACGGCCTGCGCGGGTGTGGGGGCTCGGGTGGTCTCGTCGCTTCTGAACTTCTTTCTGAACAAGAAGCTGGTCTTCCGGTCACAGGTCAGCACCGGCAAGGCTCTGCTTCGCTACTACGCCCTGGCGCTTCCCCAGATGGCATTGCAGGTATTCCTGACCCAGGGCGTGTATATTCTGCTGGGAATCAGCGAAAAATCCAATGGGCTGCGCACCTTTCTTTACGCCGTTGTCATGACGGTTCTGTACATTGTCAGTTATATGATCCAGCAGTGCTGGGTCTTCGCTCCGGAAAAATCCAAGTAAGAGGTTACGTCTATGAATAAGAAAAATAGGAATCCGGTTCCCGGCACCGAAGGTGCCATGCCGCCCAGGAAGAAAAAGAAAAAGGGCAGCGGCCTGCTGGGCCGCATCATCCGCAGGTTCTTCCTGGTGCTGTTCACCGTGGTCATTCTGGCCGCGGCGGCGTTGGTTCTGGTGATGAATCTGGTATTCAACGGCCCCTCCCCCGCCGCCCGGGACGTGCTGACCATGTCCCTGACGGAGGCCAGCGCCACCAAGTGGGTGCCTGCCCTGTTCCTGGGCGAGGAGAAAGTCGAGGAAATTCGTACCGGCACCGTCTCCGACGGCCTGGAGGACGATGTCACCGACATTTCCCAGGTTGTGGTGCAGGCCAACAACGTGATCACCGGCAGTGCCAACGAGTGGGACAACTACCCGGACGGTATTCGCATTGAGACCCGCTACGGCGACACCTATACCGCCCACATTATGCTCATCCGTGACCCCGCTCAGATCTACATGGGCACCTCCACCGAGAAGTTCTCCACCGCCATTCCCGGCAAGCGTCTGACCGAGGTCATGGCCGAAAATCCGGACGTGATTGCCGCCATCAATGCCGGTGCCTTCAACGATGACGGTACCCTGAGCTCCGCCAACGGCAGCACCCCCCTGGGCCTTGTGGTATCCCAGGGCAAGGTGGTCTGGACCTCCGGCAAGCAGCCTGGCCTGGAGGGCTTCGCCGGCTTCAACGAGGACAACATTCTGGTGGTCTCCAAGACCAACCTGACCCGGTCCGAGGCGGAAAGCCTGAAAATCCGGGACGGCTGCTGCTTCGGCCCCGTCCTTCTGATGAACGGCGAGGTAAACCTGGAGGCCTACAACGATAAGTCCGGCATGAACCCCAGAACCGCCATCGGCCAGCGCAGTGACGGCACCGTGATCGTCGTCTGCGCCGACGGCCGTCAGGTCGGCTCCCTGGGTGCTACCTATGCCGACATGATCAACGTGATGCAGGAATACGGCGCGGTCAACGCCTGCAACATGGACGGCGGCTCCTCGTCCATCATGATGTACCGGGATGTGAACGGAAAGCTGGGCACCGCTTCTCAGGAGGCCATTTTCGCCAATACGCCGTCTCTGATCCAGTCCCAGCCCCGCCGGATGCCCAACTTCTGGCTGGTTCGGGCCGCGTCTTAAAAAGGGGGTGTTACCATGAAAAAGCACGACGATTTTGATATGGACGACCTGGATCTGGATTTGGGTCTGGACGACACCCAATCCAAGCCCAAGGAAAAGCCCTTTTCCTTCAATGATCTGGACTTAGGCCTGGACTTTGACCTGAGCTTCCTGGACGACATCGAGGATCCCGAGGAGACAAAGGAGCCTCCGAAGCCCGCCGCCCCTCAGGAGCCGGTTAAGCGTCCCGCCCCTGTTCAGGCTACCCCGGCAGCCCCGGCGGCTCAGAATGTCCGGCGGCCTGCCGCCCCCGCTTCCTCCCGTCCGGCGGCTCCCCAGAACCCCCCGCGGCCTTCGGGAACCCCCAGCGGTCAGCGGCCTGCAAACGCCGGCGGTCAGCGACCCGGCGGCGGTATGCCCCCCCATCCGGCCAATGCCCAGCGGGGTGTGAACGGCCAACGGCCTGCCGGAGCCGCCGGTGCACGACCCGCAAATGGTCAGCGACCCATGGGCAGCCCCAACGGTCAGCGGCCTGCGAATGGTGTCAGCGGTCAGCGGCCTGCGGGAACTCCCGGTCAGCGGCCTGCCGCCAAACGGCCCATGCCTGCTCAGGAGTCCTCTGTCGCCAAAAAGAAATCCGGCCCCCGGCTGGGCGGTGTGATCTTCTATACCCTGTATTTTCTGTTCATTCTGGTGTTTTTCCTGGGCACCTTCATCGGCCTGAACTGGCTCCACGGCTGGCTGACGGACTACGAGCTGGCTCAGCCCGGCCCCAAGGCCGAGCAGGTCTTCACTCAGCTGTTCACAAACCCTGACTGGGGTGCGCTGTACGATTCCGCCGGTGCCAAGGATTCCGCCTATGAGGGCAAGGACGCCTACGTCACCTACATGCAGAACAAGGTCGGCGATCAGAAGCTGACGTATCTGGAGACCTCCGCGGGTCTGTCCGGCGACAAGAAGTACGTTGTGCGTCTGGGCAGTGAGAAGGTAGCCGCCTTCACCCTGACGGACAAGAATAAGGCCACCGGTACGGACAAGCTGGAGAATCTGCAAAAGATTCCCGACTGGCAGCTTTCCACTGTGGAGGTATATTTCGACCGGCAGGACACCTACTACGTTGTCAAGCTGGACGGCCACACCGCCATGGTCAACGATGTGCCTCTGGGCGACGACACCATCATTCAGGTTGCCACCACCAAGGCCGAGGACTATCTGCCTGAAGGCACCACCGGCGCCAGCATGTGTACCCAGCAGGTGGACGGCCTGATGGCCAAGCCGGTGGTTACCATCTTCGACAAGGACGGCAAGCAGATGGAGGTGACCTATGATGAGGCCACCCGTACCTTCACCGAGCGGCTGGAAAGCAACACCATGACCGATGATCAGCGGGAGGCGGCCGTGAAGGCGGCGGAGACCTACTGCAACTGGATGCTGGCCGTGGACAACGACCGGGGTCATGCCGCCCAGATCTTCGATCCCACCGGCGAGGCCTACAAGACCCTGACCAGCCTTTCCAAGTCGGATCTGTGGGTGCAGAGCAACAACGGCTTCACCTTTGACAACATGAATGTCACGGACTTTGCGCTGTACAGCGGCGACATTTTCTCCGTCCGGGTCACCATAGATGTGAGCGTCACCCGTACCGACGGCACCATCAAGAACTATCCCTACGCCTCCAGCCTGTTCTTCCGGAAGAACGACGCGGGCAAGTGGATGTGCTTCGACTCTACCAACGTGGACGTGTCCCAGCCGGTAGGCCGGGTGCGGCTGACCTTCATGGACGGCGAGACCGTGATAGAAAGCAAGTTCTGCGGCACCGATGTCAAGGAGATCGTCACCCCCGTGGTGTCCGCCCCGGAGGGCAAGGTCTTCACCGGCTGGGTCACCATCGACCAGGACGAAAATGGTGCCAAGGTCTATAACCTCCAGTTCCAGCCCGACGCCGATGGCAAGGTGTCCATCCCCGACGGCGTAACCCTGAAGCCCATGACCCTGTACGCCCTGTTCCAGAACCCCGGTGAGCAGACCACCATTCCCACCGCCTCCACCGCCGGAACCACCGGCGAGACCACGGCGGAGACTACCGCGGAGACTACCGCGGCAGCGGAAGGAGCGTGACCCATGACAGCCTTTCTGAACCAACTGGCTCTCTCCTTTGATCTGCCCGTTCTGAACTGGATCCATGCAAACCTTCGCTGTCCCCTGCTGGACAAGCTCATGCCCATCATCACCCTGTTCGGTGAGGGCGGCGTGTTCTGGATCGCCTGGGCGGTAATCCTGCTGATCATCCCCAAAACCCGGAAAATCGGCATTTCCATGCTCTTTGCCCTGACTCTGGGACTTCTGGTGTGCAATGTCACCCTGAAGCCCCTGATCGCCCGAATCCGGCCGTATGAGCTGCAGGAGCAGATGGGTGTTACCGTCGAGCTGCTGATTGCGCGTCTGGAAGATTTCTCCTTCCCCTCCGGTCACACCATCGCCTCCTTCGAGGCGGCGGTGGTGCTGCTGAAATACAGTAAGAAAATGGGCATTCCGGCACTGATCATTGCCATTGCCGTGTCCTTCTCCCGGCTGTATCTGCATGTGCACTACCCCTCCGACGTACTGGCCTCCATAGTGCTTGGCACTGCGTTTGCCTTCCTGGGCTGCGCCCTGGCAAACCTCATCAAGCTCCCCAGTACGAAAAAAGGGAAGTTCGAGCGGGATTAAAAAGCCGTCCGAACAGACCTCTTTCCAGATAGCCCCTAAAACGGAAGCAAGAAACAAGAAAGCTGTCATTGCGAACCAGCGCCGCGGCACTGGTTCGCAATGACAGCTTCTTCTTAATTTAGACTCTGTCCTTAAATGAACGCGGCCACCACCGCAATGACCACCGCCGGAAGGAGATTCGCAACCTTTATTTTCTTCCCCCAGATGAGATTAACACCCACGCAGAAAATCAGCACCGAGCCGACAAGAGACAGATTGTTCAGAGCCGCCTCGGTCATCACAGGCCGCACAAGCCCCGCCAGGGCGGTGATGCTTCCCTGCAGGATCGCGACCGGGATCGCGGAGAACGCCGCCCCACGACCCAAAGAGCAGCTCATAACCATAATGATGATAAAATCCAGCACCGCCTTGGTGGCAAGAATGGAATAATCCCCCGTCAGGCCGTCCTGAATGGAGCCGACGATGGCCATTGCTCCGATGCACACCGTCAGGGATGCGGTAACAAAGGCGTTCACAAAGCCCTTGTCCTTGGCGTTTCCCGTTTTCTCCTTCAGCCACTGGCCGAAACCCTCAAAGACCCCCTCCAGGTTCAGAAGCTCCCCGATCAATGCGCCGACGGTCAGGCAAAGCACCAGCAGCATACTGCCGCCGCTGGAAATGACCCCGTCTTCTACGGTGAGCATTTTCTCCAGTGCCCCGGCAATGCCGATCATCAGAGTGCTGACACCGCAGCACTTGTTCAGGGTGTCCTGGACGTTTTCCTTCAGAAACCTGCCGAACAGTGCCCCGCCCAGGCCTCCTGCCACAATGGCTCCCGTATTGAGGATCGTTCCGAAACCGTACATTTTTCTTCCTTCTCTCTTTCAGATAGGAAGCATCTTACTCCAATCGGTGAATTTTGTCAATAGGAAGCCCCCGGCTTATGCCGGGGGCTTCCAAAATTTAACGCACTCTTCCGTAACCGGACAGGAAGCTTCCGTCTCTGGCATCCAGAGCCATCAGCTCGTGAATGCCCAGCTCCTGGCCGATGGTATTGCCATCGGAGAACCTGTAAATGACGGTGCCCATGACGATCAGCTCCGGAATTTCCTCGCCGCTGTCCGTTTTTCTGGTTTCCAGTACCAGGTCTGTCAGATTCACGAAGCACTCCACGTCGGTGTAGCCCATTTCCTTGGTATCAAGACCAAAGCCGTCCATGGTTCCGGCCTGCATTTCCCGCTTCACCGCCGCCAGCATCTCAGGTGCGGACAGGATTCCCGCTTCCGCCGGTGCTGTCAGGTCGTAGTAGATATCCGCCTGGAAGGTGACTGTGCCGTCGTCGCTCAGGAACGTCTCGCCCCAGTGGGCATCCTGGCTCAGGGTGGTCTCTTCCGGTTCTCCGGTGGTCATGAGCGACATGAGATTCCAGTACTCCCCTTCCGAAATCTTCGTCAGGTCAAACCAAACGTCGTAGACCTTCCGGTCAGCGATAAAGAAGGTATGCCACCGCTTCACTGTCTGGGGCTGACCGGGTATCACGTCACTTTCCGCCTGGAGATCCCAGTCGCCGTAGAGGGAACTGCCCGCCATTAGGATCAGGCTGGAATCCGAAACATCCGCAACTCCCGCTTCTGCCAGCCAATCAAAGTCCGCGTAGGGATTCTCCACAGAATCCGGAATGCCATAGATGTCAATGCCGCCGATTCTTTCCCCGTCCTTCGTGAAGTGGAGCACACCATTCTGATCGGATTTCAGGCGCACGCTCTCCGGCAGCATTGCCAGGTCAATGGGCAGGGATGAAGGAATTGCGGCCGTCTCGCTGCCAAAGCTGACGGTATTCAGGATTGCGCTCTCCACCTCCGGGCTGACAGCATACTCGTCAAACCACACATCGTAAATGCGGTTTTCCCACTGGTAAACATTATGCCGATTCAAAAGGGTTTTGGGCTGCCCCTCAGGCACGTCGCTGAAAAATTCCACCGTGTAGCCCATGGTCAGATTGCCGCCGGCGGAGTATCCCACATTCTCCATGCCCCACTCCGGGAACACCAGCTCCTCCAGCCAATCCGCGCCGGAGATGTCACTGGGGATTTTGAAAGCCCGGACACCGCCGATGACGGTGCTTCCCTCCCGCAGTTCCTCTTCGCACCGATCCTCACTGATTTCCAGTGTCATCTGGATGCAGCCCTCAGGGAGCGTATAATACAGATCCCATACGCCGATGCTTGCCGGGCCGGAGATGCCTGATATGGCGTTTTCCGACAGTGTGACATAGTCCATGTATATCCAGCCCCGGTCGGTGCGACCCCAGCTGTCCTTCCTCTCCAGGATGGTAATGGCCGTACCAGGCTCGTAGCTGCCTACGACGGTGCTGACGGGGCTGGCTTCCGCACGAATATTCAGGGGCTTTTCGGCGGTTACAATGGCTCCCATAGGCGTACTGTCCGTCTTCCGGGGATTCAGGGCGCAGGCGGCCAGCACCACCAGGCACAGCACCGCGCAGATTCCGCTGACCCAGACCTTGGGTCGCTTCCACCGAGCCATGTTCCGCACCCGCCCACGGGTGTCTCCCTCGCCGAAGGCCAGGGGCATTCCCGCGATCAGCCGCTTGTGGGTAGCCAGCCGCAGAAGCGCCTGGGAATAGTCCGCCCGGATGTCCTCCCCCAGCCGGTTGATCACCGCCTCGTCGCAGCTCATTTCCATGTCCTTCCCGCCCAGCAGGAAAGCCAGCCACACCAGCGGATTGAACCAGTGGACGCACAGAGCCCCATAGCCCAGCAGCTTCCACAGGGGGTCGCCCCGACGCACATGCCGCCGCTCGTGGGCGATGATGAACCGCCGTTCGGCATCTGGCGTGTCCGAGGGCAGGTAGATTTTCGGGGCGATTACGCCCATGACAAAGGGCGTGGAAAGGTTATCCGCCAGATAAATTTCCCCCTGGTAGGGTGCCGCCTCCCGGAGCCTTCGCCGGAGGGCAAGGTACTGCGCCAGGCTGTAGGCCGCCATCAGCACCCCACCGGCCAGCCACACACCGGCGGCGATTTCCATGGGAGTGGGGGCGGTTTTGGCTTTCTCCGGCTGCGCGTCAACCTGAGATACGTCCGAAGGGGTGAAATCGGCGGTCTGGATGACCGTCTGCACCGGGCGATAGGTCACGGTGCCAAGGCCTTCGGTGGTGGTTACGGGCAGAGGCTTCAGCACGGACAGCCCCGCTGTGATGGACAGAGGACACAGCAGCCGGAACAGCACCGCCGCCCACAGGGCATAGGCATAAATTTTCGGGGCGCGCTTCAGAAGCAGCCTGGCCAGCAGCACCACGCCGATGACGACGCTTCCCGTCAGGCTCATATTGAGCACCTTTTCAAAGGCCGCCGTCATAGCATCACCTCCGCATGGAATCGATGAGCTTCTGAATCTCGTCGATCTCGGCATCGTTCAGCTGCTTCCGGCTGCCGAAGGCCGCCAGGAAGGCGGGCAGGGAGCCTTGGAAGGCATCCTGGACGTACTGCTCGCTTTGCCGGGCATAGAATTCCTCCCGGCTGACCAGAGCCGTCACCGTGCCGCCCTGGTTCTGAAACAGCCCCCGGTCGCACAGCCGCTTGAGGACGGTGTAGGTGGTGGTGCGCTTCCAGCGAAGCCGCTCCTCTGCCAGGCCAGCCAGCTGCCGGGAGGTCAGGGGCGCATTCGACCAGATAATATCCGCGAAAATGGATTCGATTTCGCCGAGATGATAGTCTGCCATTTGGGTTCCTCCTTTGTCTGTTTTCTGTAGACAAGTATATACTACAGCAAGTAGACCGTTTTGTCAAGTGCGTTTTCTATTTTTCCCAATTCTTTGGGGGTCGCAAGGACAGATATTTACCGTTGCTCTCAGGTGTTCGACGCGCATAAAGCCAGCTGCCCCACATACTTCAAGGAAAATATA
>ERZ808242.1876-NODE-1876-length-10439-cov-6.010690_pt1 | contig 10439 bp, 7 predicted proteins | sample MGYA00521244_ERZ808242 | MGnify/ENA primary metagenome ERZ808242 (study PRJEB31516, sample SAMN03275573) | gut metagenome | biome: mammalia-associated habitat; material: feces | host: Papio cynocephalus | place: Kenya | collected 2012-07-27 ... | reverse complement strand
CGGAGGACCACACATGAAAGGACCTCCGGACCCGGTCCAGCGTGAATTCAGGAATCGGGGGGCCTGTCGGCCCTCTCTATGATCGAGGATATCTCCCCCAGAAGTTCGGACACACGCATGCCCGCGTCCGTCGGATGCAGGCGAACGACGGGGCCATCGGCCTCAGGCTCTATGAGCCCGGCCAAAGAGAGCTCGTCGATCTTGGAGGGCATCTTCGCGTTGCGGGAGATGTCCCTGTACAGATCGGTCCTCAGGCAGCCGTCGTTGGCGCAGATGTAGCGGAGGACCTGCATGGCCCTGCCGGATTCGAATATCTCCAGCGGGTCGCCGGTCCTGCGTATGCCGCCCATGCTATTCCTCGGAAGCATTGCGGGGGCCCTCAAGGGCCCCCAGTGTTTGCTGTTCAGGTTATCGGATGTGTTCGCTCACGTGCGGACGATCGGGATCAGCTCCTCATTAGCCTGAGGGCGACGATGACGGCCAGGATGACGATCAGGACCACGAGCACGATGAGCAGGTAGTCGGTGATGGTCATTCCGTCGTCCTTGTCGTCGGAAGGCTCGGAGGGCTCGACGTATCCGGACTTCTCGACTCCGGTCAGCTGGAGGACGATGTCGATGTTCTTTCCGTCATCGGGGGTTCCGGCGGCCTGGAAGGTCATTCCGGAGACTCCGCTGCCGGTGAGCTTGGCGTCGCCGGACCATCCGTTCTCGAGCTTGTACTCGACGGTGTAGGTTCCGGCTGCGACCGTGGCGGTGTATGCAAGGTAGTAGGAGCCGCCGTCGTACACCTGGGTGTAGACGAGCTTGGTCTCCTGGGATCCGGTCTTGATGTAGATGTCGGAGATTCCCTTGTCGGCCTTGATGATCACATTGTAGATCTCGGTCTCGACGACGGCGTAGCGCTTGTCGTACTTTCCGATCTCGACATCGAACGGGTATGTCTCGCTGACGTCGTATACGACGTCTCCGCCCTCCTCGGTCGCCCATCCCTTGAGGATGGCGTTCTCGATGGGGGCCTTGGAGACAGGAATACTCTGCTTCTCATCGTCGGCGTATGCGGTGAACCAGAGAGCGCCGTTGTTGTAGAACTGGGTGCTCTCGTAGTCGGACATGTCCTGCTCGATGGTGGCATCGGCCTTGACGAATGCGAACCTGACATCCACAGGTCCGGTGACGGCTGCGGAAGCGGCGGTGAAGTCCTCGTCGATCATTCCGACGTAGAGAACGGCGACGTCGAGCTTTCCAGCTGCGGAGCTGTCGGTGGCCTTGGCGACCGCGACGGTTCCGTTGACAACGGCCTGGGCGACGGTCACGGTCTTGTTGGCGGGGACCTCGAAGGTTCCGTCGACGGTGATGAAGTCCATGCTGACGCTGGCATCGGCCTTGGCGGTAGCTCCGGCGGCGACGGTCATGTAGTTGAACAGATACTCGTCAACATCATAGAGCCCGATGTAGACGAACTTCTCTCCGAGAACGACGGTTCCCTTGGAGACCTCGAAGGAGGCTCCCTTGTCTGCGACGACGGATCCGGAAAGGACGAGAGCGTCCTTGTCGTTCTTGGCATCGAGTCCGGTGACCTTGGCGGCGGTGACAGCGGCGTCTCCGACGACGACGGATCCGGTGAACTTTCCACCCACGTCGAGGACAGCGTCCTTGGCGAGGGTCATGGAGGCGACGGTCAGAGAGGTCTTGGCTTTGGGTGCATCGTTGCCGGAGATGGCGACTCCAGTGAAGGACTTGTCCGAAACGACGACGCCCTTGAAGGTCTCGTTGGGGGTGACGGTCACATCGGATCCGACGACGGGTCCGTAGATGGCGACCGCGGCGGAAGTGATCTTGGTCTCCTTGAGAGCGGCGTCGACGTTGGAGACGACGTACCATCCGTCGATCTGGTAGTACGCACCGTAGACGGGGGCGGAAGCTGTCAGGTTGTTGGTTCCCTTGGCTCCGTCTCCGAAGACGATTCCCTGAGCGGACGCAGCGGCACCAGCATCGGTGGCGGGAACGGTCGGAACGACCTCGTCCTCGACCAGCATGACGCCGTTGACGACGACTGCGCTGGACTCGACGGACTTGGTCGCATCCTTCTTGTCCTCGACATCGAGGGCGTTGATGGCGAACCTGTGCTCCGCGAAGACGTCCTGGGAGGTCTTCAGGGTACCGTCGACGGTCAGAGTGACTCCGTCCTTCAGGTAGAGCGCTCCGGTCTTGGACTGGGGCGGGACGACGAGGGTCACGTTGGAGGGGATGGTCAGGTTCTTGTCGAGCTCGACGTTCCCGTTGTTCTTGGTGACGGTGATCTCGGTCGCCTCGGAGGAGGCTCCGGCCTTCTCGAGTGCGGAGTAGATGTTGGTGTAGGTCCTGAAGCCGTCAGCGGCCTCGGACTCGTACATGACGTCGGACACGGTGTCCTTGGTCTTGTCTCCGGTCTTGTCCTCGAAGGTGAGGGTTCCGTAGACGGTGACCTGGCTGCTGGCGATGGTCTCGAGGACGGCGCCGTCGGCCATGGTCATGACGACGTCCCTGGCGTCGGCGGAGCCGACTGCCAGCTTGGCGTTCCTGTCGTCGAATCCGACGGATACCTCGGCGGGAACGGTGACGCTCTCGGCGACGATGGCGGATCCCATGATGGTGACGTCCTTGTCGGCGGTGTTGCCCTCGACGAGGACGCCTGCGATGGCCTTGTCCAGGGTGGAGTAGTTGTGGGTGGTCTTCTCGTCGGTTCCGGTTCCGGTCTTGACGATGTAGTACACTGCGTTGACGACACCGGTCTTGGACACGGGCTGGAAGGCGGTGACGAGTCCGGTGACGGTGAGGGTTCCGTTGGCTGCGACGGAGATCTGTCCGGCGTACTTGGCGGCGGTGACGGTTCCGGAGACGGAAACGACTCCTTTCTTGTCGGCGGTCTGTCCGTCGATGGTCAGCTTGGAGTAGTCGCCGAGGGCGAGCTCTCCGGAGACTGCGATGCCTCCGGTGGTCTTGGCGACCTTCTTGGCTGCGGTTGCATTGTAGTACTGGACTCCGCCGGCGGTCATCTTGACGTCGACGGTGGACTTGACCTTGTCCGCATCGGGTGCGGTTCCGGTGAAGGAGAACTTTCCGGAGACCGCTCCGGAGACGTCCATGGAGTAGGTCTGGGCGCGCTCGGTCTGGTTAGAGACCGCTTTGGAGGAGGCGGACTCGACGATGGTCAGCTCTCCGGAGACGACCTTCTTCGAGACGTTGGACTCGGAGGCGTTCGCGGAGATGACGACGACGTTGGCGTTCGCGGAAGGCACGAAGGTCTTCTCGCCCTTGGAGTTCTCGTAGGTGACGAGGTCCGCGTCGGTGACGGTGAGGTCGGCTTCTGCGAGGTAGGACTTGATCTTGAGGGCGGCTCCGTCGGCGGCCATGTCGATGGTCAGAGCGCCGGAGGCCTTCTTGTCATTGGATCCGTTGTCGATGACGACGGTTCCCTTGTTGGAGATCGCGACGGCACCGCTGATGTATCCGTTGAGGTTGGCGGTTCCGACGATCTCGAGCTTCTGGTCAGCAGCGACGGTCAGGGTGCTGCCTGCTTCCATGGTGAGGTCTCCGGCGACGGAAGCCTCTCCGTTGGCGAGGTTCAGGGCAGCGTTCTTCTGGACGGTGACGGAGGCGGTCTCGGCGACGGTGGTCTTGGATGCTCCGTCGGCTCCGAGGACGATCTTTCCGCCCTCGGCGACGATGATCTTTCCGTTGACGATTAGCTCGGCGGCCTTCGCGGTAGACGATCCGGCTGCGATGATGAGGGTTCCCTTCACGGTGAGCTCTCCGTCGATGGTGAGCTTGCCCTGGAAGGTTGCTTTGGATCCTTCGTGGATGGTGAGCTTCTTGTCGGCGGCGATGCTGGCCTGCTGGAAGCTCATGAACGTGGTGCTCTGGACGATATCGGACGAGAGGTCGACGGTGTAGGCGGTTCCCTCGATCTTCGCGGTGTTGACCTGGATACCGACGACTCCGTCCTTCTGGTTGTAGTAGGTTCCCTCACCGGAGATGGCGTAGGTTCCCTTCGCATCCTCGATAGCGAGGATCTTTCCGGAGTTGTAGAGTGTGGCGTTCTTGCTGACAGTGACAGTGAACTCCTCGGCGGTGCTTGTAGCAACCTTGCCGAAGATCATCTTCCCGTTGTTCTGGAACTCGAGATCCTTGGCGCCCTCGGTATCGGTTCCGATGGTGAAGTCGCCTTTGACGTTCAGGGTTCCGTTGTTCTCGAAGGATCCGAGGATGGCGCTCTCTGTCCCTCCAACCTTGTAGATGTCCATGGTTCCGTCGTTGATGACGGTGGCTCCGGCGGGAACGGCGATGGTGTAGGAAGCCTTGTCAGCAGCGGCGATGGTACCGTTGTTCCTGAGGGTGGCTCCGGATTTGGTGGCATCGCTGGCGGTGAGGGAGATTCCTCCAGCGGTTCCGGTGAACGTGATCTTTCCGTTGTTCTCGAGGATCTTGCCTGCGGCGACTTTGATCTCAGCAGAGGCACTGACCTCGGTTCCCTCGGGGATGACGACATCCTCGGTCAAGGACGCGACAATAGTGGTGATGTTGTTGTATCCGAGAGCGAGGACATCGGCGAGAGTCTCGTAATCGGCTATGGAAGTGACTACAGGAGATGCTTCTTTTTCAGATATTCCTGCAGTTGCCTTTCCGGGAGAGACCTTGTCTGCTCCAGCGCACATGATGTGTCCGGACTGGGCCTTCTCTCCATCGTAATTCACGAAGACTTTCCCCTCAGCACTCGTGGTGAGCTTCCCTGCTCCGGAGATGGTTCCGAGCACGACAAGCTTCTTCGCTCCATCATTCGCGCCATCAATAGCGAGATCTCCATCGATCTGCAGAACCGCGTTCTGTCCGATGGTCAGAGTATAGGGGTCAACATTGCCCGCTCCAGCGATTCCGACGGTTCCGGAGATCGTTCCGGAAACGTAGGCACCGCTAAGCATGGCAGTTCCACTGTTGTTGGCAACTCTGAATCCATCCTTCGCAGCTACGACTTTAGTGAGATTGACGAACGGGGTTGTCTCAGCGCCATTGTAGACCTTGGCATCGACGGATCCGCCCTGTGCGATGACCATTGCGCCAGTTCCTATGAACAGTTTGCCATTGGCCTTGAAGTCTCCGTAGATGTAGGCGCCGTCGACTGTGACGTCCTTCTCGGCGACGACATCGCCGAATCCGGCGGAGCTCATGGAGACTCCGGCGTCCTTGATGGTGAGGGTTCCGTTCCACTGCTCGACGGTGGCGTCTCCTGCAACGGAGGCCTCGGTTGGACTGGACCAGCTGATCGTGGCATTCTGGGCACCAGTATTGTTCGATTTGGCATTGAAGGTGGTCTTCTCGGAGAAGGAGATCCATGTCTTGGCGCTGGAGCTCTCTCCGGAAACGACGTTGAGTCCGCCCTTGCCGATGACCGTGTTCTCGGTGAAAACGACCTTGGCATTTTCTGCAGGAGCGACCTTCAGGTCTCCCTGGGACGGATAGTACACGCCAGTGCTTCCATCAGCGTAATAGAGAACTCCGTTGACTTTGTCGGTCTCTGCGGCTGCAAAGGATCCTGTCAGGACGGTGATGAGGCCACTGTACTTCGCATTTTCGAGAGACAGGTTATTCTGGCCTGCCTTAACAGTCAGACTGGCCGCCTCTGCTTGGGAACCCTCAACTGCAAGATCCGCAGGGGTGGCACCAATCTTGACTTCGACGGAGTTGGAGAACGCACCCTCTCCGGTTCCTCCAGCGTAGGAGACAGTGAAGTTCGTCTTGGTGGTTGTATCGGTTGCAGGAATGGCAACCGCGACCGAATCATTCGCGTCCTTCAGGGCATAGTCCCCGGTGGCCAGAGGCGAGTAGATCTTGGTGACAGCGCTGCTTCCGCTTCCAGTCTTAACTGTGACACCAAAGGTCACACCTTCGGCAACATCGGTATAGAAGCCCTTGTCGGCCTTGACAGTCTGGTTCGCCTGGGAAGGAGTGACCGTGATCTTGGTGGCGGGATCGTAGGTGCAGTCCTTCTTGGAGGTGTCGGCACAGGCTCCGATGTAGATGTCCACAGCCTTTTTTGTGTCCAGAGTGACGGTGACGCCCTCTTTTACGATGAGGTTGGCTTCACCAGTGGACTGATCTGCATAGGTCAGCAACTGACCGCTTTTAAAACTCTCAACAAAATACCAGTTGCCACCGTCTATTTTCAGACCAGTACCAGTTGTCTTGTCTGTGATGATGGCATCGACCGCCTTCGGCTCAGCACTAGAATCATCGGCCGCGAACGGGATCGCGGCGAAGACTGCGAATGCGACCGCCAGGACGGCGATTGCCGCCAGGAGTTTCTTGGAGGCCTTGACCCCCCCCCCTGGCGCAGTTCATATTCGTATTCATTTTACATTCCTCCGGGCTCTCGCCCGAATTTTCGGCGCGCAGTGCATCATGCGCGTTGCGCTCATCATGCACGCCGGACCGTCCCATCCCTGCGAGATATAAACCCGGCGCGGACGCATGTTCGGCATCCGTGTCGCGGAAACGGCCAAACGCGCATACGGTTGCGGTATGCACGGAGCCCGGAGGAACGGTATCTCACCCGAGCCTCTCCGCCGCCTCCTCCACCGACGCCCCGTGCAGGACGATGTCCGATACCGCAGACATGATCCCCTTCACGTTCCTGTGCTGGAAGATGTTCCTCCCCATCGACACTCCGCGCCCTCCGGCCTCCAGGGAATCGTGCACCATGTTCAGGATGTCCATGTCGGAATCCATCTTCGGCCCTCCCGCTATCACCACGGGCACCATCGCCCCCCTGACCACCTCGCGGAACGAATCTATGTCTCCGGTGTAGCTGCACTTGACCACGTCCGCTCCCAGCTCCATGGCGACCCTCGCCGCATGCGCCACTGCATGCGGATCGAACGAATCCTTTATCCTCGGACCGCGGGGGTACGCCATCACTATGAGGGGCATCCCCCACTCGGAGCACTGCCTCGAGACCATGCCCAGGTCCTCCAGCATCTGAGGCTCCGTCTCCGCCCCCACATTGATGTGCATCGACACTGCATCCGCTCCGAGCTTCAGAGCCTCCTCTACCGTGGCGACAAGGACCTTCGAGTTCGAGCTCACCCCGATGTCCGTGGAAGCCGAGAGATGCAGTATCAGCCCCACATCGTGCCCCGTGGTCCTGTGCCCCTGGGGAACCAGCCCCTTGTGCATCAGCACCGCCGTCGCCCCGCCTTCGACCACGTCCCCGACAGTCCTCTTCATGTCTATCAGCCCCGGAATCGGCCCGACGCTTATCCCGTGGTCCATCGGCACTATCACCGCGTTCCCGCTCTGCCTGTCTATAATCCTCTCAATCCTGATGTTCTTGCCGAACACTTCTTTCACCGTGCTACGTGTTAACACGGCACACTATAATAGCGTTTCTACGGCAGAACGGAACGGCAACCTGTCGAGAAGAATCCGAATAATAGGATGAATCCATCCTCCCCTCATGAAGCTGGATCCGTCCATGGGCGATTCCGAACTTCGGAAGATGTTCGGATTGAAGATCTACGAAGAAGGGAGACGCCTAGTGAAAGAAGGACGTGTGTCTCCCCCGGAGGAGGCGCACCCGTCCATCGCGATCAGAAGCGTCCTCTGCGACGGCGGATCATCCCATGAAGTCCTGATCCGCGATTACGGGAACGGGAAGATGCTCTTCGACTGCGACTGCGGGACCGACGCATGCAGCCACATCGCGGCCGTCCTGCTCTCCGATAGCGTCCCGGACGATACGGAGGACTGCGACGGCCACACGGCGGAGAAGATATCCGCCCTCATCGACCGCGTCGCAGAGGATATCGTCGGAGATCCGGATTACGACGACGAGGCGAACTACTACGACGACTGGGAGATCGATAAGTACGACCTCGAGAACTACAACGGCGATGTCGAGTACGAGCATGTCAAAGACATCCTGAACGTGATCCTGTTCGACATGGACGATCCAGACGCGTCCATCCTGCTCATCGACGACCTCATCAGATCCCTCTCGAGACTCGAGTTCGACAACGGCGGCGCCGACAAGGCATTCTCCGAGCACATATCCGACATCTCCTCTGCTTTCGAACGCATCTCCCCGAAGACCCTGGCGAGGATCATGGGGAATACGACGTTCGACGCGAGGATGGTCTTCGAGCCTCTGATGGAGGCCCTGCCCCGGGAGAGGCTCGACGAGGCATACGCCTATCTCGGCAATGATTCTCGCCTGTGCGACAAGGCGCTCGATATGCAGTTCGAAAGGTGCGACTACGACGCGTACATACGCTGCTCCCCGGACAGGTTCGATGCCATAGTCCGCACGGTGGTTCAGCTGGACCGCCTCGGCGATGATTCCGCCTCCCGGTACGCGGGGATGCTCATCGGATGCGGGAAGCGCGGGTACGAGAGAAAGGCCGCGGACATCCTGTCCTCCCATGGATACCGCAATGAGGCCGCCGAACTGTATCTGGAGATCTTCGATTCATCTCACCGCTACGAGGACCTCAGATCCTATCGGGACAATTCCGGCGATGCGGACATATCGCCGATACTGGACAGACTGGTCTCCGAGACCCTGTCGAGGAACGAATACGACGTTCCTGCCATGCGCACCCTCGTCCTCAACGGTAGGGGTACCGACGTCGACGACTACATCCTCAAAAGGATGTTCTCTCCGCGGATGATGTACGGGCGCTACGACTGCAGCGAGATTCCCGACCTGTGCTCCCTCCTGCTCTCGAGAGGATTCGTCGATTCCGCCGCGAAGATGGGGAGAGGGATGATCAAGCTGCGCCTGGATCTCAAGGACCCGGACAACTATCAGGATGCCGTCGAGATGCTCATGTACATGGACAGAGAGAAGGAGTTCGAGAATGCGAAGGAGTCTCATTCGAGCTTCAAATCCCGCCTGAGGACGGACTACCCGAAGATGCGCAAGTTCTGGGGGCTGTACGAAGGGACCTGGGTCGACAAGAAGAGAAGCAGGTCGTACTGGTGAGCGATACGATTCGGCGGATCCGATGGCCTTGGCCATCGGTCGCTCCGTCACGTATCCGCCTTACGGCCGTTCTGCCTATATCGTGAATGCCTTGATGAGGGCAGAGCGGATACTACGTTCCTCAAGAAGCATTAGGTACGAATACGACCTAGCCTCGGTATCGAATCATTCCGAAACCGAGTGGTTGAAGTGTTCTACATATCAGTATCCAATCGACCAGGAACCAAATTGTTTGAGTAACCAACTGTCCGCGCCAGCGGATCTCCGGCAGAACCTTCACAACAGCCCTTTTACCATCCTGTACACAGTGGTGCTGGGATTCCTCTTGGCACAATCGGTATTGGAGAAGCCGTTTCCGTATAGCGATTCCGCATTGGCCACTGCGCGCCGCACCTTCTCCCCATCCCACTCCAGCAGCTTGGATTTGACATATTGCCCTCCGAGCTTCTCCGACATGAACCCGACAAGGTCCTTCGGATTGCTGGGCCTGTCGAAACGACAGAAATGGAGCAGCAACCATACCTCGAAGCAGGGGTTGGACACATACAGCTCGATCCCCCTCTTGGCACATTCCGCCTCCATCCTCTCCACATCCGCGACCGAATAGATCAGATCGAGGTCCATCACCAATACGACCCTGTCTCCATTCGCTATATCGATTCCGAGATCGTCCATGTGCTTCCGGGCCTTCTTCAGTATGTGCCCCAGTCCTGTCTTCCCGGCACCGTAGGACCTTATGAGCAGATCCGGATTGGTGCATGTGAGGCCGTCGAAGTAATTCTCCTCCGTCTTCCCATCGCCGATCACGAGTATCCTCCTACGGTAGGTCATGCCGCGTGAACCGCGACGTCTGCCGGAGGAGGTCATTCTATCACATCACGTGCGCGGATGGACGGGACCGCATCGAACCTCCCGGCAAGATACGCCTTCCCGATGCTCTTTATCTTCCTTACATCCTTGAAATCAGCCAGGCTGTAAAGATCGGACGAACCTTCCGAACGGTTCTTATTGACGAACCACACCTGATCCCTGCGGACGAGACCGTCGGTATCCATCAACCCGATGTCGTGGGTGTTGACGATCAGCTGGGCGTGATTCGGGTTCGGTCCATTGGAGAACTGCCCCACGATCCAACGGGATATCAGCGGATGGAGATTCGATCCGAACTCGTCGATTACCAGGACCTTCCCGTTCAGCAACACATCCACCAGCGGACCCATGAGACCGAACATGGCCTTGGTCCCGGACGATTCGATGTCTATCGGGAACACGGTGCTCTCGACGCCCACACCGTCCACGGCCAGGTCGTGCTTCAGGAATATGTCCTTGACATGTATCTTCCCGGGAGACATCGCGAGCGTGGACTGAAGGGTCCCCTCTATCGCCGTCATGGGAATCTCCCTCTCGACGGAATGATAATC
>ERZ808242.1875-NODE-1875-length-10448-cov-3.276244_pt1 | contig 10448 bp, 10 predicted proteins | sample MGYA00521244_ERZ808242 | MGnify/ENA primary metagenome ERZ808242 (study PRJEB31516, sample SAMN03275573) | gut metagenome | biome: mammalia-associated habitat; material: feces | host: Papio cynocephalus | place: Kenya | collected 2012-07-27 ... | reverse complement strand
TGGAACAAAGCAACCTGAAATCAATGGCAGAAGTCCTGCGCAAAGACCTGAAGCAGCAGGAGCAGCAGAAAACCAATGTCAAGGCGTTTATCGCTGCCGTGAAGAAGTACACGGATTTGCAGGAGCTTGACGCGGCTGTTCTCCGTGCTTTCATTGACAGGATCGAAGTTTCCCATGTTGACAAGAAATCCAGAACGCGGGAAATCACCATCGTCTATAACTTCATCGGTGCATTTGACTTCACACGGGCAATCGAAAATGCCCGCAACACAAGTAAAAAAGAGCAAAGAACGGCATAGCCGTTAAGCTACACCGTTCCTTGCTTCAATGTTTTCCTAAGTCACCGCCCCATCGGGCGGCCTTTTTTGCGGCAAAGAAAAATTGGGACTTGACGCGGGATAAAAAGTGTGCTATGATATGCAAGCAAATTTGAGAGGCGAAAGCCGCTCGGGCTTGCGACGCTAGTGTGGCTCAGTCGGTAGAGCAGCTGATTCGTAATCAGCAGGTCGCCGGTTCAAGTCCGGCCACTAGCTCCAGAAACCGGTGAAAATCGTGAGATTTTCGCCGGTTTTCTCTTTTATTTGTTCGGATTTTCAGGTGTCAAAACCGCCTGACCCACACCGTGACCCACACGCGGAAATGTGCAGAGAGCGGCGGAGAGGATATGCTTGGTATCCTCTCCGCCGCTCTTTTTGTTTTTACATGACCTGTGCCATGAAATTGCCCATCTTTTCGGCTGCGCTTTCCTGCATCTGGCGTGTGACGTGGGTGTAGGTGCGGAGCGTGAATCCCACATCGAAGTGGCCGAGCATACTGGACACTGTTTTCACGTCTACGCCGTTTTGCAGCGCTAAGGTCGCGAATGTGTGTCTCAAGTCATGAAATCTCAGGTGTTCCAGCCCTGCGTCCTTCAGGATTTTCTTATGGATGTTGACTACCGAGTCCGGATGATACATCTCTCCGGTTTTCGGTGAGGGGAACATCCATGGGTTGCTGGGGTGCTTCTGGTGTTCTGCGACCAGCAGATCGACGGCATCCTGAGAGATTGAGATTTTCCTAATCGAGTTTTCCGTTTTCGGGCGCGTGATATCGGGTTCGCCTGCGTTGTTTCGCCCTGCCTGTTTGCTGACGGAAATCGTTTTGTTTTCAACGTCCAAGTCCGACCATTGGAGTGCTACCAGTTCACCCTTGCGCAAACCGCTGATGAGTTCCAGATAGAACATCGGCAGGACACCGCGCTGGTCGGCAGCGGTCAGGTAGGACTTGATTCTCTCCGGCGGCAGGATCTTCATTTCGTGCTTTGGGATTTTCGGCGGGACGCAGTCGTCTGCTGGGTTTCGGACAATCAGTCGCTCCTTGACTGCGCGGTCGAGCGCGTTATGCAGCATCGTGTGGATGCCGCGGATCGTCGAATCGCTCAATCCCGGCTGTTTCCCCTTCTGTGCTTCGCGGAGCCGACCGCGTTCCTGTAAGTCCTTGTAGAGCCATTGCAGATCGCGGCCGGTTAGCTTTTTCAGCGGAATATCTCCGATGCGCGGTGTGATGTGCAGTTCAATTCCTCGCCGGTAATATTCGGCAGTTGAAAACCGCAGATGTGGCTTCGCGTATAGCGCGTACCACGTTTGCAGCCATGTGCCGAGCGTGTATTCGTCCGCTCTCCGTACATCGACGGTTTCTGATTCCGCGACCGCCTTTGCCAGTTTCTCTTTTACCTCTGCCTGCGTCTTGCCGAGGACGTTCTTTATCAGTCTCTTTCCTGTCTTCTCATCATATCCAGCTGTGTATCGTCCTTCCCAGCGCCCGTCCTTGCGCTTGCGGATGTTGCCTTCTCCGTTCGCCCGTTTCTTTGCCATGCTTGTACCTCCTTCTGTGGTAGCACAAACAACTACCACAGAAGGGGCATAAAGTCTACTGATTTTTTCGAGAGATCGGAATATTTTTTATCCGCTTTCGCGCGTGTCGGAAATTCCTATTCTTTGTTTACTGCGGCGCAGTTTTTGCGTAGCCGTCAATGGAACGCATTAGGCATCTTATCCTCAGCAATTTGTCAATTTACTTCAAAGTGTATGATCTTCACGCAGAGTTTTGCCATTTCCTCTGGCGATTTTGGCTGTTTTTCCAAAACCCAATGGGTGAGTACGTTATAAATCGCGCCGACCCATAGAAATTCGTTATACCGATGCTGGCTGTCTTTCGGAACGGCAGCCACGATCTTTTCAGAAATCTCTGAGAGAATTTGATCACCCAAGCCTGCTTTCAGAAGCAGGTGGAATGGGCCGGCCACTTTACTGGTCTCTTTGAAAAGGCTTTCCCAATAGCTTTCCTGCCTGGGATCGCCAACCGCCAGATGGTCGATTCGTTCAATCGTTTCCCCCAGCGCGCTTTTGAGCACATCTTCCTTCGTTTCATAGTGGGCATAAAAGGCCGTGCGGGAGACACCAGCACGCTTCACAAGCTCTGTTATGGAAATTTTGCCCATTTCCTTTTCTTCCAGCAACTGAATCAATGCAGTTTCAATACACGCTTTGGTGATACGCTTGGACTGCTCGTTGGAATAACGAGTAATGCCCATGACGCTCATTTTCGTCTCCTGTTCAGCCATTACATTTTTGCTCCCTTTGTTTTTTTTGCTCATCTCCGCTTGACAATTATGATTTTGCGGAATACAGTTGTCTTGCTTTTACAGATGTTAAGGCAATTTGATTGTACGAACAGTTGCATTTTTTGTCAAGCGAAAAATGAACGCAGAATCGCGCAGGATCAGTCTTGCGCCGAAAAAGGCTAATTGCAGGAGGGAACTTTCATGAGCGCAACAGATTGGATTATTGACGAAATCAAAAAAGTTTGTCTTCGTTTCCCAAAGCGGGAAGCGGGGGCCGAAACTACAAAGGGCAGCTTGCGCTATATGAAAGAGCAGGCACGGCAATGGGCGGATCGAGTCGAAGAATATCCGTTTTGTCTGGCACCTCGCGCTTTCATCGGAAGTGTCCCGTTGCAGGCTGCTTGCGATTTGGCAGGCACAATTGGCTTTTGGTGTTTCTATCTCACCCGGCAGACTGCATGGGCGTGGGTCAGCGCAGCTATGTTCGCTGCTTCCATTCTGTTGTTCATTTTTGAATACACGCTGTATTATCGTTTTTCAGATCGTCTCTACCCGAAGAAAAACAGCTTCAATGTACTGGCAACCCGAACGGCGGCAGTTGAGAGCCGACAGAAAATCATTCTCTGCGGACATGCGGATGCAGCCTGTGAGATGCCTTTTCTGCTTCATTTGAAGACCGGGTGGATTATTTTCCTGATCATAATTGCTGATATTGGGAAATGCGCATATTTTCTGTTTGGATTACTTGCTGCAATCTGCGCACGCTCGGAGCAAATCCTGCGTTGTTTTGTGATCATAGAAAGCGCCGGCTTGCTTTTCTCCATTCCTTTTTTCTTCTTTGCGGATTGGAAACGGATTGTGGACGGAGCCAACGATAATCTGACAGGCTGCTATCTGGGGCTGAGTATTCTCAAAGAAATGGCCGAAAAGGGCGAACGGCTCTGTTATACCGATTTATGCTGCCTGATTACGGACGGCGAAGAAAGTGGTCTGCGTGGTGCAATGGCTTATGCTGAAACGCACCGGCAGGAGCTGTTGGAGCAAAAGGCGATCGTGATCGCTGTGGACACGATCCATGACCCGAACGAACTCATGATTTATCACCGTGGGATCAATTTCACGCAGAAAAACAGCCCTGCTGTCTGTAAACTTCTGCATGACGCGGGGCTTTCTTGCGGCATTGATATTCCAAAGACCGACTTTTACCCCGGTGCAAATGATTCAGAGGCATTTTCCCGCAATGGTATTCCTGCGGCTGCGCTTTGCGCCGTCTCTCATCATCCTACAGGATATTATCATACGCGTTATGATTCATGGGACAATTTGAACCCGGAGGGAATTACTCTTACCCGAAACGTATTGCTTGCAGCGATCAAGTTATTTGATGAAAAGGAAGGTTTAAGCAATGACTTATGAAATAATGAAGCCAGAGGAATGGAAAGAATGCATAGAACTGGCCGCCAGCGCTTTCGGCAGCTATGACTTCTTTTCGGTCTATTTCCCAAACAGTCAAAAGCGTCTTCGCTTTTTAAGCAACATGCTGCGCGTAGAATTTACGGTGAACAAGGATCTGGTGCATTTCCTGACAGCCAAAGAAAACGGAAAGATCGTCGCCGTTGCGCTCCTGCGTGATCCACGCTATCAGATGCCATCCGTTAAAGAATATTTGCGGGCAGGCTTTTGGCGAAACCTTGTGATCGGCGGCTGGAAGAATGTGACCGCATGGTTTGACATGGATCAGGAAGCAGGTGTTCCCTGCCAGAAGCTGAAAGGTAACGTGTGGTACTTGCACCTTCTTGCAGTAGACATTTCGCATGAAGGAATGGGCGTCGGCAGCCACATGCTGCGGGAGTGCTTGATCCCATATGTAAAGGAACATGGCGGCAAAGCCTTCAGCCTCTACACCAATTCCGAAATCAACCGCAAATTCTATACAAAAAACGGCTTCAAAGAGTTCCATGCGCAGGAGTTTTCCTATAATGGCAAGAGCTTCGGCAGTTGGAGCTATATCATGGATTTTACTGAACATGGAAGCTGCCGCAGTTCATAAACTCCTGCAAAATATTTTAAATTTGTGCAGATGCCCCATGCGTTTTGGTGACCTTTTCAGCCTGATTCTAGCTGGGTACCGATGCAGTAAAGTGTAGATTTTTTAGAAGGCAGCTTGCAAATTTTCAGGCTTGCAAGCTGCTTTTCTTTGTAAACTCAGAGTCGCCTTTGCTGGCGAAGAACCTCCGGGAACGAGATTTGTCCGTTTGTCCGCAGCACCTCCTGATAGCTCATGCCGCGCATTTTCTGGTATGTTGCCGCATCAATATCCGTGTCCGATGCGAGGATATGATTGCAGACGTTCTGTTCAACGGCCTGTTTGAGAAGCAGCTTGCCGATGCGGTCACCGAACATACTAAGAATCGCTTCGAGTGTTTCACCGAGGATCTTCGGCAGGAAGTCTCCAGCGTATTCGCTCTGCAAATAGCCGCAGTAAAATAGAATTGCTTTTGCAATGAACTCGTTTTGTGTGCTGCATCCGTCGCTTTTGTAGTGTTCCTGCACCCGCTGCCAAACCGCATCTTCCATCCAAACTGTATGACGGCTTCTTTCTTCTGTTTTCATCTTCAAAACCTCCCAAAATCGTAATAGCGTCAAAATTATCCTTGATTTTACTGGCTTTTTGCGGCTTTTGGGAAATAACAGCGTCAATCCATTTTTGACAGCCGCAGAAAAGCGCCATTTTTATCCTCCAAAACTGCCCGCACTGCGGGCAGAAGTGGTTGGGCTGACGCAGAAAAGCGCCAGTCCTTTCTCCTGCTTCGCCGCTTGCGGCTTCTCCCTCTGCTGAAATTCTCCTGCAGCCGTTCTTTTTCTGCGTTTGCCGTGCCCGCAATGCTCCCGCACGGCGGTGCAATGTCCGGCCTTCGGGCTTCCGGCGGGTACGCGCTCGGCTTAGCTGCGAAAGCCGCACAAACTGCCGACACGGGCGCGACGGGCTGTGACTGGCGTTTTGTCTGTGCGTTCAACCTGTGTTCTCAATAAAATCAGCATATTTCCTCCTTGCTGCGTCCCCGGTAAGCTTCTGCATCTGCCGGTCATAGTTCTGCTGGAGTGCCGCCTGAATCGGTCGGATTGTGAACAGCAGGTTGCCGTTGCGCGTTTTTCCATCCTTTGTCGTAACCATCGTCGGCTCTGTGACGAGCAGACCGTGTTCTTCGAGTGAGCGGATATGCTTGCGAATCGTGTTCGGGCTCAGCTCAACCGCTTCACCGATCTTTCGGTAACTTGGCCAGCATTGGAACGTCTGGCGATCCTCGCAGAACAGCAGGTAGGCGTAAATTGCGATCTCTGCTGCGCTCAAACCCAACGAGAAAATCTCCTTCGGCAGTGGGAAGTAGTCCTTGACCGAATCGCGTGTCGGCCAGAGATTTCGCTTCACTCAGTTCCTCCCGTGTGCTGCTCCACCCATTGGATGAACGCTTCCTTTGGCACGACGATCCGATTTCCAATTCGCAGCGCGGGGAAATCCTTCTCGTGCATCAACTCGTAGCTGCTGGATGGTGCAATGCCCAGCACCTTTGCCACTGTTGCTGCTTTCAGGAACGGCGGCAGTTCGTCACAGAATCTGAAAGTCGAGCCGGCTCTTTGCGCTTTTTATGCGACTTAACGGTTCGTACTGCCGCAGCTCCTCAACTTCATACACCTTTAAGATTTCCAAACGCCGCTGTTGGCTTTCCTGAGACAAAAAACTGACCGTTCATGATAACGGTCAGTTTTTACATACGCTATTCGATTTGATGTAGCATTTTCCCGAAACTGCTTCCGCAGACTATACACTGTCACATACGGCTCAATCCCAGTTGAGCGTGGAAATGGCACGAAGGCCGGCGAGGTTGCTCTCGTCCTGGAAGAAAAGGACGATGCTCATGATATGTGCGTTCATCGCCTGTTCGGCCTCTCTGCTGCGTCCGTCTACGACGAAGCGGATGATCTGCATATGCTCTTCGCACGAGCGGTCCATCCGGCCCGGCTGGGACATGACGCTCATATGATACCGGTGCGTGATGGAATAGATCTTGGCGATCAGATCGCGCAGATAGTCGTTTCCTGCAATGGCGATGATGGTGTTATGCACATCGCCAGCAAACTTGCGGTAGACGGTCATTTCTCCGCAGGCGGCCGCCTGCTGCATCTGTTCGCTGAGCGCCTGAAGCTGTTCGCGCTGCTCGGGTGTGGCCCGCTGGGCGGCAAGACGTGCGGCGAGACCTTCATTCACCGCGCGGATGGAAAGCAATCCCACAATATCCTCGACCGAAAGCTGTCGCACCGTTGCGCTGCAATTCGGAGCGCGGAACGCCAGACCCTCTGACACAACGCGCTCAATGGCCAGACGCACCGGCGTGCGGCTGACACTGCATGCCTCGGCGATATTCTTTTCGATCAGTTTATATCCGGGCTGGAACGCACCGGAAAAAACGTTCTGTGTAATGTAATGATACACCTTCATGCAATCAGATGAGGTGGCAGTTTGTTGCATTGAAATTCTCCTGTCGTCGATCTATAATGCATTGCGTCATGCGTTTAAATTTAACTGTAGCACAAATTGGAAAGCGGGTCAAGTAGAGAATCCCTACAAAATTCAGGCGCATTTTTTGTCGATCCGGCCGGGTACTCCGGAATTGACAAGAACAAACGCGAGTGATATAGTAAACAAAACGAATCAATATTGGATACAATATTTCTAGAGTTTGAGAACAAAAGAATTTGGAAGGTGGATGCAATGAATTGTATTACCATTGAGCCGGAGCTGAAGCTCTTCACGCCCGGACCGACAAATATCCCGAACCGTGTGGCGCGGGCCGCCGCGATGGTGAATTATCATCACAGGACCGCCTCTTTTTCTCACATCCTCCACGAGACGCTGGAGAACATGCGGCCGCTGTTTGGCACGACCGGCCCGATTCTTCCGATCCACGCGACCGGACGCGGCGCATTGGAGGGGGTCTACAATAACCTCTTCGCGCCGGGAGATAAGGTGCTGTCCGTTGCAAACGGAAGCTTCGGTGAGATGGCGGTCAAGGCCATGCAGAAAAACGGCATTCAGAGTATTCCGTGCTTTGCCGACTGGTCGGCAAACGTAGATCTCGACGAGCTGGAGCAGATGATTGTGCGGGAAAAGCCGGTCGGTTTGACCGCTGTCTGGAACGACACGTCCAACGGTCTGGTCAATCCCATTGCGGAAATCGGCCGTCTGGCAAGAAAAAACGATCTGCTGTTCGTCGTCGACACGGTCAGTGCACTGGGCTGCATGCCGTTTGCCTTTGACGACTGGGGCGTGGACGTCGCCGTCGTCGCCTCGCAGAAGGGGCTGATGTCAGCGACCGGTATCAGTTTTGCTGCTGTATCCGAGCGGGCCATGCAGGCTTGCGCCAGTCATCCTTCCCGTGATTTTTATATCAATCTGCCCGATATTCTGAAAACGGTGACCGAAAAGGATGAGACGCCCGGCTCGACGCCGGTTTCGCTCGTGCTGATGGTCAATGAGGCGCTGCACATGATCGAAGAGGAGGGGCTGGAGCACGTGTTCCTGCGCCACCGTGCGCTCTCGGTTGGAACAAAGGCTGCGCTGGAGGCACTGGGATGCTCGCTGTATCCGGTCGGCTGCAAATACCGCTCGGATTCGCTGTCCGTCGCAAGGCTGCCGGAGGGAATGCGGCCCACGGATGTGGTCGAGCGGATGCAGAAGGAATTCGGTCTTCTGATCGGCAAGGGACTCAAGGCAACTGCGTCGGAAAATATCCGCGTTGCGCATATGGGCGCGTGCTACGTGCAGGATATACTTCAATGCGTGAGCGCACTGGAGATCGTATTTCAGGAGCTGGGCGCACAAGTCTCCTTTGGAACGGGCACAGCGGCATTTATGAAGGGCTATCAGTCCGTCATGCAGGGTAGCGCCGTATGAAGCAGACGGTCGCAGAGAAGATCTTCAGCCGGAAAGCCGGCTTCGAGATCTTCGCGGGAGATATCATCACCGCTGAAGTGGACGCCTGTCTGACAAACGATGCTTCAGGGCCTCTGATGATCGACTATTTTCGGAAAATGCAGGCAGACCGGGTCGCGCACCCGGAGCGCGTGGCCGCCATTCTGGACCACTATGTGCCGTGCCCAAACAGCCGCGTCGCCGCCTTGCAGCAGAGCATGTTTGATTTCCGCGATCAATACGGCATCCGGCTGGTTGACGCCGGAGAGGGCATTGCCCATCAGGTTTTTGACGAGCTGGGAATGGTCAGACCGGGAAGCCTGATCGTGGGCGGCGATTCCCACACGACGACGCACGGATATCTGAATTGTGTGGCTGTCGGCGTGGGCGCATCCGATCTGGCCTGCGCGGTCTCGAGCGGCGAACTCTGGTTCAAGGTGCCGCAGAGCATCCGTGTGGACTTCACCGGTACGCTTCGTCCCGGCGTGCAGGGAAAGGACGTCGCGCTGTATCTGCTGTCGCGGCTCGGCAGCAGCGGCGCAAATTATAAGGCCGTGGAATTCGGAGACGGCGTCAGCGCCCTTTCGATCGCCGACCGGAAAACGATCTGCAACCTCCTGGCCGAAGCCTGCGCCAAATGCGCGATCATGCCGTTTGACGAGACCGCACAGGCGTACTGCCGGGAACGCGGCATCGACGCATCCGAGGCGGTTTTTCCGGATGAAGGCTGCTCGTACTGTGAAAGACTGGTCATCGACCTCTCCGCTGTTTCTTGTATGCTCAGCGTCCCGCACAGTGTTGCCAATGCAAAGCCGGTCGCAGAGCTGGCCAGAACGCCGATTGAAATGGCGGTAATGGGCACGTGCACCAATGGCCGTCTGGAGGATTTTGAGGCGATCGCGCCGCTTCTTAAGAAGACGGACCGGCCGTTTTGCGTGCAGACGCTCGTCATTCCGGCGTCCAGAAGCATTTATGCGGCGATCACGGAAAACGGCATTGCGGCGATGCTTCTGAAAAAAGGCGCGATGCTGCTTCCACCCGGCTGCGGGCCCTGCTGCGGCAGCAGTCCCGGCGTGCCGCGAGACGGCTTCCGCGTGATCTCTACGGCGAACCGCAATTTCCTCGGGCGCATGGGAAACACGAAGGCGAGCATTTATCTGGCCTCGCCGCGCGTGGTCATCGCAAGTGCGCTGACGGGCTGTATCACACAGCCGGAGGAGGATGCAGATGTTTGAATATACCGCACAGGCGTTCGTCTTTCAGGACGATGTCAATACAGATTATATCATTTCCTCGCGCCGAAAGAAAGACACCATCGACCCCTATGAGCTGGTGCCTTACCTGATGGAGGATATCCGTCCCGGCTTTGCTTCCGAGCTTGCGCCGCACAGCGTGCTTGTCGCGGGAGAAAACTTCGGGTGCGGTTCGGCAATGGAGGTCGCCGCGCAGATCGTCCGCGCAGCCGGAATTCCGGTGATCCTCGCAAAAAGCTTTGCGAGGAGCTATTTCCGCAACGCGGTCAACAACGGGATACTGCCGGTTGAACTGGACACGGCGTTTATCCGGGAAGGTGAATGCGTCAGCGTCCGGATGGACGGCGATACGATCACCGTTACAAACGAAAGCACACAGCAAAGCGCCGTATGCCCTGCGCCGGGCGGAAAGGTTCGGCAGATCCTGAATGCTGGCGGACTGGTCGCGTACATGCTGCGTGAAAAAGGAAAAGAATAAGGAGGACACACTATGGAGAAACAAGAAAAAATCAGCCGCCAAAGTCTGCGCAAGCACTACACGGGCCAGGCCAACACGATCGTGACCGTGGTCAGCGTGATCTGGATGAGCTTTCAGATCCTGCTTGCCTCCGGCTTCCTGTAT
>ERZ808242.1874-NODE-1874-length-10454-cov-4.718242_pt1 | contig 10454 bp, 8 predicted proteins | sample MGYA00521244_ERZ808242 | MGnify/ENA primary metagenome ERZ808242 (study PRJEB31516, sample SAMN03275573) | gut metagenome | biome: mammalia-associated habitat; material: feces | host: Papio cynocephalus | place: Kenya | collected 2012-07-27 ... | reverse complement strand
TCCAGCAGGTGCCACTGATACGTCCGCTCCTTGGGGGTCAGCTCGGGATGGGCATAGCAGATGTGCTGGAACTCGTCCACGGCTACGCCGAAGGGAACGAAGGTCAGCGCCTCCTGCAGGTGGGCGAAGCGGAACTTGTCCGCCTGGCTGCCGAAGAACCACTCGGCGTAGGGGTAGGCGAACTGCTCCATGGCCATGGAGTGGATCTCCGCAATGTCGGTGGATTCGCTGTAGTAATCCGAAATGGGCTGGCTGCGCATGGCCATGTAGCCCGCGAAGGCGTGACCCAGCTCATGGGTCAGAACCTGCATGTCGAAGATCGTATGGTTGAAGCAGGAGAACACGAAGGGCGCTTTCAGGCTGGGCAGGCTCGTCATGTAGCCCGTGGAGGCCTTGCCCGGCTTGTTCTGCAGATCCATCAGCTCGTGGTCGATCATGAAGTCGATGAATTCGCCGGTTTCCGGGCTGATTTCGTGATACATTTTCTGGGCGGTTCTGACCATGAAGGCGTCGTCCCCCGCAGGCTCGGCGTTGCCGTCGGGGAAGACCATCTTCTCGTCGTACCACATGACATGGTCGATGCCGAGGCGTTTTGCCTGGGCGTCATAGAGCTTCCGGCACAGGGGCACGAGGAACGTGCGCACCTGCTCCCGGAAGGACGCGACCTCCTGTTCACCGTAGTCCGTGCGTCCCTGCTCCAGATAGCCCACGGGAATGTAGTTCTCGTAGCCGAGATTTTTGCCCATCTGGTTGCGGATGCGGATGAGCTCGCTCCAGATCTCCTCCAGACGGGGCTCGTTGTCCTCGTAGAATTTGGAGTACGCCTTGACGGCGGCGGCACGCACCGCGCGGTCGGGATGCTCAAAGTATTTCTGGACGCCGTAGAGGTTCAGGGTCTTGCCGTCAAAGGCGATCTCGGCGGTGGCCATGATCTTCTGGTATTCGTTGGTCAGGCGGCTCTCCTGCTGGCGCAGGGGGATGTTGGCCTCGCAGAACAGCTTCTTCTGCAGGTCCATGGAGACAAAATACTGCTTGCCGAACTCCCGCTCGATGTCCGCCCGGAAGGGGCTGGCCGCGATGGCCTCGCTGAGGGCCACCTCGTCGCCGCTGATGGTGGGCAGCGTGTCCTCTAAATAACGGATCTCCGCTTCATAGAATTCGTCCCGGGTGTCCAGGGTGTGACGGATGTGGGCGATGGAATACTGGGTGGACAGCTCGCAGCTTTCCCGGTCGATCTCAAAGAGCAGGCTGCGCAGGGCATCGTAGCTCTCTGCCTGCCCGACGGCTGCCTTCCATCGGGCGAGCTTCGCCCGGTGCCCCTCCAGATCGGGGCGCTTGTATTCCAGTGTTGAGAATTTGTAATTTTCCATGGTGTTTTATCTCCTTTATATTTATAGGGGGCGGTGCTGCCCTAAAAAAGCTTGCAGCACACGTTATACATGCCAAAATCCCGTGTCCGCAGAGCCTTTATCAGCGTGCGGTTTCCGGAAACGTCCAGGTCGGCGGGGAAGGTATTGCAGAAAAGGTCGCAGGTCAGGACGAACACGCATTCCTGAATGTTCTCCGGGAGGTCTGCGACGCGGTGCCGGTTCAGGCGGATCTGCAGCAGAATGTAGCGGAAATAGGCGTCGTCCGCCGGAAGCCCCGCCCGGGCGTGCTCCGCCATCAACGCCTCCGTGATCCAGTAGGTGTCCACGGACTTGGGCTTGCCGTGGGAGGTTTTGACGATTCCCGCCTGATTGATGCGGTAGCCGTAAACCATATGTCCCGTGACCCAGGCATTTTTGACGTTGGGGAAAATCAGGTAGGAGAGCAGGGAGTCCTCGTACCAGTAGCCCTCCGGGAAGCAGAGGTGCTCAAACAGAGCGCCCCGGTAGAGCTTTCCCCAGGCGTGACCGTGGAGGGTATAGGGGTCAGACACCTTCCGGTCGGACTCATAGCGGTGCATGACGGATTTTCTGCCGTCGTACACGTAATACGCGCCGCCCTCTACCAAGTCGCAGTCCTGGGCAAAGGCGGTGTCCAGCAGAGCATCAATGGCGCCGGGCAGGAGAAAATCGTCGGAATCAACGAACATAATGTATTTGCCGAAAATCTCCCGGATGCCGGTATTTCTCGCGCCGGAAAGCCCCCGGTTCCGCTGGTGAATGACCGTCACCCGGGGATCGTCGGAGTAGGCATCCGCGATCGCGGGGGTGGCGTCGGTGGCACCGTCGTCCACTAAGATGACGCGGTAGGTATACCTCGTCTTCTGCGCCAGCACGGAGTCCATACACTGGGCAAGATAGGCTTCCACGTTGTAGGCCGGGATCACGATCTGCAAATCGCACGCAGGCTTCAGCAGCCGGTTATCTGCGGCCGCGGTTCCTGTGGGGGGAGGGGAGAAGCGCAGCAGCGTCTCCCGCGCATTGGCGGGATCCAGGACGGTTTTTCGGCTGAAAACCGGCGCGGCCGCATTCAGGATGCCTTTCAGGGCGCCTTTGATCGCACCTTTGATTGACGATGCTGTCATAGTCTCACCTCGAAAAACAGTATACCGTTTCCCGGGCGGAAAGTCAATATCCAGGCGCCCCGTTGACTTTTTCGGGAGATTGCGGTAGAATTTGGGCAAATCGGAGCAAAAGAGGGAAAGCATATGGTCGGGCTTGGAACGGTCATCAATACCGCCGCGATCCTGGCGGGCGGCGTGTGCGGGGCGTTGTTCGGGCGCGTCCTGAGCCGGAGCGCCCAGGACACGCTGATGAAGGTCTGCGGCGTGGGCACGCTGTTTATCGCCATTTCCGGCGCGATGGAGGGAATGCTCACGGTGCAGGACGGAAAGGTCGTCAGCAGCGGCGCGCTGCTGATCGTCGGCTGCCTTGCCGTTGGCGCCGTGATCGGGGAAGCGCTGAACATCGAGGGCGCGTTTGAGCGGCTGGGGCAGTGGCTGAAGGTGAGCACCGGAAACGCCAGGGACAAGACGTTCGTCAATGCCTTCGTCAGCGCGTCTCTGACCGTCTGCATCGGGGCAATGGCCATCGTCGGCTCCATTCAGGACGGACTGACCGGGGATTATTCCATCCTTGCGACCAAAGCGGTGCTGGATCTGATCATTATCATGGTGATGAGCAGCTCCATGGGGAAGGGTGCGGCGTTTTCCGCGATCCCCGTGGCGGTGCTGCAAGGGAGCATGACGGTGCTTGCGGGGCTGGTGCGGCCGATCATGACCGAGACGGCGCTGGCGAACCTGTCGCTGGTGGGCAGCGTACTGATTTTCTGCGTCGGCATCAATCTGGTTTTCGGGAAGAAAGTAAAGGTGGCGAATCTGCTGCCCGCCGTTGTGATCGCGGTGGCCGCAGCGTTTCTGCCTGTTTGAGAGAGAAAGCAAGGTACAAAAATCGAGGCAGCACGTTCCCGTGCTGCCTCGGCTTTCTTTACTCCAGAACGTGCTCCAGACCCATTTGCAGAATGGTCTTCACATGGTCGTCGGCCAGGGAGTAGAGGATGTTCTTCCCCTCCCGGCGGAATTTGATCAGGTGCATCTGCTTCAGGATCCGAAGCTGGTGGGAAATGGCGCTTTGACTGACGTCCACAGTCTGGGCAATGTCCGTCACGCACAGCTCCTGTCGGGACAGAAGCGCCAGAATATGCACCCGGGTAGAATCGGCGAAGCCCTTGAACAGCTCCGCAATGGCGTCCATGGTTTCCTTTTCGGGTACTGACCGCATTCCGATCCCTCCTTCTATCCTGTCTATTTTATCCTTTTTTTTCAAAAGATGCAACTGTTTTTTCCATAGCGTTTTGCAGCGCTTTGGAAATGGGCAGCATGGTGTCCCCGTCCAGCTTGACCACCCGGCGGTCGTAGGTCGCAAGGCCGTTCACCTCGTCCTCCACGTCGCTGACCTGGGTGTAGATGGCGGCGCACAGACCCTTTTCCACGGCGGGGACAATGGATTCCCGGTAGAGCGCCGCCACCGCTTCGTTCAGGGCTTCTTTCGTCGGGCAGGCGCCGTAGCCGTAGGTTTTGTCGGGGTTGAAAATGTGCCCCTCCACCCGCCAGGTTTTCCCGCCGAACTCCGAAAGCACCAGCGGGCGAAGGCCGTCGCCTGCCAAACGCAGCTTCCCGAAATACTGGTGGCGGCTGTCCACGTCGGTATTTTTGCCCCGGAACCAGCCGGAGGTGGCGTCGATGAAGCGGGTGGCGTCCAGCGTGCGGAACCACCGGCAGACCCGGTCACTGTCGAACTGCCCCCAGCCCTCGTTGAAGATCGTCCAGTAACAAATGCAGGGGTGGTTTTTCAGCTGGTTCACCCCATCGGCCGCGCCCTGACGGAAGGCGTTGCGGCTTCGCTCGTCCCGGTGGAGGTGCCGGTCGTTCCGTTTCTGAATGCCGATGGTGGGCAGCACGGTGTCCCGAAAATAGCTGTAGCTGCCGTTGTTGACCATGTCCTGCCAGACGATCATGCCCAGCCGGTCGCACTGATAGTAAAATTCCTCCGGCTCGATCTTGATGTGCTTGCGCAGGGTGTTGAAGCCGAGGCGCTTCATGGCGAGGATATCGTCGGCGTAGCTTTCCGGGGCGGGGGCGGTGAGCAGCCCCTCCGGCCAGTAGCCCTGATCCAGAAGACCGTGGAAGAAATAGGGCTTGCCGTTGAGACACAGGCGGGGATATTCGCCAATCTTTTTGATTTCCAGGGACCGGATGGCAAAGTAGGATTCCACCTTATCCTGCGCCGTTTCCAGGGTGAAGCGGTAAAGATAGGGGTCGTCCGGGCACCAGAAACGGGGATTTTCCGGGGTGACGGTCACACGCCCGTTTACCAGCGGGAACTGCCCCAGCGCCTCGATATTGACCGTTCCCTCCAGGGGCGGAACCGTGGAGATGGTCACGGACGCGCCGTGATTTTCGATGTTCAGCTTCTCTATATAAGTGCCCGGCACGCTTTCCAGCCACACCGTCTGCCAGATGCCGGACACGGGGGTGTACCACATGCCGCCCCGGTTCGTCACCTGCTTGCCGTAGGGGAACGCCTGATCGCGAAGATCGTCGGTGCAGCGGATGACCAGCTCGTTTTCCTCCGCCAGCGCCTCGGTGACGTCCACGCAGAAGGAGGCGTAGCCCCCCTCGTGGCGGCACAGGCACTGCCCGTTTACGAACACCTCTGCCGTTTGGTCGGCGGCGCCGACATGGAGCAGCACCCGCTCCCGGCGGAAGCCGTCAGGCAGGACGAACCGGCGGCGATACCACAATGGCGCGCCTTCCTCAAAATGCCGCCCGATGCCGGAAAGACGGGACTCCGGGCAGAAGGGTACGGTAATGCGCATGTCAAAGGTTTCCGGCTTTTCCCGGGACACGGCAAATTCCCATTCGCCGTTCAGGTTTCTGTAAGAATCCCGGCGCATCTGCGGTCTGGGATAGACCTGCCAGGGCGTGCCGGAAAGGGTTTCGCCTCTGGGCGTGGTGAGCGTTTGCAGCATGGATATCCTCCTTTTGCCGGGAAATGGAAGCTTTTCCCGGACGGAACGCTGGGATACAGGGTGTTTTGCGGGATATTCTATTGTTATCTGTATTACTAATCTACCATACCCGGACAGACGTGTCAAGGGAAGCGCCTAAATCGACTTTTTCTATTAAGTTTTTACGAAAACTCTTTGCAAACGGAAAGAAATATGCTATAGTATACTGAGTTTCGTGTGACTATCCGCGCCTGAAATACGGGCGCACATTTCAGAAAGGCAAAAAGATGCAAGATCTGTCGAAAATTTCTGTCGTCCTGCCTTCCCTGGATCCGGACGAGAAGCTGAACGCCGTCATCGACGGCCTGCTGGAGTACGGCTTTTCCGACATCATTCTGGTCAATGACGGAAGCAAACAGGAAAATTTGCACTATTTCACGGACGCCGCCGCGGCGCATCCCGAGATTCATCTTATCCATCATGAGGTGAACCGGGGGAAGGGCGCGGCTCTGAAGACCGCTTTTCAGTGGTTTCTGGACAACTGCCCCGAGGGCGTGGGCGTCGTGACGGTGGACGGCGACAACCAGCACCACCCGGAGGATACCCGGGCGTGCTGCGAGAAAATGCTGGAGACCGGACACTGTATTCTGGGCTGCCGGGACTTTACGCTGGATCACGTGCCGAAGCGCAGCCGGTTCGGCAACCACACCACGTCGATGGTGTTCAAGACCTTCGTGGGCATGACCATTTCCGACACCCAGACCGGCCTGCGGGCGCTGCCCCGGGAGGCGGTGGCGGAGCTGGTGGAGGTGGCGGGAGACCGGTTTGAATACGAGACCAACATGCTCCTGGCCTTCAAGGAAAAGGCCATTCCCTTCGAGGAAAACAAGATCCGCACCGTGTACATTGAGGAAAACAAAAGCTCCCATTTCCGCACCTTCGTGGATTCCTGGCGGATCTACAGGCTGATCCTGGCGCATTTCTTCCGGTATACGGTCAATTCCCTGATCTGCGCCGTGGTGGACACCGGGCTGTTTACCCTGTTCACCGCGATGCTGAAAAAGGTGCTGGAGGGCTTCGCCCTCACCGCCGCGGCGGGCGGGGGCGCGAGAGTGATCTCGTCCCTGCTGAACTTCTTCCTCAATAAGAAGCTGGTATTCAGAAGCACCGCGGACACCGGCAGAGCCATGCTCCGCTACTACTGCCTGGCGATCCCTCAGATGCTGCTGCAGATCCTGCTGACCGAGGGCGCGTATCTGCTTTTCCGCATCAACACCACCGGCGTGCTGCACACGCTGATCTATGTGATCGTAATGGTCGTGATCTATGTCATCAGCTACATGATCCAGCAGCGCTGGGTCTTCGCGCCCCAGAGACAAAACGAACCCGAGGTTGAGAAAAAATGAGCAAACGAAATACAATGCCCGATTATGATCCCGTTCCTTCTCAGCAGGGCGGGGCTTCCAAACCATCCAAAAAGAAAAAGAAGAAGGGCAGCGGCCTGTTCGGACGGATCGTCCGGCGGTTTTTCCTGGTGTTCTTTACGCTGATCATCCTGATTCTGGCGGCGGCGTGTCTGGCGGCGAACCTGATCTTCAACGGTCCGTCCACCGCAGCCCGGGATATCCTGACCATGACGCTGCTGGAGCCCAGCGGAACCAAGTGGATCCCCGGCCTGTTCATGGACGCGGAGACCCTGGATTCCATCCGCGCCCGGGAGGACTCCAACCTGACGGATGAATTTTCCGACGCGTCTGACATCGTTATCAACAAGGACACGGCGATCTCCGCCGATACCGACGAGTGGGCGAATTACCCCGACGGCATCCGCTTTGAGTCCTACTCCGGCGATACCTACAACGCCCATATCATGATCGTCCGCGACCCCAGCAAGGTCTATCTCGCCACCTCCACGGAGAATTTCTCCACCTCCATTCCCGGCACCCGGATCGACGACCAGATCGAGACCGACGGTGCCATCGCCGGCGTCAACGCGGGCGCATTCTACGATAACGGCACCTCCGACCCCTCCGTCGGCTCCGTGCCGGAGGGACTGGTCTACTCCAAGGGCGTCTGTAAGTGGACGACCGGCTCTCCCCCCAACGGCATCAAGGGCTTCGCGGGCTTCAACAAGGACAACATCCTTGTGGTCGCCCAGGACAACCTGACAAAAGCCCAGGCGGAGGAGCTGAACATCCGGGACGGCTGCTGCTTCGGCCCCGTCCTCATCATGAACGGCGAGATCAATCAGGAGGCCTACAACTCCAACTCCGGCTGGAACCCCCGTACCGCCATCGGCCAGCGGAAGGACGGCGCCGTGGTGTTCGTGTGCATCGACGGCCGTCAGGCCGGCTCCGCAGGCGGCACTTATAAGGACGTTATCGATATCATGATCGAGTACGGCGTCGTGAACGCCTGCAACATGGACGGCGGCTCGTCCAGTATTATGGTCTACCGGGATACCTACGGCCTGTTTGGCGAAGCCGGTACCGTGCAGGTGATCAACAGCTATTCCCTGCTGCAGGAGCGCCCCAGAAAGATGCCGACCTTCTGGATGGTCGCGCCGTAAGGGAGGGAGGGAAACCATGTATCAAGGAAAATTCGATTCTAAAAATAAAAGAACCACGGTGGATGTTTCCCGGCTGGTCGCCCAGCGCAACAGCGCCCCCTCCCGGGAGCAGCCCCCGCGCCAGCCGGTGCGGGAAAATCCGCCGCGAACCGATCCTGCCCGGCCGCAGCAGACCGCCCGCCAGCCCGGTGTACGACAGAATCAGCCGACGACCCGACAGCCCAATGGAAAGCGGCCGCAGACAGCCCAGGCCATGCCGGAGAAGCGCCGCAAGGGACCCCGGCTGGGGGGCGTGATCTTCTACACCCTGTATTTCATGTTCATTCTGGTGTTCTTTGTGGCTACGTTCCTTGGCCTTCAGTGGCTCCGGGGCTGGCTGACGGACTATCAGGCCGCCCAGCCCACCACCAAAAGTCAGGAGGTCTTCGACCAGCTGTTTGCCCATCCCGACTGGGGCGCGCTGTACGACGCCGCCGGGGTGGAGGACACCCCCTACGAGGGCAAGGAGCAGTTCGTCACCTATATGGAAAACAAGGTGGGGGATTCCACGCTGACCTATAAGGAGACCTCTGCGGGTCTTTCCGGCGATAAGAAGTATCTTGTCTTCCTGGGGGACGAGAAGATCGCATCCTTTACCCTGTCCGGCCAGACGGCCTCTATCACCGATATTCCCGACTGGGAGCTGGGCGGCGTTGAGCTGTTCTTCGACCGGAGCGAGACCTTCTATATCAAGAATGTGGACGGCCACACCGTCGAGGTTAACGGTGTGCCCCTGGACGACAGCCATATCATTCAGATCGCCACCACCGCGGCGGCGGAGCGGCTGCCCATCGGCGTTACGGGCACGAGCATCTGTACCCAGGAGGTTTCCGGCCTGATGGCCACCCCCACCGTCACGATTTTTGACGAGTCGGGTAAGGCCATGGAGGTCAGCTATGACGCCGAGACCCATACCTTCACCGAGCAGACCCAGGCCAACACCATCTCCGACGACGAAAAGGAAGCGGCGCTGAACGCGGCGAAGACCTACTGCCTGTTCATGATCGAAAAGGCGTCCAAGGCGGACATTGCCAAGTATTTTGATACCTCCTCCGAGGCCTATAGCGTCATCACCAATCTGAGCGGCAACCTGTGGATGCAGGGCAACAACGGCTACCGCTTCACCAAGGAAGAGGTCTCCGATTACGCCCGCTACAGCGACGATCTGTTCTCCGCCCGTGTGGTGCTGACCCTGAACGTCACCCGTACCGACGGCACCACCAAGGACTTCGGGTACGACTCGACCCTGTTCTTCCGGAAGCAGGACACCGGCAAGTGGCTGGTCTATGACGCCACCAACGCGGACGTCAACGCGCCGGTGGGCAAGGTGCGCCTGACCTTCATGAACGGCGACACGGTTCTCAGCAGCGATTTCGTCAAGACCGACGCCACGGAACTGGACACCCCGCTGGTCTCCGCCCCCGAGGGCAAGGTGTTCATCGGCTGGTACCGCATCGACAAGTACGACAACGGCACCACCTACACCATGGTCTTCGACCCGGACGAAAACGGCCATGTCACCATCCCCAGCGGCACCACACTGGAGCCGATGACGCTGTACGCCCTGTTCGAGACGCCGTCCGGCACCGACGCGACGGAAGGAGGCTAATATGCTGGCACTGCTGAACCAACTGGCGGTCAGCTTTGACCTGCCGATTCTGGACTGGATCCAGGCGCATTTGCAGTGCGGCTTTCTGGATGCCGTCATGCCCGTTGTGACCCTGTTCGGGGAGGGCGGCATCTTCTGGATCGCCTGGGCGGTGCTTATGCTGGCGTTCCCCAAGACGAGAAAGACCGGCATCGCCATGTCCATAGCCCTGATAATGGGCTTGCTGATCTGCAACGTGATCCTGAAGCCCCTGGTGGCGCGGCCGCGACCGTATGATTTCCAGATGGAACACTTCGGCGTGACCATCAAGCTGCTGATCGACGCCCAGCACGACTACTCCTTCCCGTCGGGACACACCATCGCCTCCTTTGAGGCGGCGGTGGCGCTGCTGCTGAACGACAAGCGGATGGGCATTCCCGCCATGATCATCGCCGTGCTGGTCACCTTCTCCCGGCTGTACCTGTACGTCCACTACCCCACCGACGTGATCTTCTCCGTCATCGTGGGAACCGCCTTTGCCTTCATCGGAAACGCGCTGGCAGGAAAAATTGTCCGGCGCCTTCCCGCCCCGGCAAAAGGAAAATACGAGGGCTGAACGCCCAAGAGGCATACCCTGTCCGGGTATGCCTCTTTTTGGAATCACCATGCGAACGGCTGACTGTAAAATGAAGCTGGACGCATAAGGCTGCGCCGCACAAAAAGCGTCTGTGAGTCTCAGCCGTCTTTTCGTCCCACCTCTTCCGCTTGAAAGACGGGAAATATAGCGCGGCCGTTGCCGGCGTAAGCCGGCTTACGGATGCG
>ERZ808242.1872-NODE-1872-length-10456-cov-4.547447_pt1 | contig 10456 bp, 13 predicted proteins | sample MGYA00521244_ERZ808242 | MGnify/ENA primary metagenome ERZ808242 (study PRJEB31516, sample SAMN03275573) | gut metagenome | biome: mammalia-associated habitat; material: feces | host: Papio cynocephalus | place: Kenya | collected 2012-07-27 ... | reverse complement strand
TGAAAAATTTTTAATCCCAATCTCAGCTTGAATTTTGGGTTTTTCGACAGACTGTAAGCACCTCAAATGAGGTGCTATTTTTATAGACTAAAACCTACCACTTTTGTGATAGGTTTTAATTTTATAATAAAAGTAATTTAAAATTATTCTTTTTTATACTCGGCAATATCTGATAATTCACATTCTAAAATTCTACAAAGAGTATCTAAAGTATGCGTACTGACATTTTCGTTTTTTCTTAGTCTGTCAAGCTGTCCGGTACTGATTTTATATTCTTTTATTAATGTATATTGTGAAATATTTTTTAGCTTTAAAGTTGTCCAAAGCTTATCGTATTTTATCATAGAACCACCATTTTTATTGTAACTTTAATTTTTTTATTGACAATTGCCCATAATCGGGCTATAATATAATTAAATTTATAAATAAGGGGAAATCTTTATGAAAAAAACGATTTATTTATTTTTAGCAGTTATCTGTATTTTTAGTTTTGCCTCATGCGGTAAGCAAAAAACAGAAAAAGTCAATACCAATGATTCATCTGAAGAAACTAAAATCGATTTAGAGGCAGTTATAGCAGAATCCAAAGAAGACTTTGTAAGTTATGCGTCTAGATACGGAAAATATGTAAATGATGAAACAGTCGATGAAATTTTCGAAAGATACTTGACATTATCATCCGACAATAAAACTTTGAAATATGATGATAACGATGATATACTTATTAAACAAGTCGTAGTTGTGGAAACAAAAGTAATCTTGGAATCAATTTCAAAGAATTTAGGGTTAGGTGAAACATTTATTTTTAAAATTGATAACTCTCCAGTAGGTACCGATTCATACTCAACTGATGAAATAGAAGCAACTTGGTCCATTGATAGAAATACTTTGATTGGCTACAAGCATATCGAGGTATTATTTGAGATAAAATAATTTTTAAAAAAAGGAATTTAAAATGAAAATCATTCATGATGATGCAATATATCTTGAAAGTTTGGTTAAAAAAGTTCATAATTGTGATCGTGGCGGGATGGCAGGTTTGATAGATGCCGACAATTTTGAAAATAATCCTTTAGAGGCAGTATTAATTAGTTTGTCGGTTTTTTGGAAAAATATTCCCGAGACAATTTTAGAAAGTTTTGTTGAGAAATGGTTAATTTTTGGAGAAGACAATTTGGATTTTAATATAAATGATTTGAAAAAAGAATTCTCAGAACTTATAAAAAAGTACTATTGATTAGATGAAATTTTTAAACCCCATTCTATCAATTTCAGATAGAATGGGGTTTAGTTAAATTATGTGACAATATGTTACATAATAATTTTATTGACACTTAAAATATAAATTATTATAATTAAATAAACTGAAATTAAAAATTCGTTTCGGGGGAAATAAATTGAACTACAGTGTTTTAATTCTGCTTTTTTTAGTGATTTTTTTAAGCTGTCAAAGGCGTAAAAGAATCGCAATTATAAAAAGCATTATCGACCGAAGAAAACGAAAAAAGGAGAACGGTAAAATGGAAGAGTCTGCAAAGAAATATATCGGTAAGGACTGCCTGATTTATACAGCTTTAGGCAGTGAGGGAACAGTTAAAGGCGTTATAAAAGAGGTTTCTGACGGAACGGTAACCGTGGACTCAAACGGGAATTCGGAGACGGTAAATCTTGATTTTGTCGTAAGAATCCGCGAATGGCCGAAGAATAAAAAAGGAAAAAAGAAGACATTTTTCGCATAAGCGCTTTAAAATAAGGCAACAATTAAAATATGAGCTATTTTAATTATCATTATGTTGCCAAAAAGCTGATTAAAGACGGAAAGCTTAAAAAGTGGTATTTTGCGGAAGAATATAATAATATTTCTCCTGCGCTCGTGCTTGTTTTTGACGATGTAAAGCACCCTGTTATGCCTATAAGGGAATACCGCTTCGAAGAATATCTTGAAATACTTAAAAATATAAAACCTCACCTGTAAGTCTTTAAGGATTTGCAGGTGAGGTTTTATAATTATTCTTTTGTAAGAGCGCTGAATTCACGGCTTAAAGGACCGCGCTTACCGTCCTTGTCAACAGCCGCAACACGGTAAAAATATCGGGCGTTTGTTTTAAGACCCTTGTCAATATATCTTCCGACCGTAAATTCCTCGGGCATAACCTTTGCGATAAATGTACTTTCGTCCGCACTGAACCCCTCGGCTTCACTTCTGAAAACCTCATAATGAGATAAGCTCGCGCTTTTGCATTTTCCCCAGAGAAGATAAAGCATTCCGTAATCCTCTCCGCATGCGGCGCACGACTCGGTTATAAGTCCGGTTTCTACACCGCCGATTTCGAGCCCGTCTGGGTTTTCTTTTTCTTTAATAGGAATTCTGATATTATCTTCGCCGATTCTTATTGCAAAAAATCCGCTGTTTTCAGTGTCCGCAGGGCGTTCGTCAATTGTAGAGGGTAAAAAGCTTCCAAGCTCGGTAGAAATTTCGGAGGAGTCCGCTTCGGTGAAAAAATGAGCTATAAGTCCGCGGGAGTCCTTTGCAGGCTTGAGCCCTAAAAATCTTGCGTCGCTTTTAAGATAGCTTTTTGCTTCTTTAAGGCCCCCATTTGGATTTTTATAAATAGGCATAGTCAAAACAGGATTTGCTGTTCTTTCAGCCATTTTGTCAAGCTGTGCCTTTTTGTGATCGGAGCAGTAGGAAGTAACGGTATAGCGAAATCTGAAATTAAGCGCGCTTCCGCCGGAGACATGCATTTGAAGCCAGTCGTTTGCAAGATATGAATATACAGCCGAACCGTCTCCTAAGTTGTTAAAATCGGTTTTGTCGGGATGAATTCTGTCAAATTCAATAAGCTGACTGTCAAGCTGAATTAAGCCTATTCCGAAATCTCCTGAAATGTCGTCCGCACAGCAGTATTCATGAGCCGCCATGTAAACATCGGTGCCGTGACCGGTTATATCAATGCCGTACTCCGCTTCGCTTCCGCCGAGCTCGCAAAATCTGCGGCAGTTTTTAATGTCAAAAGGAAAAGCAAAGTAGGCATACCGTTTATACCTGTCGGTGTTTATCATATCCCTTACATGATTAAGGTGGTTGTCAAAATCAATTCTTTTTTCAAAGCTCGGCAATGTTACAGTCTGAATAAGCTCGGCACCCGAAACCTCTTCGTAAGTTTTTATTTTTACGGTTGTTTCATATTTTCCTTTTTCAACCGTAAATTCAGCCTTTAAGGGAGAATAAAAGCTGTTGTGATTGTCGTTTGTATAAATAAATTCGTTTATACTGCCGCTGTTCAGCTTTCTTTTTGCCTGCTTGTCAAAAACCTCTTCTAAAGAGCCGTTTTCTTTAAATTTTATTTTATAGAATTCGTTTTCTATTGTCGGCGGCTCGGCACAATCGGTTTTTATTATATCGGTCTTCTCAAAGCTGGTTTTATCTATGATTTTATATCCGAAAGCGGGAAGAGAAGCCACAATTTCGCCGTTACAGCTTAATTTTTCCGTTCTTTCAAAAGCTGTAGGATAAATACCAGCAGACCGTCTTTATCAGCCTTAAGCTCGTCTGACAGCGCTTTTAATGCCTTGTCGGTTTCTTCATCCGCTGTCTTTCTCGCTTTTTCTATCCACTCTCGGTGCTGCATGAGAGGGGAGAGAACTCCCTGCCTTATGGATTCGGCATGCGTTGAAACAAGCGCAATTTATAATCTAAATATGGACAGCTATTATAATAACTGGCTTGAAAATATTATCGTCGCAAAGGACGAAATAGAGGATCACGGCAATCCCGATTGGGACGGCGATCGAATTCGTCTGACACATGATATGATAACCTATTTAAACGATATAAGCATTGCCGAAAAATACTATTTAAGGCTTAAAAAATATGCTTTGATTTTCGAAAATAAAGCAAAGGATTATTTATGGACTGACGGTTTCGGAGACTGGTGCCACCCGAATACCAATAACTCTTGGGAGGGCTATCATTCGTGTGTTGAGGTTGTAAATTCCTGCTTGCTTTATGATGTTTTCGTTAAAATGGCGGATATTGCAAAAAGACTTAAAAAGACGGCTGACGAAACACATTTTTCGGATATTGCCCTAAAGGTTAAAAAAGCCTTTGACGAAAGGTATGTTAAACCCGACGGCACCGTTAAAAGCGGAAAGCAGACCGAACAGCTTATGGCTCTTTATGTTAATATAATTCCCGAGGAATTAAAAGAAAAGGCACTTTTAAAATTCGAAGAAAATATTTCTTCGTCCCCGCATGACCTCGGGATTTACGGATTGCTTGCCGCCGCAACGGTTCTTCCTAAATTCAATAAATCGGATCTTCTTTTAGAGATTTTAAACAGACCCGATTATCCGAGCTTTTTGCTGACAATGTCTGTCGGAGCAACCTCGCTTTGGGAGCAGTGGTCAATTGAGGACGGCAATATGAGCTCGCATAACCACGCAATGTTTGCAGGCATAGGAAATGCTTTTCAGATGGGTTTTGCGGGAATAAGACCTGTTAAGGAAGGCTTTAAGGAATTTGAAATAAAGCCTTCGTTGCCTAAAAAGCTTAACTTTATAAAATGCAAAACGGAAACCGTATCGGGAGTTATTTCTGCTGAAATAACGGTAAATTCGGCGTTTACAGAGCTTAAAGCCGAAATCCCCGTAAATACTTCCGCTTTTGCTTATATCCCTGTAAAAGCGAAGGAATTTACCTTGTTTGACGGGGAATTAAGATTAAGCGAAAATAAATACTCTTATGAAAGCGGATTTATAAAATTAAAGCTCGGAAGCGGAAAATATAATTTAAGAGCAGTAAATATGAAGATATAACAAATCCCGTACCTTTTTTTATTAAAGGTACGGGATTTGTTATTCGCTTATGATAGCTTTAAAATCATTTCAAGCACACGCTTTGCACAGGCATAAATATCGCCTTTTGTAAGCTTTCCGCTTTCAAGCGCTTCTTTTATTTTTTCGGTCTGATTGCAGGTCATTCTGATATCGTTTCCTGCAAGAATTTCGCAGTCCTGAGAGGCAATATTGTCCCAATCGGTTGTAACCGTGCCTTTAAAGCCCCATTCTCCGCGGAGAATTCCCGTTATCAAATCGTAATTTTCGGATGAATATCTTCCGTTAACCTTGTTGTAGCTTGTCATAACTGTAATAGGCTCGGCCTCTTTTATCGCTATCTCAAAGCCCTTAAGATATATTTCTCTGAGCGCTCTTTCGGAAACCCTCGAATCACTGCCTTTGCGGTTTGTTTCCTTGTTGTTGCAGGCAAAGTGCTTAACCGACGCCGCAACGCCCTGTGACTGAATTCCGCGCGTCATAGCCGCCGCTATTTTTCCCGAAAGATAAGGGTCCTCGGAATAATACTCAAAATTTCTTCCGCAAAGCGCGCTTCTGTGAATATTAAGCGCAGGTGTCAGCCATACGCCCGCATTGTTTTCCTTAAGCTCCAGCGCACCATATTCTCCGATTTTTTCGGCTAATTCTTCGTTAAAACTGCAGGCAATTTGTGTAGCGATAGGCCAAGCGGTGGCGTAAACATTTTCGACCTCAATTCTGACTCCCGCCGGTCCGTCCATCGTCGGAACAAAGGGAATTCCGAGTCTGTCATTTCCTCCGAAGCAGCCAACATTTGTCACACTTCGGCTTGGCTTACCGCCTAAAAGCTCAATAAGCTCGTCAGTTGAGAGCTGAGCCATAAACTCGTCCAATGTGATTTCCTTTTCGAAAACCTTTATAAAATCGCTTTTGTTTTCAGGCGCTTTTATGTCGGGGATTTCGCTGTGAGCAGAATAATCCTTAAGCTCTTTCGCAGGCAGTTTTTCCATGCTGCCGTCAGAGAGCATGCGCTCTTTAAGCTCAGTAGGGGCAACAAGCTGTGTAAGCTGTTTTACAACCGTGTCTTTTTCTATAGACAAGTTGTAATCGCATTTTACGGTATCTCTTACGCTCGTTCCGACAAAGAAGCTGTATTCTCCCTTTTCAAGAACAAATGCCGACTTTTGAATTTTGCCTAAATCGTCAAAGCTTGCAAGCTCCGAAATTTTAAAGGAAAGTGAATATTCTTTTGTTTCGTTAGGGCTTAATAATTCTGTTTTCTTAAAGGCTTTAAGCTCCTTAGCAGGCTTTCCGAGTTTGCCCTGAGGCGCGCTCGAATAAATTTGAATTACTTCTTTTCCTGCTTTCATACCTGTATTTTTAACGCTTAAAGAAATGCTTATTAAATCTCCGCTTTTAACCGCTTTAATGTTGCTTAACTCAAATGTGGTGTAAGAAAGTCCGAAGCCAAAAGGATAGCAGACCTTTTGAGCCTTATCGGGTATAGTTTCAAAATATCTGTAGCCGACATAAATATCGTCGGTGTAATTCACATAATCTTCGCTTTCGTTAAAATTATATGAGGACGGATAATCGTCAAATGAGCTTACTAATGTGTCCGCAAGCTTGCCCGAAGGATTTTCGTCTCCGCAGATAATATCGGCAATTGCAAGACCGCCTTCCTGTCCCGACTGCCATGCAAGCAAAACTGCGCTTATTTTATCGTTGTCCTTAAAGAATCCGCAGTCGATAGTTCCGCCGATATTCAGCACCAGCACGGTTCTTTTGAAATTCGCGGTGACATCTTCTATCATTTTCTGCTCAGCGTCGGTTAAATAGAAGTCGCCTTTATCGCAAGTTCTGTCTAATGCCTCGCCCGAAAAGCGCTTTATAACAATTATTGCGGTATCGGCATAAACGGCCGATTTTCTAAGTAGGCTTTCGGGTATTTCGGGTTCTTCGGTCTTTCCTAAATATCCGTCATGCAAAGCACGGTGTCTTGAATAATTTCTGTCCTTTTCGTAATACTGCCTTAAAACCTCTCTTTTATAGAATTCGGACAGCTCGCTGAAAACCTCAGCCTTGCCCTCTTTTTCCTTTATTTTAAATCCGTCATAAATATTATGGCAGTAAGAGGTATATACGGCTCCGCTGCCGCCTCCTCCGGTTACATAGTCAATCTGACCGGTTCCGAATATAGCAACCCTTGCAGGGGCTTTAAGCGGTAAGGTATTATTGAGATTTTTAAGCAGAACCATTCCCTCGCATGCCGCTTTGCGCGAAAAATCGGTATGCTTTTTGCATTCGCTTATTCTCCTGCCGTCAGGTCCCAATGGGAGACAGGGGTGAGTGTTTATTCTTAGCCATTTATTCATATTTTACACCTCGTAATTTTATTTGCTGATTGCATAATAAGTTATTTTATGCTATAATGCAAGTCATAAATGGTATATTTACAGACAAATTATGCTTTTTTAAAGGGAAAGATTTATGAAACTGCCTTATTATGAGCCCCGCACACAGGCGCTTGCGGGATATTATTCGGATGTTCTGGATTTTGACGCGCATATTCACCGCGAAATAGAGCTTGTATATATTGTTTCGGGCACCTCAAAAGTAAATGTTGACGGAAATATTTATAATCTTAACCCAAAAGATATTTTTATCGCTTTTCCGAATCAGATACATACATTTTTTGATTCAAAAGATGTTTATTATTGTATCTATATCGTTTCTCCGGATCTGATACCCGATTGGTCGTCCGTTTTAATGAGATTTAAGCCTGTTTTGAATGTTTTGCCGCTTAAAAGCTTTGATGATGAAATATTTGAAGACCTGCTTAAAATTCTTTTAAAAAAATCCGATAATGAGCATACAGATAAGCAGTCTGACAAGGTTTTCCTTTATACCCTGCGGGCTTTTTTTGATATTCTTATGAAAAAAATTCCTATAGCAAAGGTGAACCGAACCGACGCCGATTTAATTGAAAAAATTTACGGATTTATCCATGAAAATTATTGCGAGCCTATTTCGGTTTCTGTTATCGCAGAAAGGTTTAATATCAGCAAAAGCTATGCCGGTCATATTTTTTCCGACCGCTTAAAAATCGGCTTTTGTAACTTTGTAAATACCATGCGTGTAAATAAGGCCTGTGAATTGCTAGGAAAGGATGAGCTTAACATAACCGAGATTGCAAGCGTTTGCGGTTTTTCAACTATCAGAACCTTTAACAGGGTCTTTCTTAAAACCGTCGGTATGACGCCCAAGGCTTACAGAAATTCAAAAAATAAAACTGTTGACAAATAAAAATTTTAAATGTATAATTTTCAAAAGAAAATCAGTGTGAATTTTTCTTATATGTATTTTCGTCACACACCTTATTGTTTAAGGTGTGTGATTTTTTTATAGGAGGAAACAAAAAATGAAGAAAATCAAAATTTACAGCGAGCCGCTCTATGCATTCGCAATTATTTTGCTTGCCTTTGCGGTGGCGCTCCTTTCAAGCGCAGGCTTCGGAGTTTCGATGATAGTGGCTCCTGCCTATATTTTAAGCCTAAAATCGGGCTTTTTAAGCTTCGGTCAGGCGGAATATGTTATACAATCTGTTTTATTTATTGTGTTCTGTTGTGTTATGAAACGGTTCAAAATTGTATACCTTTCTTCTTTTCTTACCTGCCTGATTTACGGTGCCGTTCTCGACCTATTCAGAAAGCTCCCGTTTTTTAATCAGAATATAACAAAACCCGAAGCCCTGCCCTTTGCTTTAAGAATAGCAATGTTTATTTTGGGAGCGGTTTTAACATCGCTTTCAATAGCAATGTTCTATAAAACATATTTTTATCCTCAGGTTTATGATTTCTTTGTAAAGGGCGTAAGCGCCAAATTCGAAATAAAAAGAACGGTTTTTAAAACCGCCTTTGATTTAACCTGCCTTGCCGCCTCTACCGTTATGACCTTGGTGTTCTTTAAAAAATTCGTCGGAATAAATATAGGAACTCTTATTATAGCGGCACTTAACGGTACGGTTATAGGACTGTTCGGCAGGATAATAGATAAATATTTTGAGGTTGTCCCGATATTTAAAAATTTCGCGAAAAAATTTGATATTATCTGATTGCTTTTTAAGCATTCAATGTTATAATTAAATATTATAATGTAAAGAAGTTTTTGTATGCTTAAAATAAATCAGAAATCTAAAGGTATTTTATTTATCATTATCGCCGCCTTCGGATTTTCGGGAATGTCGCTTTTTGTAAAGCTTTCAGGAGAGCTTCCTGCTTTTCAAAAGGCGTTTTTCAGAAATTTCGTCGCGCTGATATTTATTTTCTTCGTAATTTTAAAAAATAAAGAGGGCTTTATCCCAGATAAAAAGAGCATTCCGGATATCCTCTTAAGAAGCGTTTTCGGAACTGTCGGTCTTGTCTGCAATTTTTATGCGATAGGGTATCTTAATCTGTCGGACGCTAATATGTTAAATAAGCTTTCTCCGTTTTTTTCAATTCTTTTTTCTTTTTTAATTTTAAAGGAAAAGCCGAATTTTGTGCAGTTGCTCGGAGTTGCCGCCGCGTTTTTGGGAAGCGTGCTTATTATAAAGCCGGGGTTTGATAATCCTGCCGTAATTCCCGCAATAGCAGGGCTTATAGGCGGAATGGGCGCAGGTATTGCATATACTTTTGTCAGGCGTCTCGGCTTTAAAAAGGAAAACGGCAACCGAATAATTTTTTGGTTTTCTTTGTTTTCATGCACTGTATGCCTGCCCTTAATGATAATTTCCTTTAAACCGATGAGTGTTTTGCAAACGGTTTGTCTTATTTTTGCAGGAATATTCGCTTGTATCGGTCAGCTTGGTATAACAAGGGCTTATATGTGCGCTCCTGCTAAAGAAATTTCGGTTTATGATTACACGCAGGTTATTTTTGCCGCAATTTTAGGCTATTTCGTTTTCGGCGACCTGCCCGATATTTTAAGTATTTCAGGCTATCTTTTGATTATCGGCGCCGGAATAGCAATGTTCTTTTATAATAAAAGAAAAAATTAAGCGCAATAAAAGCCGACTGTCTAAAAGCAGTCGGCTTTATCGCTACTCCTTATAAACTCTGACGGTAAATTCCTTCCCGCATTTCGGGCAGACAGTCGTATGCTTGCCCTTGCGCCTCGGGAGTTTTAAGGTGACCTTGCAATTCGGACATTTCTTATAAATATGAGAGGTGTCCGCTTTTCTTGCTTTCTGCTGTTTTATTTTATCCGAAATAAAAAACAGTATTTTTCTGAAAGCTCGGTTTTCCGCCGACCGTGCCTGAATATTTTTTGAAAAAACACGGTAAATGGCATAAATCATAATAGCATAAACGATTAACTGAAGATACCAAAATCTTAAAAAGCTGTTTACAATGCTTAAGACGGCGGCAATGGCAACAAGACCGTAAAAAAATGTGTCTGTTCCGTATCTGCCCTGCATGAACTGATAAAGCTTATATCTAAAGCCCATAATTCCCTCCGTATTTTTTATTACATTTAAATTATATCCGCAAATTATTAAGAAAGAATTAAATTAAATTGTATAATTTGTTTTTTTATGTTATAATACCTTAGGCAAGCGATAATAAATCCGAACCCGTTTTTAGGCGGCAGATTTTTCGCA